>Ga0116163_1002092_pt1 | contig 11871 bp, 10 predicted proteins | sample AD_UKC107_MetaG_FD_89889 | JGI IMG/M metagenome (GOLD analysis project Ga0116163, IMG submission 89889) | Active sludge microbial communities of municipal wastewater-treating anaerobic digesters from Hong Kong - AD_UKC107_MetaG | ecosystem: Engineered > Bioreactor > Anaerobic > Digestate...
TGCTCCATCCGAAAATAATAAAAAATCAGATGGCGAATTGCCATAACTGGGTACAAAGTAGCTCGCATTTATAGGATCCGCTAATTCTTGAGCCGTCCTTATGGCGAAATACTCACGACCTTTACCAATGATATTGACATATTCTAAAGGCCAGTTTTGCTTCGCCCAATAAGAAAAATTCTTAAATGCATGTAAATGATTTGGTATACCATACCCAAATTCATCGTAAATAGTTTCTGTGAATAATAGTTTAGCATCAAAGTTACCGCCCTCCATTGAATTCCGATAGGCTAGATAATCACTCAAATAATCATTTTCCGCCCCTAGACTTTGATAGATTTTTTTATTCGAAATAAAAAGATACGTTGGATTCCAATTATTCAAATTGATAAATGATTTTTTTGAGATGCCTTCAACAGTCTTAAAAGACTGCGTAATAAATATCTTCTGCGTTTTATTCCCATTTACAATTAATTCCGCATTCCCGTCTGTATTAGTATGAATGGGGTATCTTTTGTGATTATTTATGTCAAACACATAATCTACACCTTGGTGTAAATCTCCATTTAAATTAAAATATTTTTCTCCAGAAGGGAGATTGATTAAATAGTCACTATATCCATTAAAATTAAACATTCTTGGATATTTTACATAGAATACCGCCGGACTGTGTTGGTCATTTTCCCCTCCATTTTCTATTTCAACCGTATTCGATTCTTTAATGTAGTTACTGGTATTATAAATTTCGAATCCATCAACCACGGTTTCATAGGCTTCAGTAGTAATACTTTTGATCAAAAAATCATTTAGCTTGATGTGCTTAATATTTTCAAATATTCCATTTGACAATAATCTAAAGCTAAAGTCCATTTTTACTGGTGAATCCAAGTAAAGCTCCTCAGTTATAATATTAGTGCTTGACTTTCTTACTAGACCCTTACTAAAACCCTCGGAACTTACAAATTGACTTAATTTTATCTTGTCATCTCCATTATAGGTTGGCTTAAAATAAAATCCATGATACTCAATTACCTTGGTATCCATGAAATATGGCTCTGGAGTAAGCGTATTATTAGTGTAATCGGGATTTACGGTTTCGTATCTCTTTCTACCCACATTATTATCCGCAAAGGTGAGGAAGTAGGCACTGGTGTCAGATATCAAGCTATATTCAGTATTGACGAGGTCTTTTTTCCAGTTGTCATACAAAAAGGTATCCAGTGCTAATCTGTTTTTTTCGCCATAAAAAATGAGATAGCTCTCATCATCCATCACTCCATTGACGGAAGTGTAAAGAGCTTCTTCTCTACCATTGTGCCACAACTGAAGATAACTGGCTGACTTCTGGGCAATGTCCATCCCTGCTGCAGCCAATTCAGCTCCCGAGACCTTATACAGTCCATCTTCAGCAAGCTTTATTTTAAAATAGGTCTTACTATAATCTATCCACTCATTACCCACCAGAGTATCATTATTAACCTCCATCTGAGATGTGGCCGATACACTGATTACAAACAACAATAGGAGTATGTTGAATATTCTCATCATCGTAATTTCAAGTCTTTTATGCTTGTGATTAAATATATTATGCAAATCTAATACAATATTTCATGATAAAGTTTATCAAAAATTAATATATTAAATATTTCTATAATGTGTTGTGGTCGTAAATTCAGTACATAACAACACAATGTTAGACGAAAATATTGTGCCAGCACACATTATTTAACAAAAATTAGTTAAGCTAATAGTCTCAACAAGCAATTAAACGCTTAAACAGCGACACTATGTTCTCTTAGAGCTTGGTTTAGTGAGGTCTTCTTATCGGTACTCTCTTTCCTTTGACCGATGATTAATGCACAATTGACCTGATATTCTCCTGCTGGAAATTGCTTCGTATAGCTACCAGGAATCACCACAGATCTTTCTGGCACTTCCCCTTTGTATATGACCGGCTCGAGACCAGTTACGTCAATGATGCGGGTGGATTGCGTAATCACAACATTGGCACCTAGGACACATTCTTTTCTTACTCTTACTCCTTCCACGACGATACTCCTAGAACCAATAAAACAATTGTCTTCTATGATTGTCGGAGAAGCTTGTGCCGGCTCTAGCACACCACCTATACCTACCCCACCTGACAAATGGACATTTTCACCAATCTGAGCACAAGAACCTACTGTAGCCCAAGTATCAACCATAGTGCCATGACCCACATAAGCACCTATGTTCACATAACTTGGCATCAGTATGGCTCCACTCTCAATAAAACTGCCGTATCTCGCAATCGCATGTGGCACCACTCGTACTCCTTGCTCTTTATAGTCCTTTTTTAATGGAATTTTATCATGAAACTCAAATGGCCCTACTTCGATGGTCTCCATTTGAGAAATAGGAAAATACATTACGACCGCTTTTTTTACCCATTCATTGACTTTCCACTCATCTCCATGGGGTTCTGCAACACGTATTTTACCTTTATCCAGTAGCTCAATACTTTCTAATATGGCTTTCTGGGACTCCTTAGTGCTTAATAAACTGCGATTTTCCCATGTTTCGTTGATGATGTCGATTATATTTTCCATAAGTTTAAAATTGTAAGTAAGTCAAAAAATTAGGGCACATACGATTAGTTATCTCACATTAGTGGTATAATTATCTCTGTCATGGTCTGTTTCATTATTTGATTATTACTTCATTATCAAATATGCAATCCATTGAGATACAATACCTACAAACAATCCTAGGTATATCTGACTCGTAGTATGTGCATTGAGTTTAAGTCTCACAGCCGCAACTATACCGACAATGACAATGGCTGACACGACCAACAAATCCGCATTGATACGAAAATAATGACTGGCCATTTCCACTGGAAAACTATCATAACTATAATGATAACGAATAATATACATCGCGGCCAAGAAACCTCCTGCCGCTGTCGTATGCAAGCTTATTTTTGTAAAACTATTTAAAAACAATGCCGTAAATAGTGCGATGATGGCTCCCAATATAAAAGCCGAAGCAGCAACTGGAATTCCTGAATTGCCCTTTATATTGACAAAGTACCACAGATAGAAAAGTCCCGTGATAATCAAAGGACCTATTCTGTCGCTCTGGGTTTCCATCTCCAAACTCGAAATTAAATTGAGTTTTTTCATCATCAAAATGGACAATAGCGGAAAACCCACGGTAATAAAAATACTGGTCAGGATAAATACATTTTGTGTACGGGCATCTGCTAGGCTAAATTGATAAGGATTTACAGCCAAAATTATTAATAATCCAAAAATCACCATCCACAATGGATGAAAAACAATGGATATGATATGTGATATGTTCCTGAGCATTTCTAAATGACAAATATAGTGAAGATTTAAAAATATTACTCTTTCAATATCCTGATTTCAACCCGTCTATTTTGCTTGCGTTTTTCTTCGGTACTGTTATCCGAAAGTGGATTTCTGTCACCCATTCCTTTGGTAAAAATCCGTTTTGGGTCAATTCCTTTCTTGACTAAGAATGATTTTATCGCTTCGGCCCTTCTTTGAGACAATTCTTGCAATGCCATTCTATTGCCGACATTATCTGTGTGACCCTCGATACGAATGATCATTTGGACATTTTTATTGAGCATGACTGCCAACTTATCCAGCTCTTCATAAGACACCTCGAGTACAGTGGGCTTAGATTGCTCGAAATATATATTTTCCAAAAGTATGACATTATCAAGATTCGCTTTAAATGGGAAAATATCTGTTTTTTTAGGAATTTTTGGTTTTTCTGAGCCTTTTTCTTGGGTGATATTTGGTTTATACTCGACTTCGCCATCTCTCCCAAGATAAAGATTGATGTCCAAAGTATCTATCCCCCTATTTTTTAAGTCAATTGGATCTATTATTTCACTTTGTGAGTATTTTCCACGATTGACGGCATATAATTCTAAAACATCTGTTTTTGTAATTTCCATTAATAATGTGCCATCTCTAAGTCTCCTGTACGATTCTTCCGGATTATCAACCCATGCTTGTTTCCAATACAGTTCGGCATTCATCAGTTCTTTTGTATTCTTATCAAAGGTTTTTATGTTGAGATATATAGGCTTTCGCAAATTAGGTTCTCTGATGAGTTTGACATAATAAATATCATTAGTCCCACCTCCATTTGAAGTAAAAAATAAGGTGTTATCATCAGACAGTAAATAAGGATAAGTTTCGTCATATTCGCTATTCAATGGCGGGTGCAACAATTCAGGTTGACTCCAAGATTTTAAATCATCACTCAAGCTATTGCTTGCATAAATATCAAAACCACCAAATCCGCCAGGTCGATTACTAGCAAACAACAAAGTTTTATTATCAACCGTAAGATATGGTGTCACATCCTGAAAATCGGAATTTATCCCTGCTATTTTCTGTGGATAGCCATAATGACTGTCTTCTATTTTTTTACATATATAAATGTCACTTCCCGAATCTCCACCCTTGTCCATGGTCAACAATGCCCATTCAGTATCGCTACTCACACAAAAATTGACACTCGACCTGGAACGATCAAATCCATCCACTTTTATCTCAGTAGGAAAGTAATATTTATTTCCATCCTTTTTAGTCAATGAAAAGCCTTCTGCCAATCCGCCATTTAAGTCAAAAACATTGAGCAGCACAAAATAGTCGGCATCGCCGTAATTTGAACAAATACTGTTGGGCAAAACGTTATTTATTGGAAAAGGAAGATGTTCTGGTGATTCTAATTTTTTATCATTGTATTCTGAAGACCAAACTTCCTGATTGAACGAAGAACTCAGTGCATCATCTATTTTTATCCCGCTGATTTGAGAATATATTTCATTGAGTTTATTAAAGTACTGCTCGTGGTTACTATTAGCATAAAAATCTTCTCCATCAATAATCAAGGTATAATCAATATCCGGTGATCCCACCCTCGTAAAATACATTTGAGACTCCTTCCTATTAAAAATGGGACACAATTCGTCATATTCCGAACTGTTGATACTTTCGGGGAGTTTTACAAGGCTATGCTGCGCCGTTACGCAAGTACAGAATAACAAAAGTAAAAATGACCATTTTAATTCCTTCAAAAATCTGTCTTAACTGTGTCGCAAAGATACATCACACTGTTCTAAAGTTACATAACATATTCGAAAGTTTTACAATTTGTTATCATAATTACAATTCAATATTATAGTCGTCACAATCAACACCATTAACACTTTAAAGAGCATCTGACATTAATTATTAATAGCCGAGAAAATGTATCGCTAGCGGATTTGCATCGGACATTTTTAGTGAGATCACAAAGGTGTTGTATTTTAGGATGTAGTTGTAATGATGCAAGTCTGTCATATCAATCTTTCATGCCTTAGTCGTAACATTTTGGCACAATTGGCGTTTAAAATTTTAATCAACAAAAGTAAATTTGAAGCAGCGCTTATCCATATTATTTTTATTTTTTCTGGGTCTTAGTCTAACGGCTCAAGACAGCACTAAACTAGAAGTGCGACGAGCAGAATTGCCAAAAATAAAAGATTCCAATATTTGGACAAGAACGGATACAAGTGAAGAAAATACAAATTATTACGAAGATCTAAATACCATTCCTATCACTTTTGACGGCAAGGTATATCAAGCATTAGTGACTGAAGAAGGAGATACCATGATACTTGCCGACCTTGATGACATCAGCATCACTTCCCTTCGCACCTTTGAAAATGACGAAGAATATCGCAAATATCAAAAGTTCAGAAGATATGCATTTATTGTGTACCCTTATGCACGTCAAGCCATTCAGATTTTCAGGGAAATAGAGTATGCCGAGAATAACCTGCCAAAGAAAGAACGTAAGAAAAAAATGAAGGAACTAGAAGATCGTTTGGAAACAGAATTTACCGAACCCCTTAAAAAACTCACCAAGCTACAAGGAAAGATTCTCATAAAAATGATCGAGAAAGAACTCAATGAACCCATCTATAATTTAATTAAAAAACTAAAAGGAGGGTTCACTGCTTTTTATTGGCATAACTTTAGTAAATTATATAGCTACGACTTGAAAGAAGGATACCAATATGGAAAATATAAAATTTTAGACGCCGTCCTTCAAGATTTTGATATATCTTACCGCATCGAAAACGATTCGAATTTAAAATATATCAAGATTAACAGAAATAATGAATAATGTAAAAAATAGTGGGAGTGTCAAGTGGAAAGCACCTTCTAACATTGCCATTGTAAAATATTGGGGTAAACACGGCACTCAATTACCAAACAATCCTTCGTTGAGCTTGACTTTAAATGAAGCTTTCACAAGCACATCAATTGATTATGAAATTAAAAACCAAACCGGTCTAGAATTAGATTTTTATTTCGAAGGAGTTGAAAACGTCGAATTTAGAAATAGAATTCTCAAATATCTAGAAAAAATTACTCCCCATTTACCATGGTTAAAATTTGCTAAACTCACCGTTCGCTCCACTAACTCATTTCCGCATTCGTCCGGTATAGCGTCTTCTGCCTCGGCCATGGCAGCACTCAGCATGTGTTTGGTAGATATTGCAGAACTCGTAGGACAGGAAGTCAAAGATAAGTCTCGACTACAAAGCTATTTGGCCCGACTAGGCAGTGGCAGTGCTTGTAGAAGTATTTTTCCACATGCCGCCATTTGGGGTCAATGTAACGGAATACAACACTCTAGTGATGATTATGCCATTGGATTTGAGAATCTTCATCCAGTTTTTAAAACCTATCGAAATGACATCCTTATCGTTTCTTCCGAAAAAAAATCAGTTTCGTCTTCAATTGGCCATGACCTCATGAATAACAACAATTATGCAACGGCACGATATGAAAATGCCCGTCAAAATGCGGAGAAGTTATTTCAAATCATGTCTCAAGGAGATCTTCAAGAATTTATTCAAATCGCTGAATCAGAGGCTTTACAACTGCATGCGTTGATGATGTGCTCTAGTCCAAGTTTTATTTTATTGGAGCCAAATTCGATTGCCATTATCAAAAAAATACGAGCATTTAGAGAAGAATCATATGTGCCAATTTGCTTTACGATTGATGCCGGTCCGAACATCCACGTCTTGTACCCTCAAGAATATGCCGTAGTTTGTCAAGAATTTATCAATCATGAATTAAAAGCCTTTTGTGAACAAGAAAGAGTCATCAAAGATTACGTAGGAGAAGGTCCGAAAAAATTAATCTGAAAATTTAACCAAAATTAATGGTAAGCGTACTAAGTTTGCATTTAGATAATTAAGAAAAATGAGCAAGTACAATTTTTATGCAGGTCCTGCAATCTTACCTCAAGAAGCATTAGATCAAGCTAAACAAGCAGTCATCGATTTTGACAATATGGGTTTATCTATCCTTGAGATAAGCCATAGGAGTAAAAACTTCGTCGCAGTAATGGATAGGGCTGAAGCACTGGTTCGTGAACTTTACAATGTGAACGACGAATATGCCATACTTTTTCTTAGTGGAGGTGCTAGTACACAGTTTTTTATGGCACCAATGAACTTGCTCAACGAAAATGAAACGGCCGGGTATCTTGATACAGGTACTTGGGCAAGCAAAGCGATAAAGGAAGCCAAAGCTTTTGGAAATATTGACGTTTTAGCATCATCAAAAGAAGAAAATTATTGCTATTATCCGAAAGATTATGCCGTACCAAACAATTTAAAATACCTTCACCTTACGAGTAACAATACGATATATGGCACCCAATTACATGTATGGCCTGACACCGATGTCCCACTCGTATGTGATATGTCATCCGATATATTTAGCTGTGAAATTCCCTTGGAAAAATTTGACCTTATATATGCCGGAGCTCAAAAAAACATGGGGCCAGCCGGTGTTACTTTGGTGATAGTAAAAAGAGGAATACTCGACAAAGTAGATCGCTACATTCCTACGATATTGCGGTATAGCACACACGACGAAAAAAAATCCATGTATAACACACCACCAGTTTTTCCAATCTATGTCTCCATGCTTACAATGGAATGGATACTCAAAAATGGCGGAGTGAACGACATGTATGAACGCAACAAAGCCAAAGCGAATCTACTCTACAATGAAATCGATCGCAATACTTTATTTTATAATAATATCAATAGAGAAGACCGCTCACTGATGAATGTGACGTTCCACATGCATAATGAAGGACAACTAGCGGACTTCATTAGTTTCGCTGAAAAACGAAATTGTGTAGGATTAAAAGGTCACAGAAGTATCGGAGGCTTGAGAGCAAGCATATACAATGCAATGTCGCTCGAAGGCGTACAAGCTTTGGTTGACACCATGGCAGAATTCGAAAAACAAAATGCCTAAGGAAGAGACAATTTTTCATCATTTTCAGGGGTATGACATTCCGATAAAAGTTTATAAAGAATTTAGGAATGGGTCGCGATATGCTTTTACGAGCAAACAGATTATTTTTCGAATCCCAAAAACGCTTTTAAAATCTTCAGAAAAAGCCTACATTGAAAAAGGATTGAAGTGGGTCGAAAAAACCTTGAGAACCAAACCGGGATTACTGGACAAAGTCGTGCCAAAATCATATCCCAACAATTTTATAATTAGATCAATGGATCAAGATTTCCGAGTGGTCATTATTCCTAGTACGAACGAAAATTCTTCTTTCAAAAAAGTAGATGATACCATAAATATCAAAATATCGCAAAATCATGTTGATAAAACCCAAGTCTTGTTATCTAAAGTTTTTAGAAAAATTCATAAAGCCGCTTTCGAAAGAGAAGTTCACGAAATAAATAGTCAGCTATTCAAAAAGGAGGTGAATACGATACGATTAAAATACAACAAAACCAACTGGGGAAGTTGCTCGACTAAGAAAAATTTAAATTTCTCTACCCGTTGTCTTTTACTACCAAAGTGGCTGCGATCTTATATCATCGTGCATGAACTTTCACACTTATTAGAAATGAATCACTCTCATAGATTCTGGAAGGAAGTGGAGAAAAGATATCCTGAGTACAAAAAAGCAGAGAAATTTTTGACAGAAAAGGGGCATCAATTTGACTTTTAATACAAATCAGTATTGATGCTTGATGTTAAAGAAATTTTAAATCAGAATATATTTTGAAACTAATAATATAGAAATCAGTCGTATTATCGTTATTTGTACTGAAAACTTAAAAATATTAAAATGATGAAAACAGTAATTAAATTTTTTGTACTTGCCATATTTATATCTTTTGGACTAAATGCCAATGCACAACATGGCCAGATGAAGAAAGGTGAGAGAGCCGACAAGATGCTTGATAAAATGAAACAAAGTCTAAATCTAGATGAACAACAAAGTGCTAAAATCGATGTCCTTGCTGACAACCACAAAAAAGCACTCAAAGAATTGTACCAAAACGAAGAATTGAGTAGAAAAGAATTAAAAGAAAGCGTGAAAAAGGAAAATGACCTGTACAATCAAAATATTGAGAACATTCTCAATGATGAGCAAAAAGCGACATGGAATGACCTGAAGAAAAGGAAAGAAGAAAGAACGGAAAAAAGAAAAGAAAGAAGACAAAATCGTATGGAAGACGAAAAAATGGGAAAGCCCATGAAGAAAGTAGATGATAACGATGATGAAAAATAATAATATAAAAGCCTCGCATAAAGCGGGGCTTTTTTTATTGCTTGACGCTTGATTAGTCAAAGATCTTCTCAATCCGCTTATCTGGAAGCAGCCATATCAGAGCGACCAGAATATAAAAAAATGCCGAAATCCAGGTGTTATAAAATGCGGCAATTATTCCGAACACATAGAGTATAGGAGAAATTTTCCCCTTAAAATCCTTACCGATGGCATCAGCTAAAATTGAGTTCTCTCCCTGTGAATTAATAATCGTTTGTTGTAAAATAAAATAGGCTATTGCCGCCATCAGCAAGGTGGTCCCATACAAAACCATTGAATTAGGGCTAAAGTGGTTTTCTCCCATCCACCCCGTTGTAAAAGGAACCAAGGATAGCCAAAACAATAAATGCATATTTGCCCACAATATACTCCCGGTAATTTTTTTAATGGTATGCATCATGTGATGGTGATTATTCCAATAAATGGCGAGATATACAAAGCTCAATACATAACTCAGAAACACCGGTATCAAAGGTTTCAAATCAGAAAACGAATCGCCATGAGGCACTTTGATTTCTAATACCATAATGGTAATAATGATGGCCATCACCCCATCACTAAATGCCTCCAGTCTTCCTTTATTCATATTCATTTTAAATGTGTTGATCAATTAATATGGTATTACCATCAGGATCTGAAAGTACAATACTCGCAGGTCCGGTAGTATTTTCATCCGCTACAGATAGCAGGTTGACATTATTTTCTCTCAATTGTTTTTGTATATCTCTGACGTCATCAAAGTCACTAAGCTGAGCGGCATTCTGATCCCATCCGGGATTAAACGTGATGATATTACCTTCAAACATGCCTTGAAATATGCCTATCAATGCATCACCATTTTTCATGATGAAATAATTCATCGATTGGTCTCCGGCAAATACACTAAATCCAAGTTTTTCATAAAACTCTCTAGAAACTGTTAAATTCTTTACATTCAAACTAATAGAAAATGCTCCAACTTTCATAATTAAAATTTTTATGGTACTTATTAATTGGCAAAATAATGTAATTCCTTGGTTTTTTCACAATTCTTCATTGAACTCCTCTTTTATAGAATTTGCCATCATCAAAATATTAATAAATCTTACCTTTACCCAAAAGCATGTTTCATGATATCAGCCACTGATGCAGAGAGAATAGTTTTAGAAAATAAGAAGAATTACGGAACCGAAATGGTATCAATTCTGCAAGCGATTGGTCGGGTAAGCACTACCGATATTCACGCAGATAGAGCATTCCCGCCATTTGACAGAGTGGCGATGGATGGTATTGCCATTAACTATTCTACTTACCAGCATGGTCTTAGAGATTTTAAAGTGGAAGGAATTGCCGCAGCGGGAAAGCCATGCATGATTTTAGGTAACACACAAAATTGTATCGAAGTGATGACCGGAGCAGTCCTCCCCCAAAATTGCGATACCGTGATTCCTTATGAACATATTTCCCTTGACGAAGAAATGGCACATTTGCCTGAAAATGTTGTCGCATATAAAAATGTCCACAAATATGCCTCCGATATAAAAGAGAATGGCTTAGTGATTAAAAAACATACCACAATAAACCCAATACACATCAATATCCTGGCTACAATAGGCATGACAGAAATCGAAGTAAAAAAAATGCCTCGAGTGTGTATTATTTCAAGCGGTGATGAGTTAGTCCACATAGATGAAAAACCCTTACCTCATCAAATCAGACGATCTAATGTATTTATGTTGGTTTCTTTATTGAGAGAATTAAAACTTGAAGTCAATGAATATCATCTTCATGACACCATGAGCGACATTGTCTCGACTTTGTCAAAATTGGAAGATATGTACGATGTGCTAATCATCAGCGGGGGTGTCTCAAAGGGAAAATTTGATTACATTCCTAAGGCCTTGGAGGAACTGAACTATGAAAAACTCTTTCATAGAGTCAACCAACGACCTGGAAAACCATTTTGGTTTGGAAAGAAAGGGGATAAAGTAGTTTTTGCGCTGCCTGGAAATCCAATTGCCTCTATCGTTTGCCTAAGCAAATATTTCGTCCCTTGGTTGAAAAAATCAATGAGTCCTAACGAAGCTATTATGTATCAATATTATTCATTGACAGAAGATTTCACGGCCAAAGGGGACATGACATTTTTTCCCGGTGTACAGCTTATAGGAGATTCAAAGAATGGGTTAAAAGCTCATATTCTATCAACAA
>Ga0116163_1002107_pt1 | contig 11832 bp, 9 predicted proteins | sample AD_UKC107_MetaG_FD_89889 | JGI IMG/M metagenome (GOLD analysis project Ga0116163, IMG submission 89889) | Active sludge microbial communities of municipal wastewater-treating anaerobic digesters from Hong Kong - AD_UKC107_MetaG | ecosystem: Engineered > Bioreactor > Anaerobic > Digestate | place...
CATATAATCCTATGGCCAGGCATTCCAGGTGCAGAAGGGATGTTGTCGATCAGTGTTCTCATATACGTGCAAAGTTTCCATATACCTGTAATTACACCTTGTCTACAGATATTTTATGTGGATTGGGAGATCGGCTTGAAATCAACAATTCTGGATCTTTATACCCAGGACTGTATAAGGAAAATGAAAACCTGCTTTGACTGTCCAGGCGGACAAAGCAATGACAGCCTTGCAGGGATGCAGAATATTATTGCGGCTGAGAAGGCACTCCTGTATCTGTCCGCCTCGAAGTTCTGTGTTAATGAAAAAGGCTAAAAGAGCTCACATGTAATCTTATTCAATCCGGATCGTTGCCTCTTTGGACCCGAATATCCTGCAGGTGGCCTTTACTTCGAGTATATCCCCGGCTGCAGCAGGGACTTGATATGTATAGGTAAAGGGTGTTTCCTTTGGCTGGTCGGCGTATTCCTGGGTGGACACAACCGTTTTGTTTTTTGTGATGGTAACGGATTCGATATAGTGTCTGGAGGTAAACGTTGTCTTGTGGGAAATGGTTATCGACAGGGTCTGCTGTGCCAGGTCATAGCTGATGCTCACATCCTTCGGGGGATGGGCGCTTGCCATCTGGGTGTTAGCGAGTGAGAATAATCCGATTGTTACTGCTATCCAAAAAACTTTTGCTGCGGTGCGCGTCATTGTTCTCGTCATAAAAACCCCCTTCGTTCCTGGTAGAATCTTTCGGTGCTGTAAGCTACCACCATTGCCGGTATCAACGCTTCAGTTCAAGAGGATAGAATCCACAACGGCAGGGTAGACGTTTGCAGGAAAAGAAGCAAGGTTAAAACCTCTCTTTTCCTGATAAGTTATCTTATGGTTAAGGAGGGTGCCTTTCCATCAAATGGAGAACTTGACTTATCGCCAGGATCTCTTATTTTTGTGTTACCGGTAGTATCCTGAAATTTATATCTATAACGCTTCTGCGAGTGCCTGGTATATTCAGGCTTTTTTTAATATTTCTTGCCATGAATGGACACCGGCGAACAAGGCAGGAGGGATATTGATGAAGGATTACGAAAAACTCGGGGCCTTTTATCTCGGAAAGAAATATGATCTTGCAGAAAAAAGACGGCAGGAGGAGCTTGTTCTCTATGACGCGAAGGACCTCAACACCCATGCGGTCATAATCGGCATGACAGGGAGCGGGAAAACAGGACTCGGCCTCGGTATCATAGAAGAGGCCCTGATTGACAACATTCCGGTGATCGCTATCGATCCCAAAGGGGATCTGCCGAATCTGCTTCTCACGTTTCCCGAACTGAGGGCCGGTGATTTCCGTCCCTGGATAAATGAGTCCGAAGCCCTGAACAAGGGCATGACACCGGATCAATATGCAGCAGAACAGGCCGAATCGTGGCGCAAGGGACTCGCCGAATGGGGCCAGGAGGCGCAGCGGATCAATCGTCTTAAATCGGCGGCAGACTTCGCTGTATACACGCCCGGGAGTAATGCCGGTCTGCAGGTGAATATCCTGCGTTCTTTTTCTCCTCCGCCGGCAGCCCTCCGGAATGATCAGGACTTACTGAGTGAGAAGATTCAAACCACAACCACTGGTATATTAGGCCTGCTGTCTATCGAGGCCGATCCCATCAGCAGCCGTGAGCATATCCTGATCTCCAACATCTTTGATGCCGTCTGGGCTGAAGGAAAGAGCCTTGACCTGGCAGGACTGATCCGTAGCGTCCAGACCCCTCCCTTCGAACGCATCGGAGTTATGGACCTGGAGAGCTTCTATCCAGCCAAGGATCGCTACGCCCTGTCCATACGACTCAATAATCTGCTTGCCACTCCAGGTTTCGAGACATGGCTGGAGGGCGATCCCCTTGATGTGGGACGCATGTTCTATACGGATACCGGCAGACCGCGGGTTGCCATCTTTACCATAAGCCACCTCTCAGAGACACAGCGGATGTTCTTCGTCTCCATGCTGCTCAACGAGATCCTGGGGTGGATGCGCGCACAGGCCGGGACAACAAGTCTGAGAGCTATCCTGTATATGGATGAAATCTTCGGGTTTTTCCCGCCGGTTAAAACCCCTCCTTCCAAGGCTCCTCTTCTGACACTTCTGAAACAGGCCAGGGCATTTGGCCTGGGTGTGGTTCTCTCTACACAGAATCCGGTTGACCTGGATTATAAGGGACTTTCCAATACAGGGACCTGGTTTATCGGACGCCTCCAGACCGAACAGGACAAGGAACGGCTCATCTCAGGACTTCAGGGCGTAGCATCTGGAGCGGCATTTGACCGGTCACATATGGAAGATGTCCTTTCAAGCCTGGGCAAGCGTGTGTTTCTGCTGCATAATGTACATGAATCCCAGCCCGTTATCTTTGAGACGCGGTGGGTTCTTTCGTACCTGCCAGGTCCCATGTCCCGCGAACAGATCAAAAAGCTTATGGCCGACAGGAAAGCGAGTATGCCAACTGCGGGCGTTGTGCACGGAGGTGTCGAACACTTAAGAGCAGACCGCCATGCCTTGGGGAACCCCCCGGTGATCCCACCTGAGATCAAGTCATACTATCTGCCCTCCTCAGGCGCCGGTCAGGCACTCATCTACTACCCTGCTGTGCTGGGTTCGCTGGACATCCATTATTCAAATGCAAAACACAAGGTGGACACCACCAGAACAGTCACCATATCGGCAGAACTTGAAGATGGCCCACTGACCCTGAATTGGGATAATGCCGTCGAGATCGATTTCAGCGCCGATGATCTGGCCACATCACCCATGCCTGGAACATCATTTGCGGAACTGCCTGCCGCAGCAGGGCGGACCGATGCCTATGAGAAATGGAGCAAGGATCTCTCCAGGTGGATCACGCAGAAACGGCCGCTTGTACTCTACCATTCCAGACGGTTCAACATGACCAGTGCCCTTGATGAGACCGAAGGGGCCTTCCGTGCCCGACTGGCCCAGTCGGCCAGGGAGGAGCGGGACCTGGAGATCGAGAAACTGCGCAAGCGGTACAGCACGAGGTTTGCCACGCTGAGGAACCGTCTGCTCGCGGCAGAGCAGGCCATTGCAAGGGAACAGGACCAGTCAAAGTCAAAGAAAATGGAAACGGCCATTTCCTTTGGCACCGCGATCTTGAGTGCGTTTCTCGGACGAAAGGCCTTCTCTACGACATCCGCCACCAGGATGGGTACTGCCATGAAGGCGGCAAGCCGTGTCGGCAAGGAGGGGATGGATGTCGCCCGGGCACAGGAGCGTGCCCAGGCAATCCGTGCCCAGCTTGAAGAACTGGAACTGAGGCTTGCTGAAGACATCGACAAGCTTGAAGCATCATACGACCCTGCGGGAGAGGATCTGGAAGAAGTCCGGGTGTACCCGAAAAAATCGGACATACACATGAAGGTCTACGGCCTGACCTGGATGCCCTATCGTAAGGATACCGGCGGAAAACTGAATCCTGACTGGCAGTGATCCCAACAGTGTCTCCTGCTCTATCTCAATCCGTCTTCGCTTGCGCTACGCCGGACGCGAAGCTTGGGTTCGATTCCCCGCAGCTTGTCGAAGATCCCGTTTGTTCGTGAGGGGTTGCGGAATAGAGTGCAGGGCTTGCCCTGGGGTTCATATCTTTGATTACATCCAGGTGAATAAGAACTGTTGAAAAAATCCCTGTTCTCAGTTTACTCCCTTGACACGGTCACGTTTTTTGTCGATACACTACCATCTGTTATCCCATCACAAAAACTAGTGCACGCTTCCTGGAAGGGATAAGGAAAACCCGGGGGTTTTCCTGGTGACTGCCGCTGGCGGCACATACTTCGGTTTCCCAATCAGGTTCCCTGTTGAAGGCATAGACTGTCTGCAGGAAGCAAAGGATGAGAACAACATGGTGAATACAACAGGGTCTGCAAATAACGGCAAAAGAAGGAAGATAGCCTTCAGTGTGTGCATAATGATTGTGCTTGTCGGTGCTGTGAGTGTTTATCTGTACCGTGAGTATCTCAAAACCCATATCACCACCGACGATGCCTTTATCACCGGCCGCATCCATGTGATAGCAGCCAAGATACCCGGTACGGTACTGAAACTTCATGTACAGGACAACCAGTTTGTCCACTTAGGTGATCTCCTGCTTGAGATCGATGAGAGGGATTATGCGCTTGGCGTTACCCAGGCTCATGCTGCGGTTGAGTCTGAAAAGGCAAAGCTTGCAGAGATCTTGGCACAACAGGACGTTGCCCGGAAGCATCTTGCCGAATTGAGATTCAACCTGGAGTCAACCGGTGCTGATCTGAAGCTCCAGGAGGCACAGTTCAGACAGGCGGGTGCAGATCTGAGGCGGGCCGAAAATCTCTTTGCCAAAAATGTCATGCCTGAAGAACAGGTTGAAAAAGCCAGAACCACCTATGATATCACTGCTGCCCGTCTCGAATCGGCCGGGAAGCAGGTGAAACGTGCCCAGGGGGCTGTAGAGACGCAACAGGCAGTCATCCTCCAATGTGAATCCGCTCTGAAATCTCAGCAGTCCTCTCTCATAAAACAACAGGAGTTTCTCAAGGCACAGGAACTGAAGATGAGTTATACAAGACTCTTCGCCCCTGCGAGCGGGTATATTACCAAACGGTCCATTGAAGCAGGCAATCAGATTCAGGCCGGGCAGTCTCTCATGGCTGTGGTCCCCCTGGATGATATCTGGATAACGGCGAACTACAAGGAGACACAGCTGGCCGGTGTGAAACCGGGGCAGGCCGTGAAAATAAAAGTGGATACCTTTCCCGGCAGGGTCTTTTCAGGGATGGTGGACAGCATCATGGCCGGTACGGGCTCGGTATTCTCCCTCTTTCCTCCTGAGAATGCCACCGGCAACTACGTGAAGATCGTGCAGCGTATCCCGGTAAAGATCGTTCTCGATAAGGAAACAGACCCCGAACATGTCCTCAGGATAGGCATGTCAACGGTCCCGACTATCCTGGTAGAAGACTGATACTCCTGGACACCCTATGGTGAAACCGGCGAACAAGTGGATCATTGCGCTGAGCGTAATGCTTCCCACACTCATGGTCATTGTGGATACATCGGTGGTAAATGTTTCCCTGGACCATATCCGCGGAAGTCTGTCCGCCGGAATCGATGAAGCCACCTGGTCCATCAGTGCCTATCTTTCGGCCAATGCCGTCATCATCCCCATGAGCGGCTGGCTGAGCAGATTGTTCGGACGAAAGCGCTACCTTATCTTTTCCATCGCCCTGTTTACCCTGAGTTCGCTGTTGTGCGGGATGGCATGGAATATCCAGAGTCTTGTATTCTTCAGAATCCTCCAGGGGATTGCCGGAGGCGGTCTGCAGCCCATGTCGCAATCTATTCTGCTGGAGTCTTTTCCACCGTCACAGCACGGCATGGCTATGGCAATCTTTGGTGTGGGCATGATGTTCGGGCCTATCATGGGGCCGGTCATGGGCGGTTGGATCACCGACAACTGGTCCTGGCACTGGATATTTTATGTGAATGTGCCCATCGGGATTCTCTCTCTGTTCATGGTGCTGTTCTTTATCGCTGATCCGCACTATCTCAAGGGGATCAGGATGAAGATCGACTACTGGGGGCTGGTCTTTCTGGGTCTGGGCATCGGCTGCCTTCAGATGGTTCTGGACCGGGGACGAGGCAAAGACTGGTTTTCCTCCGAGTTCATTGTCTGGCTGAGTGTTATTGCCATGTTCGCCCTGATTTTCTTTGTTCTTGTGGAGCGCTTTGCCGAGCACCCCATCGTTGACCTGAGAGCATTCAGGGATCTTTCTTTTACCCTGGGCAATGTGGTCATGTTTTTCATCATGTTCAACCTCTTCGGCAGCATTGTGCTCCTGCCGATCTACCTGCAGAAACTCATGGGCTATACAGCGCTGCACGCGGGGATTGTGCTTGCACCCGGAGGTATTGCCAGTCTTGTCATGCTGCCCATTGTGGGGGTGCTGGTTACCAGGACCAGCCCCAAGATGCTCATTATCATCGGTGTTGCGATAACCGGGTATTCAACCTATCTGATGTCTCTCTTCAACCAGCAGGCCGACTTCATGACCGTTCTCTGGCCCCGTGTGGTCATGGGCATTGGTCTGGGGATTACCATGGTTCCTCACATGACCCTGAGTTTGTCACATATCAGAAAACAGGATATGGGTAACGCCACATCCATATTCAATCTTCTGAGAAATCTGGGCGGCAGTTTCGGAGTCGCTATCTCCACTACAGTTCTGGCACGAAGAGCCCAGTTCCATCAGGTGCGGCTCACCGAGAATCTTACCCAATATAATCAACAGTTATTTGCCGATGCACAGTTGGCCTCACAGGATCTGGTCCACCGGGGGCTTGACCCGTTTTCCGCCCAGCAGGGGGGACTGGGCGTCATCTATGAGAGGGTCCTGGGCGAGGCATATATGATGGCATTTAACGATGTGTTCTATCTTCTTGCCTGTACGACATTTCTCATGCTGATCCTGATCATGTTCATGAAACGGAACACCCATGAAGAATCGTCAGAGAAATAGAAGTTATCCGCAAGGCATGCACTAAATTCCTGCAATATTTGAACCGGGAGTATCTCACGATTCATGCAGGGGGATTCCACCCCTGTAGATAAGAAAATTATAGATGAGCAGGTAGATTGTCGCCATGGTGAGCGATAGTATCGTACCTGTTCCTATGCCGAATCTGGGATAGGTGAATATGACCCCCAGGGAGTAGACAACGATTGATCCCAGCCCGATGGGGAAGTTCTTGATAATCGTATGCGCATGCTTGGTCGTATAGGTGAAGTGCACGATAACAAGGAGCGGGAAAAATGTTGTGGGGAACGCGGAGAACAGCCCTGCCCAGCGGGGGCCCACAAGGTGTGCAGCCCAGGTTATCACCACGATGAACAATGCAGCTAAGAACGCCCGGATATAGAGTATCCGAGAGCTCAAGGTAATCTTATTGAGGATCTTTCTGTTCTCGATGTTTCTGAACAGGTAAACAAATAGTCCGATAGAAAGGGACGTGAGCATGACGCTCAACAGGGCTCCCGATTCCAGGAAATGCAGGAGCCAGGCAACGAAGAAGTAGCCGGCGGAAGCCAGAATAGAAGAGACAAGGATGGTGTACTTCTTGAAGCAGGATGAGGATACATAGTAGCAGTATGCAAAGGATTGAATAGCTATGAGCCCGATTATCGTATACACCGCGCTTTGGGCTGCGAACCCGGGGCTGATTTCATACCCGTAGAAGAACAGGGCGAGTGCGGCTCCCAGTGGGTACCCGGCCAGAAGTCCTGCAACCCTTGGACTTACATGTTCAGCAATGATCGAAAGGGCAAGGACAATGAATACGGTGATAAGGATCTTAACAATGATCAATATACCTGCCATACACCACTCGCATTGATTCGGATGGTTGTGTCTGTCTCATGCCGGGATGTCTGGATGCATCGTGTGCACGCCGCCCTTACAGGAAAACGTCTCACCAAGACCCCTGTATTATATTGCCTCCGGGATTTGTGCGCAGGGCCTGTCTTTACCTGAAGCGGAACTGACAGCCCCGTCGTCCTCTTCTCGAGGCCGATTGCATCATCATTCGCAGATAATACTCTTTCAAATACTCTTCCGGGATGTTCTCGTGTACCGAGGCAAATGCATATTCGGCTCGTTTGTGCGGATCGCACAGGATTTCATATGCCAGGGCGATCTCCTTGAACCGTTCACCTGCCGTCGGATCATCGGCATTTACATCGGGATGAAATTTCTTTGCGAGCTTTTTGTAGGCCTGCTTGATCTCCTGTATGGAAGCGTTTTCTTCGATGCCCAGAATCTCATAGTAGTTTTTACGCATGGCCAGAAGATACCATGAATGATCCTGTTCATAAAGGGAAAAACAGGATGTGGGTCTTGTTTATATACGCAGCGAGACTCACCGGGTGTTTTGCTTCGGGCATTGTTTTAAATTATGCCATGGCAAGCTGAGTGTGAGAATGGAGTACTGAAGTGTCGGATAAAAACCAGGGTGTATGTTGTAAGGTACTATAAAGGAGCGGAGAAGAGACTGAGAATATTCGGATATCGAATTGCGGGTAGCACGAAAGATTCCTGCCGGGACCGGGATCCATGGCAGGAAAAGAAAGAACCCGCAATAAACCCTCTCTGCTAGAGCTGTTCCATGCCCACGGGCGGCAGCGGGGCGACCTTTCGGTAAAATTGCTCGCTGGCTTCGATGGTTGGCCATGCAAGATAGCCCGAGATATATTTTACCAGGGCCTGCCCCCAGATGGCAGGGAAGTTGAACCCGAATGCAATGGTTACGAACAGCAGGCTGTCCAGGGGACAGGAAAAGGTGTTCGAGATTGCCAATCGGGCCTTCATGGACCGGTTTTTCATCAGGGTGAACACCAGCCAGTCCACCGCTTCAGACCCCAGGAAGGCCACGGCTGATGCCAGGGCAACCTGCCAGCTCAGCATAACGGTGATGGCAGTTGATGCCAGCATGAAATACCAGACTTTGTGGCCCCAGAAGCGCTGTACAAAATCGCGCGCTGAAAAGGTCAGACCGATCCAGACGGCTCCGGCCGGGAAGGTGATACCGAAGAACTTGACGATACCGAACCAGATCACGAAAAGGTTTCCCAAAAGAATGCTTGCCATATATATCCCGGCGGTCAGCCACTTTGCCTGTCTGATGGTCATTGTTGTCCTCTTTATCTTTCTTTCACTCTTTGCCGCATACCCTGCTGCGTGATGGTCCCTGGTCTTATGAGTTATCCGCCCGGTTTTTCCTCAGCATTTCCATTGGTGCAGGGATACCAAAGAACGGTGTACCCATGACTTCATAATCATCGGGGGTTCCCCGCAGCGACTCCGTGCGCACTATGTATAAAAGTGTTTGGGCAATAAATCAACCTTGGAAATCCGGCACTATTGTTGACGGGTAGTCGAATGTACCCGAAGAGAGATATATTGCTGTTTTCAAGAGCATAATATCTTTATTATAACGTTGACATACCCGAAATGGTTCCCGTATATGTGAGGGTGATGACAACATTCTCCTGTTGACATAACAGTTGGACGGATCATGGTGTGATCGGATATAAGGGCACTGAAATAATAGATTAATTCTTAAGGATGGTGCCCTCTTGATGGATAAACGGCTGAAAGACTAGGATCTTGTGATCGAGCATCAGGCGCGCTATGGTAACCTGCTGCACGTCATGCACTACCCGATGTGAAGATATGATCGAGAATGTTCTATCAAAGATAGCAGGGTCAGAAGAGCATTTTTTCGAGCTCTGGACCCAACGCCTTCGAAGAGGCGGATATCTTAAATATATATCAGCCGGGCGCGATGACTTCCACAATGCCTTTGACGGGCTGCTGAATATCATGCACACCTTCGCGTCTGAATATCCCTCACTGCAGATTTCCCGTTTCAAGGATACGTCGCATCACACCAGATTTCTTCTCGAAGAAGCCCGTCTTCACCGCAGCAGGGGAGTCTCCCTGGAACTGTTTCTGGGATCCTTCAAGATCATGGTACAGGCTCTTGAGGAAAGTATTGTGGGGCTTGATTTCCCCCATAGGGATATAGGCACTGCGCTCCTGGCTGTTCGACGGACTGCGGATATATTGGAGGCAGCAGTCATCGAAGACTGGGAAAGTAGAGGAAAGTCGTATGAACTGAAGGATCTCGAAACAGCTTATAGAAGACTTCTCCTGGAAAAGAACACCTATGAGAATATTTACAAGGGAACGAACAATCTCGTGCTGATAACGAACCACGAGGGAAACATCATTGAAGCAAATCCTCAGGCTGATCAGTTTTTCAGCCGCAAGAAAATACTGGGGTGTTTCTGCGGGGAGTTGATCGGTATACCCGGCACCTCCATTCAGGGGGTACTTGATGCCTATCCGCCGGGTGAGGCTCATGAAATTACCATCAATCATGATGGGATGCGCGGGGTCTTCGACATGCGCGTTCTGCTGCGTGATTCACAGATTCCGAAATTCAGCTGCATTATGCTGCTGTTCAATGATATTACACATATTGTCGATCATCGCATCGTACTCGAACAGCGGGTTTCAGAACGAACCCGGGCCCAGGCAAATGCCGAGAAGATGAGTAGTGCTATTTTTCAGACTGTGGGAGAAGGGATTCTGCTGGTTGACCAGGATCTCGAGATTATCAATGCAAACCAGCAGGCTGCAGAGATCTATGGCATGCCTATACAAAACCTGATCGGGACCGATATCAGGATGCTGACCGATGAACCGGGAATACGAACACTCAGGCGGTTTTTTGATGATCTGGTAGAAGGTCAACGGTTCAGTGCCGAGATAACCGGCATCTACGTTGATGGCAGAATCTTTCCCACAAGAACGACCGTAACCCGCATCGATCGAGACGGGAAAAGATTCTGGACCATTATCGTCCACGACAACTCGGAACAGAAATCGATGGAGGAGAGACTGCGTCTTGAGAAGAAACAGAGTGAAGAAATGAACGTGACACTCAAGAATGTCCTCAACGCCATCGAAAAAGATCGCAGGGATTCTGAAAATCGTCTTTCTGCAAGAATAAAGACCTCAATACTGCCTGCACTGGAAAAGGTGGACAAGGAAACAGACGCTTCGGTAAGAAGAAGCTATCTGACACTCCTTGGCCAACAGCTGGTTGGCCTGACTTCAGGGTTCGATACCGAACTGGACGCCGGACTGCTGAAACTCAGCAGAACCGAGATAGAGGTGTGCCGCCTTATCCAGGCCGGCTGTTCAAGCAAGGAGATCTGTGAGGCCATGAATCTCTCATTCGAGACCATTCAGACGCACCGCAAGAATATCCGCAGGAAACTCGACCTGCGAGGCAGAAAGGTGAACCTGCACGCCTTCCTGTCAAATCGCATCGTCGATCATGCAGAAAAGACAGATCATGAGGATTATGAATAAGATGAGTAGTGGTATATTATGTAGCCGGAAACTGCAGAGATCATCACAATCATGTGGCGGAATGTCCCTGCGTGAAGCCTTTACACTCTACACCATTTGGTGTATACGCGTTGGCCTGAACAACTGCTTACCGATGTCTCTCAGTGGCCGTTTGCAGACAGGCACAATGAGAAACAGAGCAGGTCTCGACGGAGCAATTCATGTGGGACGCTGAATACGATATTATCGTGATTGGATCGGGGTTTGCCGGTCTTGCCGCAGCACTGGAAGCCCGGAAAAACTGTTCGTCCATAATTGTGCTCGAGAAGATGCGGGTCCCGGGCGGCAATTCGGCCATCAGCGGAGGGTTGGTTGCAGCTGCAGGTTCACCGCTGCAGACAGCGGAAGGCATAAAGGACTCCCCTGAGTTGATGTCAGCGGACATGCTGAGGGCCGGCATGGATCTCAATCAGCCTGAACTTGTACGAATCGTTGCCGAACAATCTGCCGAGGCCTTACAATGGACAATAGAGGAACTCGGGGTGCAGTATAAACCTACATTGAGTCATCTTGGCGGACATTCTGTGCCGCGCACCTATAATACCACCAATACATCGGGTTCCGGGATAATCAGACCAATGCTCTCCAGATGCCGCGAGTCGGGAATCCCCATCCAGTTGAAGATATTGCTGGAGCATTTTATCATGGATGAAAACAACGAGATCGAAGGTGTGGAGATCCGGGAAGGGTATATTTTCCCCAATTCTGAGTCAGGCGAGCGCAAACGACTTCGGGCAAGAAAGGCCGTTATTCTGGCAACAGGGGGGTTCTCTCAGGACAAGAAGTTCAGGACTATCCAGAACCCGAATCTGACCGATGATATCGAGA
>Ga0116163_1002121_pt1 | contig 11790 bp, 6 predicted proteins | sample AD_UKC107_MetaG_FD_89889 | JGI IMG/M metagenome (GOLD analysis project Ga0116163, IMG submission 89889) | Active sludge microbial communities of municipal wastewater-treating anaerobic digesters from Hong Kong - AD_UKC107_MetaG | ecosystem: Engineered > Bioreactor > Anaerobic > Digestate | place...
CAAATAAAAATCAATAACCCAAATCCGGTAACCGGAGAAGGAGAGGTGTGGGCTAAAGGTGATAATGTTATGAAAGGTTATTACAAAGAACCTGAATTAACAAAAGAGGTAATTACTGCAGATGGTTGGCTAAAAACAGGTGATTTAGGTTATTTCGGTAAAGACAATTTTCTATATTTAAAAGGCCGTATTAAAAATATGATTGTTGGTGCCAGTGGTGAAAATATTTATCCGGAAGAAATTGAATCGGTAATCAATAATTTTAAATATGTTTTAGAATCCATAGTAGTTGAGAAGAAAGGGAAATTAGTTGCATTAGTTCATTTAAACTACGAAGAGTTGGAAAAACAATTTAATAATATAAAAGAGGAAGCGGTACAGTTTGCTAAAGATAAAACCGAAGAATTAGTCCAGGAGTTAAAAGATTATGTAAATGAAAGAGTAAATAAATTCTCGCGTATTTATACTATTCAACTACAAACATTACCATTTGAAAAAACTGCAACTCAAAAAATAAAACGGTATTTGTATTACTAATTCATGTGGGACATTTTTGTTGATGGGATACTAATAATCTACCCAAAAGTCTGGTTTCTCATTTGAGCCACCATTTGAAGTGCAGTCTATGCATGGTTCTTTAACTTCAGCCCAAAATCCGTTTTCTAATAATATTAAGAAAACAGGTGCTTTTAAAGGTTTAAATATTTCGGCATAATCATAAGTAAGATAACATAGATCATAATAAAATGGTACATCAGTAGGTGTGTTAACATAAATTCTTTTTTGAGACATCGAACCTACCGTAAAATAACCAAAAACCGTTTCGTTAGGATTGTTAATATTATAAATGTTTCCAATTAAATTGTATGGTTGTGTGGTAGTCAGGATATTCTCTTGTTCCAAAATACCTTCAAGTGAATTCCAGTATAAATACGCATTAAAAGATACAGTATATTGTTTTAAAAGGAGACTGTACCTTTCTTGAAGTTTCTTGCTATTTGTGCCTACAAAAAGTATAGGTTTGTTTTTTATTTGAGGGATTACAAGATTCGAGGTTTTACCTGTGAATATATTACTTGCTTTTTGTGTCTTCCAGCAACGATATAAATTCTCATAACCTGAAATTGTGTCTGCTCCTTCAATTAAAATGTTTGTTCCATCCCATATTGCATCAAGTTTATAATCAGCCGTATATTGATATGTTTCTTCAATTATCCATAAAAAGTAATTGTTGGGATTTGATGCAATTTTTGTACTGACGTAAAATTGGTATCCTGGTAAACCAAAGGGATAATCCAAATGCTCTTTTTTTGTAAATTCAGCATTTATGGTGTCTATCTCAACTAATCCTTTTATTTCCTGAAATTCAGATTCATATTTATTTCCATCTGATGTTTCTAAAGTTAGCTTATAGGAGTTCCCGATTTTACCTTGTATTCCGGTAGCAGATGTTGTGTAATATCCTGGCATAGTTTCAGAAAGAGTTTCTGTATTGCCTTTATTATCAGATATAGTAACTAAGCAATTTGTTGCAGGTGTAATCGAATAATCATTTAAAGGAGATGTGAATGATAACTTCACAGTATAAGGGCCTTTTTCATTCGAGATCAAACCATCAACCACTAAAACAGAAGAGTAGTTTTGATTGGTTAATACTATTTCTTCTTTACATCCAATTGTGATTATAAATATTGAATTTATTAGGAATTTTAGTAAACGGTTTAATTTATTCATTTTTTTATATTAGAAATCTACCCAAAAATCAGGTTTTACAGGTTCACCTCCTTCTGATGTGCAATTAACACAAGGTTCGAGGACTTCTCCAAGCATGCCATTTTCTAATAAAATATAAAATTTAGGGGGAGGTAAAAAATTCCCATCATAATCGATGTAGCATATCTCATAATAAAATGCAGCATATGGCCTATTAACAAAGATTCTCTTTTGAGTAACAGAAGCTACAGTAAAATAACCAAAAACCATTTCTTCAGGATTATTTATATTTTCTACATTACCAATTATATTGTATGGTTGGTTAGCAACCAGAAAATTATCTTCGGAAATTTGATCTTCAATCCCCTTCCAAAAATAATATGCTTCTTTATTTATTACGCATTGTGTTAATAATAGGCTATATCTTTCTTGTAGTTTTTTTGAATCAGTACCAATAAACATCAAAGGTTGTTCTTCAATATGCGGAATGCTTAGATTTGATGTTTTTCCTGTAAAAATATATGAAGCAGGTTTTGTAATCCAACAACGATATAAATTTTCGTATTCTGTAACTGTATCTATGCCACAAATCCTAATACCAGCACCACCATCAATTGCGTATAGTTTATAATCAGCAGTGTATTGAAAAGATTCTTCCATTGTCCATAAAAAGTATGTTTCATTAGTGTGAGTTTGTTTTGCTGTAACATAGAACTGATATCCCGGTAAGCCAAATGGGTATCCTAAAACTTCACGTTTCATAAAATCATAATAAAGAGAATCTATTTCTACAGGTTCCGCTATGGTTTGAAAATCGGATTTATAGATTTTACCATCAGGAGTAGTTATAATTAATTGGTACTGATTACCTACTTTGCCAATAATGCCATCATTGGTTGAGCAATATATGCCGGGTTCTGTTTCAGCTAAGGTTTCTGATTTAGTATTGTTTTCATTTATTGAAACTAAGCAGCCTGAATATGGCAATTTAACCGTATTGTTTATTTCTGAAGTCAAAAATAATTTTATAATAGCTCCTTTTTCATTTGTTATTAATCCATCAACAACTAAAATTGTATCTTTTTTGGATGAGTCTAAGGTAATTTCTTCTTTACAGCTGGCAAATAGTATTGTTATAAGTACTAAAGAAAAACAGGTTATTTTGCGCATAAACAAATATTCTTTTTTGATAATGTTAAAGTTATTAAAACTAGTCCTTATTATCAAAAATAATACTAAAAAGAAAGTATGTTAACTATTGATCGTAAATGCAATGCAACAGGTTAAAGCTATTCTATTATGAATTGTTTTTTTCCGGTAATAAGTTCTCCTTTTGAGTTATACCCTTTGACAATAACATTATAAGTACCTTTTCTATCTGATGAAAAGAAATTTATTGAGCTATTATTGTTTAGTTCAAATTCTGGATTCCAATACAGTGTAGTCCTAAAATCAGGGTATTCTCCAGGAACTTCCTTTATATTAATTGGTTCATTAATTAATACCTGTTTGTTAACCGAATGGTATTCCATAAACGTACTTGAATCTGGAAGTTTAATACCTGCAAAATTTTCTGTTTTTGTTGTAATATGGATTAAACCTGGAATAATATTAGGGCCTAGAACATAGGTTTTATAAACTACATCAATTTTTTCGATTAGTGATACATCCATTTGCATTATGGTGTTTATATCAAAAACAGGGACATTATCAACTAGTACAAGCGGATTCCCAGTTAAATAAAATCCCTTTTCATCAACAATGTTTAAGTTGTATCCTCCTTTTGATTTGTTATATTTTATATTAGGAAATATTTCTGTAAAAACTACTTCCATATTTTCCAACTTAACATAGTTATCTAAATACTTGGTTATTTTTTTGCCTCCAATATTAAACTGCCCTGTTTTTATTTTTTTATGTACTTCTTTAAATTCTTTTTTATAGAATTGATTTTGAATTTGTGAATTAATATAGGCTTTTTCAAATGATTTTTTATCCATGGTATCAACAAAAACTGGAAATAATCCTATATCGGGGATATCTTGTGAAAAGGAATTTTTAATAAGAATTTCAGGATCGGTATTTTCGTCTTGTTTTAAATCAGTACATAAAAATACATTATTAATCCCATCTAAATTATTTAACGAAAATATAAATTCTCCATTATCTCTGGTTTTATATATATGAAGTTGAGGATTATTAAACAAAGCTGATATGTATACATTTTTCCCGGCAATTGGTTTTTCACCTTTTTTGTTGCGGAGGATACCTGCTACAGTTAGCCCTCTGGTTTCGGGTAAATACTCTAATATATTTAACTTATGTTTAGCTAGTTTCTCGGAAATTAAATTATAATCCAGATTGCTGGCTAATAGTATCATTAATTGACTCAGCTCTTCGTTTTGTAGGTTTTTATTTTGTAGGATATTTTCTAAAACAAGAGCATTTTGAGTATAATTTGACAGATTCAAATTAGGGCTGCTTTTCGAAACTCCATCCAATATAACTGAAATGGAAAGTTTTCCTAATCCTTTTTTGTCCTGATTAGTTTTGTTTATTTTGATGGATATTTCTTCTCGCGGGCCAAACCTTTCTTTATCCAGTTCTATAGTTAGGTTTTCAGCAAATGATATAGGTTTATAAACCGGGTTTACTTTTAAAATATTGCCATTCTCGTCAATTAAAACCAAATAATTAATGCCGAATGCTAATTCTTGTGTTGAAATGTTCCTTATGGTTTGTTGGCTTGACATTTTTATTTCTTCACTATGCATTAATATAAAACCGCTTGATAGTACATTCAATTGGTATTTTATATTTTGAATGGGCTCATTTTGTTTTTTTAGATTTATCTTGTATTGTATATAATCACTAAGAAATTCGGTATTTGTTTGGATACCTTCATTTAAAACTTTGGGGAATTCTTTATAAAAGGATTTACCATTTGGTTCAACAATCTGTAAAAAATATTTACCTTTTTCTAAATTGACAAGTTCCTGAAAATAGCTTTTATGAATTGGTTTAATTTCTTTTATAATCTGATATTTACTATCTGTAATAAAATATTTATTTTCAGGATTGTGCAGATATTCAGCAACCTGAAAAACAATTTTGTTTTCTGTGCCTTCTAACAATATATTGCTTTCTGCAACAATTTTAATCGAGTCTAATGTTGGGTTTGAGGAAAGTTGAATGTTTTCTTCAGCTGGATTTATAATGCTAATAAATTGATAGCCAAAACTATAATCGGAAAAATTTCTTTGGTATTGGGTATATGCCCTTAACATATAATTGCCACTCAATACGTCTTTTGGAATAATTAAGCTTCCATTCGATTTAAAATCTTTTAGTAACAGTTTCTCCTGATATATTATTGATTTGCTATTACAATTTATAAGTTCTACATAAACTATATTGCTTAGGATTTTTTCCGGCTGAGTTTCATTAATAAAATAATCTATCGAAAAATTAACTATTTCTCCATTAAAATATAAATCCCGGTCGGTATTAATGTGGATTGTTTCTCTTATATTATTTAGATTTATCTGATCCTTTTGCCCAAAAGAAGTTTGGATTTGTATTAAAATGATGAAAATCGTATAAAAAGTGTAAATTAATGACTTCATAAAGTTTGTAGTTATATTAATTAATCAATCCAAAAATCGGGTTTATTTAAAGTCCCTCCCTCATTCCTACAATCTAAACATGCAGGGTCTGCTAATAATCCATATGATTCATTTTCAATTTTTACGTAATAGTAAGGAGGTTTATGAACCCTTTTATAATCAGAAATTGTCCTTTGGTCTGTAATTACAACTGTTTTATTAAAATAAAATGGTTCCCTTAACTGATCAACAAAAATTCTTTTTTCAACAACAGAAGCAACGGTAAAGTACCCTAAAATCTTTTCTTCATTATCTGAGGTATTAAAAATATTACTGTTTACGTTATATGGCTGACTAGTTGTTAAGATATTTTCGTTTGTAATTTGTTTTCTTACCTCATCCCAGTATTGGAATGCCTGTTTGTCTATTGTATATTGCTTGACTAATACGCTATACCTTTTAGTTAATTTTTTCGTTTCTGTGCTAACAAAATATAATTGTTTATTGAATAATTGATTATTCGTTAAATTTGCAGTGGTGCCTGTTGAGATATATTTAACACTTTCAGTTTTCCAACATGTTTCAATGGTATCAAATGCCAGTGTGTTTGTAATTTGATCGCCATATTTATCTATTATATAGCCTAGTTCATAATCAATATCATACTTGTAGGTTTCTGTCATTCCCCATAAGAAATAATTTTGTTGTTCATTCGTAGGTTTAGTATCCAGGTAAAACATATATCCTGGTATTCCATAAGGAAAATCAATATTAGGTATAAACTCAGTTTTGGCATAAATTGAGTCAATCCCAACCGCAGCTTTCATTTCCTGAAATTCAGTTATATATTCTTTCCCTTCAGGGGTTTTTATACTTAATTTATATTGATTTCCAATTATTCCTATAATTCCTGATTCGGATGTATAATAATTACCTGGTTCTTTTTCAATAAGTATTTCTGTATTACCTGTATTATCGTCAATTATTACTTCGCAACCTGTTACAGGCAATATTTCTGGTTGGTTAGCATTGGATGTGTATGTAAGCCTAATTCGGTATGGGCCAGGTTCATTGGTAATAAATCCATCTACAACCAACGCCTTTTTATTTTGCACTGAGTCTAATAAAATTTCCTCTTTACATCCTAATGCAAATATTAATGTAAAAAATATCAGTAATCTAGTCTTCATAGTTCCCAAATTTCAAATTATAAGTTATAGATGGTATAATAGTTCCTAAAATTGAAATCTCATATCCCTTAATTTTTCCATCTTCATTCTGGAATACGATGGCATATGGATTTTTTCGTGCTGTAAGGTTATAAAATGATACCGACCATGATCCATGCGCCAACTTGTTTTTCTTTAAGTTTCCTTCTATATTAATAGAAAGGTCGGTTCTAAAATAATCTTTTATCCTATACTCATTCCTTCCTGAGAATCCTGTAACCTGGATATCGTTAAGGTAATAAATCGAAGTTGGGTATGTTACAGGCCTTCCGGTTGAGTATACAACACTTGAGGAAATGCTTACCCTTTTCGTTAGTTTGTAGTTGAATGTTAAGTTTATAGCATGTGGTTTGTCATAATTTGCCGGATATGGCAAACCATTATTATTCATTTCGCCAGTTGTTTCGTTTAGTACTTTAACCTCAGATTTAGAATAGGTGTAATTTATCCATCCATTCAGCTTTCCGGATTTCTTTTTTAGCATAATTTCAATGCCATATGCACTTAAATCGCCTTGAATTATATTAGTTTCCGGGAACTGATTTGCAATAAAATCTGCACCATCCTTATATTCCACAAGGTTTTTTACATTTTTATAATAAACCTCTGCAGAAGTTTCTATTTTATCGTTCCATAAATTTTTATACAGTCCAAACGAATATTGTTCTCCACTCATAGGCTTTAAGTGTGTGTCGCTAAGTTTCCATTTGCTGGTTGGTGATACCGAAATCGAATTAGAAAGCATAAAAACGTATTGGTGGAGCATATTATAACTCATTTTTACCGAAAAGCTATTGGTTATCTCGTACTTTCCTGCAAGCCTGAAATCAAAATTATAATAGTTCTTAATAAACTCATTATTATTGTAAGTGGTTGTGTCAACAATGTTATTTATATTTATAGGCGATGCTTCCTCATAGGTAAAAACTGTTTTTGGCCCTAAATAGGAATACATGGTAAACCTTATACCTCCTTCAAGCGATAATCTGCTTGAAATATCCCATTTATCCCCAGCAAATAAACTGTTTATTAAAGCTTGTTCCGATTCAAAATTTATAGGTTTTATAATGGATTGTTCATTTAGTGGCTTTAAATCGCCATATTCTAATTGATAATATTTTGAATTTAACCCAAGCTGTAAATCGTGTTTATCATTCAGATTGTATTTAAACTTTAATTTTGCTTCGTTATGGTTTAGTTTAAACGAATGTTTATAAGCTAAATAGCTTACCTCATAATTACTTTCATCAAATGCATATTGGCTGTTAATAAGGTTAAATTCGCTGGTTAAATTTCTATTGAAATAATGAATCCACTTAATTGCCCCTCCCAAATTGGAATAACCGTTTTTTATTCCAAATGCCAGATCCGATTTATCCTGGCTTCCATACAATAATATTTTTAAATCGTTTTTTTTGTTTAATCCAAATGAAAAATCCATTAAAGCATCAGAGAAGGAGGCAGAACTATTCTTTATATCCAGATTTTCTACTCTGTTAAGTAACCAGTCTGAATATGTTGACCTAACGCTTATAATAAAGCTGCTGCTGTCTTTTTTTAGAGGGCCTTCCACTAATACCCTTGCCGATGTTGGCCCAATGCCTCCCCTTCCTGTTAGGTGTTTTTTATTTCCTTCTTTAGCCTCAATTTCAAAAATAGAAGAAAGTTGCCCTCCATATTCTATTGGGATATTACTCTTGTAAAAATTAAACTCACTGATAGCATCTGAGTTAAAAGTTGTAAACAACCCAAATACATGCGATGAATTATATACAGGCAAATCGTTTATATAAAACATATTTTGGTCAGCGGGGCTGCCTCTTACGTTAAATCCTGCAGAAACTTCTCCTACGGTTTGCACTCCAGGCAGCAATAGGGCAATTTTTACGATATCTTTTTCGCCAAGCACTACAGGAAGTTCTTTTATGGCTGCTGCCGAAATTTTTTCAAAACCCATGTTTGTGCTACGCACATTATGGCTCTTATTAGCTGAAACAACAGCCTCGCCTAATAAAAATGTTTTTGTGTTCAGTTCTATGGGAAGTTCTCCCGACGATAATACTTTTATCCGGTAATTTCTTTCATGCATCCCTAAACTGCTGGCTGTGAGGGTATATTCTCCGGGGTAAAGTTCTACTTCTTAATATCCATCAACATTTGAGACTTCATTCTTTTTTAGCTCTATAATCTGAACCCGGGCTTGTGGTATAGGTGTCCCATCCGAAATGCTGGTTATTTTACCTGATATTTTTACTTTTTCTTTCTTCTTGCCATTTTTGTATCCATTCCCATTTTTACCTATTACAATGGTTTGAGCAATATAGTCGTCATAAGTCCTTAAGTAGTTATCTGCTTGCCCATTTTGGGTTTCCGTTGATTCTTCATTTGCACCCGAATACATTTTTTCCAAAAGAATACTAACATCCGATTGTAACTTAAATTCCCTAAAAAGAAAATAGTTCCCTTCATGATCATGCGTTACGAATACTGCATACCTTAATAGGTTGTTCCTTAGGGCTTCGTCTAACAAAATGCTATCTTCTTCTACTTTAATAACGATTTCAGATGCTTTCTCTATTTGATAGTAAAATTTAAGATTATGCTTTTTTTCTAATTCTGAAATAAAATCTTCAAATTTTGTACTTTGTTTTTTTATATAAATAACATCATTCTGGGCAAATAACTGAATATTATACAATAAAGAAACCAGTATAAGGAGGAGGTGTTTTCGTTTCATTTTAATTAAGGGTAAGCGTGTTGCAAAATTCTATTAATTCTTTAAGTTGTGTATTGGAAATATTCTTGTAATCGATATTATTATTTCGAATAAATTCTTTTATTGATTTATGGAATCTTTTATCGTAATAATCCAATAAAGGCCTTAGTTTATTAATATTAACATAATTATCTTGTCCAATTAAAATAATATCACTTTTTAAACTTGAATATTTCCCATACGGTGTAATATTATTATACATATCGATAAAACGTTTTTGGTATTTTTTTACAACAAATACTTTCTTGTTATATATTAATTCATAAAATGTATTTGCATTTTCATTTTTATTAAGAATCAATTTTGAAGAGTTTACAAAAAGTGAATTGCCTATGTTAAATGAATCTACCTGGTTTTTATTTATACAAATAATTCGTTCAGTACTATCGTTTAATTTTGCTTTTAAAATTAGTTCATCAATCACCAGGTCATACTTAACTAATACATCCTTGTATTCTTTATTATGGATATATATGGTTGCGGTTTTCCAAAAATCATCGTGCAGGAATGGATTGCCTTGTATCCGCGTATCTCTGGGAGGATACATAAAGCCATTAACCAGTTCGTCGTTAAGCGAGTAAATTATTTCGGTTTTCTCATATAATTTATCTAAATCCGAACTGAAATTTTTTGATACTTCCTGGGCAGATAGTATTTGAAGATGATATATGAAAAAACATGTAATAAGTATAAACTTATTAGTTTTTAGGGTTTTAAGGTTCATTTTTAATAAATAGTTGAGTTATATTAGATTATTTTTATTCAATTTCCCGCAATTCTGACTTTTTAATTTTAAAAAAGTTTAATCGCTTTTTCTATAATTTTATAAAATTGTTATTTTTTTCACAATAAAAGAGAAGTCCTAAATAAATTTTCCTCAAGCTTACGAAATTAATATATTTAATGATACAAACTTAGGTTTTACTTTTTTTAGCATAAATAAAAAAAGCGGCCTCAAAAGGGCCGCTTTCAATTTAGTTATTTACAACTATTGGATTATAAGCTTTGAAACTTTCATTTCTCTGCCATCCATAATCCTTACATAGTAAATGCCTTTTGCATTATTGCTAATGTTAATGTTTTCGCGGTAGAATCCATCCTGTGTAATTTGTTTTTGGTAAACTACCTGCCCCTGGATATTGATAATTTCTACATTAAATGTACCTGCTTTGCTGGTATTCATTTCTAATGTAAAGTTACCGTTACTTGGGTTCGGGAAAAGATTCATAGAAACAATTCCATCAGGGTTATTAATACCTGTTGTTATGCTATAATTTCCAGTGGATGAAGTAGTTAATTCTCCGTCGCTTGCTGTAATTTTATAGTATACATTAGAGGCTGATGCTGGAATGGTTCCTTCAAATACCCCTGCTGTTGCAGTTTCTGTAAATGTCACTTCTGTGGTTTCCGATCCTTCTGCTGAACCATAGAATAAGCCTACAGTTAAGTTAGAAGTTTCAGTATCTCCATCAGCAATAGTAGCGGAAACAATTACGTTATCTGCAGATGTTGGTGTTGTTGGGTTTATTGTAATATTTGTAATTGTTGGAGCTTGAATACTAATGAACCCTATATTTGATACAAAAGCATCTTCGAATATAATCCACTCAGAATTACTATTGTTTGTTCCTGCTGAGGTTGCCCAATCTGTGTTTCCTGCTGTTATTCCATGTTTTCTCATTAAAGTATGATTAGCTGTAGCTTCAGTTGTATCTCCAACATTCCATGGGCCAGCTCCATTTGCAGCTAACTCAATACCAACCACATCAATCAGAACACCATTTTTAAATAAACCAATTGCATCATTACCATTAAATGAGGCAACATTCGAGCCATCAGCCCCGTTTGCTGTGCTATTATAAGTTAATGCTATGTCAGTATTATTTATTATTTCAGTATATGTTGCATCAGAAGGAGAAATAACATATACTTCGCCAGCAGCTAATGTACCTGATAACGGAAGAACATATCTTGAGTCGGCTACAGAAGATCTAATACCCCAACCTTCACCATTATACGATTGCTTAATAACATATTGGCTCAAGTCAACATCTGTTGTATTTGGATTATAAAGCTCTATGGCTTTATTATTTCCTGTTCCACCTTCAATATATTCTGATATAATAAGATCTCCAGTTACAGCTGTAACCGAGAAAACAATAGTGTATGTTTTAGTAGTTGTTTCATTTTCAGCTGTTACAACTACAGTAGCAGTTCTTGCAGCTAAATCACCTTCAACATCTGTAGCCTGTGTAATACTGTGTGTTGCATTTGGGTCGTTTGTTGTGGCTGCAACTACAGGCTCTGCTGTTGTTCCGATTGGTAAAACAACATCGTAAGTTAAGGTTGCAGAATTAAATCCTGTAACCGTTGTCCCATCAACTGTTAAATCACTTAATGTAGCATCATTGTTTCCAGGATTAACACTGAATACAACAGTATATGTTTTTGTTGTTGAGTTGTCTTC
>Ga0116163_1002122_pt1 | contig 11790 bp, 10 predicted proteins | sample AD_UKC107_MetaG_FD_89889 | JGI IMG/M metagenome (GOLD analysis project Ga0116163, IMG submission 89889) | Active sludge microbial communities of municipal wastewater-treating anaerobic digesters from Hong Kong - AD_UKC107_MetaG | ecosystem: Engineered > Bioreactor > Anaerobic > Digestate...
GAATCTAGACTTGTAACATATAGAATTATTAGTAAGGCTACCGATACGACTGGCCATATTTTTTCAGCATTTGAATCTGTTATGACAGTTAAAACAAGGTAAGGAGATTAAGATGAAAATCACGAAATCAAATATAAAAATCTGCTTGTTAGTAATAACTTTAGTATTATTAACTTTGCCGGCTCACTCTGCTCCATTGGAGTTGACGCATGAACCTCTTTTTTTAAATCAAAAAGTACCACCGGCTCTGGCGGTTACATTTGATGATTCCGGTAGTATGTCTTGGTCATATATGCCTGATTCGAGAAGTTTTTCAAAAAGCAAACATAGCTATGCTTCCCCTGATTATAACTTGATGTATTATAATCCTAATATTAATTATAAACCTCCCGTTAAGGCTGACGGAACATCATTACCAAACTCTGATTTTAATAATGCTATGAGAGATGGATACGCACCTAATGGGATGATATCGAAAGTAGATTTGAGGAATTATTACCGACCTTTTTATTACTATTACCCTGATTATGACAATAATAGGTATTCAATAAGTTATTCATCGGCAGGTCGTTCCAGTACATATAACAAGGCATATTATTACAGATGGGTTGGTCCTTCAGATGCCAGTTTATCCGATATGAGAAATCAAGACTCAAATTATCAACTTGTTGAAATCACAGGAGCTGCTGAGAAGCAAAACTTTGCAAACTGGTATTCTTACTATAATACTCGATCTAAGTTGGCTAAAGCGGCTGTTAGTTTCGCCTTTGTTAATTTTGGACCGGATTTCAAAATAGACTGGCAACAAATTAATGAGAATCGATTTGACCGCGGTACACCTCGAATGAACACATTTGAAGGGAGTCATAGAGTTGATTTTTATGATTGGCTATTTCATATTCCTGGAGATGGAAATACTCCATTGAGGCGAGCGACAAAGTATGCCGGAGAATTGTTTAGTGATAGTTATGGTGGTCAGAGTGTATATTATGATAACAATTATGGTGGAGAATTAACATGCCAACAAAACTTCCATATAGCAATTTCAGATGGTTCATGGAATTCATATGGGGGTGTTTCTGGGAATTATGATGATGGTTCGATTCAGGTTCCAGCCGAAGAAATAGGAGTACCTTACACTACGACTATTGCTAATAATTACTTATACAAAGACAATAATTCAAGCACCTTGGCTGATACAGCATTCTATTACTGGATTAAAGATTTAAAACCTGGGCTGGAAAATCATGTCCCTAGATTTATTGATGATTATACTGACAAAAATGGGAATACCATTACCGTATCTACGGGAGATGATTGGTGGGATGAGGAAGAACTATTCTGGAATCCACAAAATGACCCTGCAAACTGGCAACATATGGTGAATTTTAATATTGGCTTAGGTATTGAAGGAGGTTTTAATCGTGATACTGACTTGTTGGGGATAAAATCAGGAGCACTTAGCTGGCCAAGGACGAATAATGATACTTGCTTTCAGAGAGATTTAATAGGAAATGAGGTATTTACGAGTTGTGCTAATCATGTCTGTTATGATGGTGTTGATAGAGATACAGCTGATATAGTTGATTGTGGTGGCAATGTGTTTCCTTTAGGAGATATTCAATTATGCGTCAACACAGATCGAAATCAAATTATCAATTGTGATGACAGGATTGTTCGGAGGGTAAATGAATCTCAGGCCCGTGTCGATGATGTATGGCACTCTTCTCTAAATAGTAGAGGGGATTATTTTAGTGCAAAAAGTCCTCAAGAGTTATCTGAAGCACTGTATAAAGTTGTTGCAAATATTATTAAAAGAAAAGGACGTGCTAGTGCCGGTAGTGTATCTTCAAATATTATTTCAAACGAATCATTAGCTTATAAAACCGGATATGATACGTCTGATTGGACTGGTTTTGTAATAGCTAATGAAATCAATGAAGATGGTACATTAGGAGATGTCAAATGGGATGCTGCATGTAAATTAACTGGTGGTAAATGCCCTTCGATGGCAGGTAATCCTACTGTGGCACAGACGAGGGATCATGCCTCTAGGAAAATAATTACTTATGATTACGATTCGAAAACAACACATCCTTTCCATACAACTTATATGTCAACTCTTGAAATAGATAAAATTCTTGATTCAAGCTATATAAGGTCATTGGAGCCGCCTATAACTGACTATACAGCTGCTGCTGATAGTATCATTCATTATGTGAGAGGGGATAGGTTGTATGAAGAAAAAAATGGTGGTCAATATAGAAACAGACGAAGTTTATTAGGGGATGTAATTAACTCATCTGCAAAAATTATTCGCGGACCTGCTGAGTCATATAATGATTTATTCTGGTCTGCCGGGTCTCCTGAGAGAAATGCTGCAGATGCGGGAAATGGTTACGATAAATTTAAAGCAGATAATCAAAATAGAAATAACGTTATATTAGTTGGAGCTAACGATGGAATGCTACATGCATTTGATGCAGGCATTAATTCATCGAATGGAGGTGATGAACTTTGGGCGTATATACCCTCCAAGTCGCTACATGGCATATCTGAATATGCTAGCCCAACTTATAAACATACATCTTATGTAGATGCTGCTCCATTTGTAAAAGATGTCTTTATTAATGGACAATGGAAAACTGTTGCGTTAGGTGGGATGAGACATGGAGGCAAATTGTTTTATGCACTAGATTTAGGGGAAAGTCCTGAAGATGAACCAACCGTCTTATGGGAGTTTACAGATCAGGATGATAATGATTTAGGGTTTACTTATTCAGGTGGTGTTATAGGTCGAATCGCCTATCCTAGTGGTAGTACGACTGTAGAAAGCAAGTGGGTTGCATTCTTACCTAATGGATACAATAGCAATAGCTATAAGTCAGTTATGTATGTTGTTGATTTAGAAACTGGACAGGTATTACATAAATGGGATACTGGAATTGGAGATGTGAGTAATCCTAATGGAATGGGGTCGCCTGTAGCAGCTGATTTTGTGGTTTATGATGAAACTGATACAACAAATACATTTTACGGTTCGGATCAGGGAATAGATTTTGTATATGCAGGTGATTTACATGGAAATGTTTACAAATTTAATGTAAAAGATATATTTACACATAGTAATACAATGGAGATTTTGTATGCAGGCTCATCAGACAGACCAATAACATCTGCTCCGAGAGTTTTCACTCCAAGTGATGGTAGTGAGAATGTAATTGTTACTTTTGGAACAGGTAAATATATCGAATTACCCGACAGAGGAGTTTCAGGTCTTCCTAAACAATATATGTTTGGTCTAAAAGATTCTAGATTACCAATCACAGCCTCTTACACACTTAATGATTCACGAATTGTTGAGCAAACAATTTCTGAAAATGGGAACTATCGCGAGGTTACAGATAATCGTGTTGGCGTAGAATATAGCTGGAAAATTGAGTTGCCTGAAGATGGTGAAAGAATAGTGAATAGTTTTGGCAGAAACAATCAGGCAAAAGTGTTAATTGCAGCTTCAATTATTCCGAATGGAGATAATCCATGCTTACCAGGAGGTAAAAGTTGGATCATGATTCTTGATGCCAGAACAGGAGCTACACCGGTATCAGGAAGATTATTAAATAATGGTAATAGTGATGGTATTCTAATATCAGATATCGTTGTCGGAAACCCTGAGGTTCTTACTACACCCGGTGGGAATCAGTCTTTCTTGATAATTGATGGTATAGATGATGCAAATACAATTCCACCTATTGTTTTAAACTCAGGTGAGAAATGGCGTCGAAGAAGCTGGCATAGAATTAATTTTTACTAGTGAGGTAAAGAAATGTTTATTAAAGAAGCAATACTATTGCTGTTGGTTTGTTCGGTCTCAATGGCACAAACTGATGGTTTTTATAGAACTGATAATTTCACCGCATGGAAAGTGGTAAAGGCAAATAAAAAGGAACAGTACCTTGAACTTTTATCTGTAGATGACTTGGAGCCTCGTTTTTTTAGCCCGATTTGTATGAAGGATAATAGGATGATTTTCAAATATGAATTATTAGGACATGATGATTCCTTTTATGATAAGGATGCCAAAGTTAAAGATATTGATTTCTTAAACAGAAGTATATACTCAAACGTAGTGTTTGCATTAAAAATTGATATCGAAGAAGATAACGATTTTAATGGAAACCCTGATGAAGAGTATAATAGAATTTGTAAAGAGAATAATTCACAAAGATTTACTACGGAATACCGTTCAAAACGAGGGATGGCATACCATGGAGTAATTAAATATGTAGGTGATTCCTCTATCCAACCTCAATATTAAGATAGTGCAAAATATGAAAAAGTATAATAAAGGTTTTACTTTGATTGAGTTAATGATTGTTGTTGTAATCATAGGTTTGATTATGGCTTATGCTATACCATCATATCAAAGACAGGTTATTGTCTCGAAACGTACAGAAGCACAGAATGCCATTATGCAAATCGCTGCTGCCGAAGAAAAACATAATGGGGTATGTAATATATACACAACAACAATAAATGGCTCAGGAAATGATTGTAACAGCTTGGGGCTGGGAGGGGCACAGTTTATGACCTCCAGTAATTATACATTCAATGTTGCTGTTGATGCCGCTGTCGGATATACCATTAGTGGAGTTGCTAGAGCAGGAAGTACTCAAGTCAATGATAATTTTGGTGTGAATTGTACTACATTGCAACTCAATTCTCTGGGACAAAAATTACCATTAGACTGCTGGCAATAAAACGGGACATTATAAACTATAAAATTTTTTTATCCCCTCGCTCTAGAGTGTGGTTTCGATTGATTGATTCTGCACTCTTTTTTTTTTATCTACCGGAATTTTTAAGCAATCTTTGTTTGTCTCGTCCCCAGTCACGGTCTTTTTCAGTCATGCGTTTGTCGTGAACATTTTTACCTTTAGCTAATGAAATCTGCACTTTAATCTTTCCTGATTTCCAGTAAAGTTTGCGAGGAACAATCGTCAATCCTTTTTGTTCAACCGCTCCAATCAAACGAGCAATTTCCTTTTTGTGCAATAAAAGTTTTCTGGCGCGCATGGGTTCTGCAACAATATGGGTTGAAGTACTGGATAAAGGTGTGATAAGAGTCCCAACCAGTTGTGCTTCATGATTGCGGATAAAGACATAAGACTCATTAAATTGAACCTTTCCTTGTCGCAGACTTTTGACTTCCCAGCCCTGAAGAGAAATTCCGGCTTCTAAATCTTCCAGAAAAGTGTATTCAAAACCGGCTTTTTTATTGACGGCGATGACATTCGACGGTGTTTGTTTTTTTTTCTTTCCCATGTGGAGAATTCTACAAAAATAACTAATAAATTGCACACCTATTGTGTAGAATAAAACACTTTCATCAAGCAGTTATCCTGCAAAATGCACACAGTAAACCGACAAGCAATCGTTCGACACAAAGCTGAAAAAATGTTTCATCTGGTCAATGATATAATGTCCTATCCGCAATTTCTCAAGTGGTGTCATGATTCTCACTTGCTGGAGCATTCAGAAAGTCATATGCTTGCCGGTATGACGGTGAGTCTTGCAGGGATTAAACAAAACTTCACCACACAGAATATTTTTTCTCGTGATGGTGACAATTTGAGGATTGATCTGAGTTTGTATAAAGGTCCGTTTGATAAACTTTCGGGCTATTGGTTTTTTACCCATTTGAATGATGAAGCCAGCAAAATTGAACTGCACATGGACTTTCATTTCAAATCCGGGTTTTTAAATTCGGCTTTTAAACGAGCCTTTGGTAAAATTGCACAACAACTCGTTTCAGACTTCGTAAATCAGGCAAATAAGGTGTATCTATGATCAATGTTGAGGTTGCTTATGCACTTCCGGAGAAACAGGAAATTATTAAACTGCAAGTAAACAAGAAAACAACAATCGAACAAGCGATTAAGCAATCAGGATTGCTAGAGGTGTATACTGCTATTGACTTGTTCTCTGAAGATTCAGCTAATAAGGTTGGAATTTTCAGTCAAATTAAATCTCTGGATGAAATCGTTAATGACGGAGATCGCATTGAAATTTATCGCCCTTTAATCGCTGATCCGAAAGAAGTCAGAAAAAAACGAGCCGAACAACAAAGAGAACAAGGAATTGTGAAGTGAATTATAGCTGCTAAAATAAATTTAGTATGACAATTGATTGCTAGAGGAATTATAGATGCTGAAATAAATTCAGCATGACCGTGATTGTTAATTGTTAGATGGATGATAGATACTGGAATGAATTCAGCATGATTGTATAATATTACTTGTTAGCTTGGTCATCCTGAACTTGTTTCAGGATCTGAATGATATTGAATCTGTTTTTGACTCGAATGTTAAGATAGGATTGTAAACAGACATAGAAAATCGGAACAATGAGAAAAGGATTTGTATATATTTTGACAAATTACAAAAACTCTGTACTTTACATCGGAGTTACTTCAAATCTTGTGAAAAGGATTTATGAGCACAAATTTAAATTAGATGACTCATTTACAAAAAAATACAATTTGGCAAAACTGGTGTATTATGAAGTATTTGACGATATTAAATCTGCTATTGAAAGAGAAAAGCAACTCAAGAACTGGCATCGTGAATGGAAAATTAATTTGATTAGTGATTTTAATAAGACGTGGAAAGACTTATATGAATCGATTATATAATCAAAGATGCTGAAATAAATTCAGCATGACTGGAAATTGTGAAGTGAATTATAGCTGCTGAAATAAATTCATCAAGATGGATTATTGCAAAGTGAATTATAGATGTTAAACTAAATTCAGGATGACGATGAGAGCTTAGATTAAAGCACCTTCACAAAAGAGTTTTTCAACAATTTCAAGGTCGGTTTTAGTCAGTTTTGAAAGCATTTCAGAAGAAATAGTTTGTTCATTACAAATCAGTTGTGCAAGTCTTAAACTGCAATCAAATTCTGTTCCATTAACGAATAATATCGCATTATCACCTTGAGCGAAATAGCAAGTTTTGCTGAATGGTGATGTTTTTAAATTCAGTTTTTGGTTGAATTCCTCAGATTCTTTGTATTCATTGAATTCATAAAAAAGGCTTCTGTATTCGGTAAGATATTTTCCAAACCAAGAGATTAAATTCATGTTTTCAAAAGATAAATTGTCCAATAGGATATTTTTTACAGCTGATAAATCGTCTTGAGTTATTTCCCCCTTTAAAGGTTGAGACTGAAATTGAGGCTCAACAAAACGATTATTATCTGACAAAGTTTGTGCCAAACTATCAACAAACGAAACACTTAGTTCAGATGCTGATGGTGTCCTCATACCAATGGAACAGGTGACACAATCATCTGAGCTGATGATTCCATAATGAGCGTATTCCGGTGGTAAATACAAAATATCTCCCGGGTTGAGATTGTATTCGGTGTCGTATTGAAAATCGGACATAAGTTTCAATGCTTGGTCAGGAAGTAAATCCGGATTTAGAATTTTGTTGTTCGAAAACTTCCAAAGTCTTTGTCCTTCAACCTGTAACAAAAACACATCATAATGATCAGTATGAGGCCCAACGGTCCCGCCAACTGAGCCACAACTCAGCATAATGTCATCGAATATCCAGTTGCGGATAAAATCAAAATGTTGCAGAATTTTTCGACTTAACGGATACCATTTGTCGATGTCGGAAACTAAAAGATTCCAGGTTTCATTCGTGAGTTCTTTAAAGTCTTCATGCGAGAAAGGACCATATTCAACATCATAATTTGTTTCTGAGTTTTTGAATACAATTCTCGATTGAATATCTTCATCACAGCTTAACTTAATCAGTTGTTGTTTGTCAGGAAAGCAGGAAACAAAATCATCAGTATCAACTGCATTTTTAATCAATAAGGGCTTTTGATGCCAATAATCGCATAAGAATTCTTCCTTGCTGACTGAGCAATTTCTAAATAAGTTCAGTTTGTTCAATGGCGTAACCTAAATATGTTGCAGGAGTGAGTTTTAACAATTCGTCTTTGGCTTCATCGGGAAGTGTCAATCCGGTAATGAATGCATGAATGCTTTGTTGATTGACCTTTGTTCCACGAGTCAACTCTTTGAGTTTTTCGTAAGCACTTTCAACACCATAACGACGCATCACCGTTTGAATTGGTTCTGCCAAAAGTTCCCAATTGTTATCTAAATCAGCTAACATGGCATCAGGGTTGAGTTCCAGTTTACTCAGACCTTTGCTGAGTGAAGACCAGGCAATCATGCAATGCCCGATTGCAGTTCCGATAGAACGAAGAACAGTTGAGTCTGTTAAGTCACGCTGGAAACGCGAAATTGGTAATTTTTCAGCCAAATGTTGCATCAAAGCATTTGCCAATCCGAGGTTGCCTTCCGCATTTTCAAAATCAATCGGATTGACTTTATGCGGCATGGTTGATGAACCAACTTCGCCTTTGATGACTTTTTGTTTGAAATAATTGATAGAAATATATCCCCAAATATCTCTGCATAAATCAATCAATATCACATTGATACGAATCAGTGCGTGAAAATATTCGGCTATATAATCATGTGGTTCGATTTGTGTGGTGTAAGGGTTGAAACTGAGATGCAACTCTTCTACAAACTCCTGAGCCAGTTTCATCCAATCCACATTAGGATAAGCCACGCGATGAGCATTATAATTGCCAACGGCACCATTGATTTTTCCAAGAATATCAATGTTTTCCAATTGCAACAATTGTCTTTGCAAACGATAAACAACATTCGCCAATTCTTTACCCATAGTGGTTGGAGTTGCCGGTTGTCCGTGAGTTCGTGACATCATCGGCTGGTGCGCATATTGCTGGGACATTGTTGATAAATCATCAGTCACTTGATACAGCATTGGTAATATCAACATGTCACGACCTTGAGAAAGCATCAAAGCATAAGATAAATTGTTAATATCTTCAGATGTGCAGGCAAAATGCGTGAATTCTGACGATTTTGCCAATTGACTGTTTTTAGCTAATTCTTCCTTGATGTAGTATTCAACCGCTTTGACATCATGGTTGGTAATGCTTTCAATGGCCTTGACTCTTTCCGCATGAGTTTCATCGAAGTGATCATGAATGCTCAATAGCCAGTCAATATCATCGTTTGAAAATTCTTTTAATTCCGTGATATTCTCTTCATGGGATAGTTTGATTAACCATCTTAATTCAACGAAAAGTCTGTTTTTTATGAGTCCGTATTCGCTGAAAATTTCCTGAAGATTTTCAGTTTTGCTCTGATAGCGACCGTCAACCGGTGTCACTGCGGTGATTGTTGATTTAGCCATGATTTTATTTTTTTTCAGAAGTCGCAATTATACTTTAATTGCGCTGATTTTTGGAACATTATTCAAACTCCAGTGTTGAATCGCATGGTTCCAGAATTGTTCCAGCGTCTTTGGTTTTTCGATAAAAGGTTGCTGCTTTAAGTGATTATGGACAAACAACAATGTTTCAATAGGGTTTTCATTTTCAATGGTTTGAGCAAATGTTTGTTTGCTGAGTTTTTGTCCTTGGTTATTTACAAAAACAGGGATGTGAGAGTATTGAAGTTGAGGAAATCCTAATAATTCATTCAAATAAATTTGCCACGGTGTTGAGTCGAGTAAATCAATTCCACGAACAACATGTGTGACACCTTGATAAAAATCATCAACCACCACGGCGAGTTGATAAGAATAGAATCCTTCTTTGCGTTTTAGCACAACATCACCACAATCATTGAGTAAATGTTTGCAAATTTGTCCCTGAATCATATCTTCAAAACAAATGATTTCATCAGTTGCCTTTAGCTTGACACTAAATTCAATTTCAGGTTGTTTGGATTGAAACCGGCAGGGATGTTCTAATATTTCAACTCCTTTAAGTTCGGTTCTGGAACAGGAACAATTGTACACAGCAAATTTTTTTTCGAGGATTTCGAGTGCTTCTTGATAAGCACTCTGTCTATCATTTTGGCTCTGGAAAATGATGTTTTCGTCAAATTGAAAACCATACTTCTTTAAAGTTTTTATAATTGATAAACTGGCACCGGGTTGTTCGCGAGGCGGGTCTAAATCTTCAATTCTGACTAACCATTGTCCGTTGTTATGCATGGCGTCACAATAGCTCGCATAAGCCGCCATAATTGAACCTAAATGTAATGGACCGGTTGGTGAAGGAGCAAATCGTCCGATATATTCCGATGATTTGTCGGAACGAGGAATCATTAATTGTTTAAGATTCTTGAGTCATCACTTCGGAAGCCGGAGCGATGAAATTACCTTGAACAAAGTTAGTAGAATATTTCCACAAAATACTCATTGTTGCTGCATCTTGTACAAATTCGCAAATAACTAACTTGCTTTGTGCGTGAGCTAAATCAATGATTTCTTTTACTTTTTTCTGATTTTCATCATTGGATGCAAATTCGCTCATAAATGCTGAATCAATCTTGATGTAGTCCGTTGGATAGTGCTTGAGTAAAGTGAATGAATTTAATCCGGAACCGAATTTCTCAATGGCAAATTTGCAGTTAAGAGCACGAATGGCTTGAATCACCGGTTTCACAGTTTTAGAGTGAGTAATCAACTCACTTTCAGGTGTTTCAAAAATAATACGGCTTCCCGGAATTCCAGCAAGTTTTAATTCTTGAGCTAACCATTTAGGGAAAGAAGAATTCGATAATGTATCAGTGGACATTTTAACGAATAACGCCACTTTTTTAATGGATTCTTTGATAGACTTAATGGCATTGCGAATCACTTTTCGGTCGATATCTAGTATGAGTCCGTATTTTTTGGCGACAGGAATGAAGTCAGCGGGCATAATGATTTTATCATCGTCTTTTAATCGAACCAAAGCTTCATAGTGCTCTGTTTCTTCGCCTTGAAGGCTAATCACGGGTTGGTAATGCAATACGAATTTGTCTCCATGAACACCGTTAGTGATTAAATCAATCCACTTTTGGTTAGCTGTGCGAGCTTTTTTCTCTTCTTCAGCCGGATCGAATATTGCAACCTGAGCCCCACCATTTTCTCTGGCAACATCAATTTCCTGATGCAGAACTTTCATAATCTCAGAACCGGATTCTGTCTTTTCGATGATCTGTGTCACACCGATACTAATTGTACAAGCCAGTGTTCTTTCACCGGCACTGAACAAATGATCATTTATTTTTGAAACCAGATGCTTGGATATTTGCTCCGCTTCCTCGATTTGTCGATCCATAACTACTATGAAGACCGAATCGTCATAACGATAATAGCTGAATTTTTCTCCAACGACTTCTTTAATAAACGGCGCCATATCTGACATCAATAAATCCAAATTACCTTTGCCAAGTTCTTTTTCCAGATTCTTATCATCATCAATTTGAATAAACAATACTGAGTAGCCTTTGGACTTTCCGGAGCGAACACTATTTATTTTGGCAACAATGTCTTTGGTGAAGTAGTTTCGATTGAAGAAACCAGTGAGTAAATCTTTATTTTTGATATTTTGAAGTTCAAGTTCAGCTTCCTTATTAACTTTTGGAGGTCTCACTAGAAACTGTACACAAGGTTCACCATCAACTGTTGCCTTGTTGAGACTGACGACTGCTTTTAGTTCATCGCCTTTTTCGGTTTTTAAAACCATATTGATATCGCCGTCAGGAATTTTATCCGCAGCAATATCTTTTAATAGTTTCTTAGCATTGGCAACTTCGTCTTTGCCAACCAAATTTAAAAATGGTGTGACTTCGAGTTCCTCTGCATCTTCGTATTTGAAAAATTCCAGATAAGC
>Ga0116163_1002123_pt1 | contig 11788 bp, 12 predicted proteins | sample AD_UKC107_MetaG_FD_89889 | JGI IMG/M metagenome (GOLD analysis project Ga0116163, IMG submission 89889) | Active sludge microbial communities of municipal wastewater-treating anaerobic digesters from Hong Kong - AD_UKC107_MetaG | ecosystem: Engineered > Bioreactor > Anaerobic > Digestate...
ACTCGCACCCGGCTACAGGAGTGCTTGTGGTTGCGTGCGGGATCTGTTCCAGCGACGTCAGTCCGTGCTGGAGAGCCGCGACTGAATCCCGTCGAGGACGAGGTCGAGCCCCGGCTCGAACTCGCGGGTGAACGAGTACCCCGGCACGAGGATCACCTCCTGCGTGAACCACACCATGTTGGGGTAGGACGCGAGGGCCTCACCGAAGGCGTCCTGCTCGATCATGGCGGCCGCCTCGTCGCCGCTCTCGAAGGGCAGCGTCGCCTCCTGGAGGACGAAACCGTAGACGAACGCGTCGACCATGGCATAGGCATGTGCCACCTGCTCCGGAGTGAAACCCGCCGCGCGCAGACAGGCGATGTTCGCCTCGTGATAGGCCAGGTTCGCCGGCCCCGGGGCACGCCGGGACTCCATCAGCGGAAGCGCCCAGGGGTGGGCGTGGAGGACCTGTCGGACCGAGACCGATCGACGGCGCAACTCCGCGCGCCATTGGCCGCTGGCCTCGGGAAGGAGGATCGCGGCATACACCCGGTCGACCATGGCGTCGAGGAGGGCGTCCTTGCTCGCGAAGTGGTGGTAGAGCGACATCGCCTCGACGCCGAGCTCCCTGGCCAGCCCGCGCATGGTCAGAGCCTCGAGGCCGTGCCGGTCGGCGAGGGCGAGTGCTGTCGTGACGACGGCCTGCGGGGTGAGCTTGCGCGCTGGCACAGGGATTCCTCTCGGGATTGCCATTTCTTACGGCGTAATGCTACGGTACCAAACCTTACTTCGTATGGCTTCAGGAGGCCGTTCATGTCCCCCTCATCCCAGGAGTCCTCGGTGACCGTCGAGCCGGACCTGCCGACGACCATGCGGGCGGTTGCTCGACGCGTCTACGGCGGACCGGAGGTGGTGGCCATCGAGCAGGTGCCGCGCCCTGACCCCGGCCCGGGTGAAGTCCTCGTCAAGGTGGCCGCAGCCGGCCTCGACCGGGCGACCCTGCACCTGCTGACCGGCCTTCCGTATGCCGCGCGGGCCGCCTTCGGTCTGCGGCGCCCTCGCCAGCCGGTTCTCGGTCAGCAGGTCGCCGGGCAGGTCGTCGCCGTCGGTGAGGGCGTGAGTGGGTATGCCGCGGGCGACCGGGTCTTCGGCACCGCGGCGGGGTCCTTGGCGGAGTTCGCGGTCGCCGACGTGGCCACCGTGGCCACCACCCCGGAGTCGGTCAGTGATGTCGAGGCGTCGACGATCGGGGTGTCGGGTCTGACCGCACTGGGCGCTGTGGTGACGCAGGGGCGCGTGCAGAAGGGCGAGCGCGTGCTCGTCCTCGGCGGGTCAGGGGCCGTGGGCAGTTTCGCGGTCCAACTGGCTGCTCGCCACGGGGCCGAGGTGACGGCGGCCTGCAGTGGGGCCAAGACGGAGTTCGTCGCCGGCCTCGGGGCCCATCGGACGGTCGACTACCGGACGACCTCGTTGGCTCAGATGGGTGACCCTTTCGACCTCATCATCGACATCGGCGGCAATCGCTCGGTGGGTCGCTTGCGCTCTGCCCTGAGGCCCGAGGGTCGGCTCGTCATCGTCGGCGGTGAGGGGGGAGGGCCGATGCTCGGCGGCATCCAACGCAACTTCTGGGCCTCCATCGCCAACCGCTTCACCCGACGTGAGCTCGGCTGGTTCTTCTCCCGCACCACTTCGCAGGGGTGCGCCCAACTCGCCGAGGAGATTTCGACGCGCACCATCGTGCCGTCCATTGATCGCATCGTCGGATTGGCCGAGGCGAGTCGTGCCCTGACCGCCATGCAGCGTGGGGAACTACGCGGTCAAGCCGTGATCTGCCCTTGAGGCGTCGCCATCAAGGTCGCCAGCCGCCGATGAGCCCCGTGAGCCCCAACTCGAACTCCTCGTCGGGAGCCCAGGGGTAGCCGTCCATGACGGCAGCGACCAGATCGGGGTGTGTCTGCGGCGTGACCCCACCCAGCGTCTGCTCGGGCGAGCTGGAGGCTGCGCCGACCGGGCGGCATACCTCCGCCGCTGCGCACCCGGGCCAGGACCGCCAGGTCAGGCCGGGAGAACCTTGGCCATCGGCTTGCCCTTGGCCAGGTCGTCGACGAGCTTGTCGAGGTAGCGGATCTGGCGCATGAGCGGGTCCTCGACCTCCTGGATCCGCACGCCACAGACCGATCCGGTGAGGAGGGCGGACTTCGGATTGAGGTCAGCGGCAGCGAAGAAGTCGGCAAAGCTCGTGCGGTCCGACAGGTGTCGCCGCAAGGTGGGCTCGTCGAAGCCGGTCAGCCACTCGACGGCCTCGGTGAGCTCGGCCTCGGTGCGCCCCTTCTTGGTCACCTTGGTGACGTAGTGCGGGTAGACGTCCGCGACGGCGGTGTTGAAGATCCGGTGCACGCGGTCAGCCTAGACGGCGTGGTATCGACCAATTGCCTCACAGCGGAGGAGGGACGCCACTAGGGTCATTCCCCACGATGAGTGCGGGGATGATCGAGGAAGCCTCCACCGTGGCACCGGCCGAGCGGTTCGTCTCCGGCCTGACCCGCCACTCGTCACCGCAGGCACCCACGATCTGCATGCCTTGGTCGAAGATCGACCGACCCTCGACGTGGGGGAGACCCGTCGCGCCATCGCCGAAATGGCCGGCCTCCCGCCGCATCGGATCCGCGTCCTCGTCGCGCCGGCGCTCCCTCGAACCGACAGCGGCAAGCCGGATCGTGTCACCGCGCGCGCCCTCTTCGATGGATCCCAGTCGCCTCCGGTGCACCACGCCGACGCGGCATCGGAGGGTTCGGGTCGCACGGATCGTCACAGCCCCCGGTCGCGCGCGGACGCCTCCGCTTCTCGTCGGCTCAAAGCGGTCACCGAGATCTATGCCTCGTGCCTGGGTGTGGCCGACGTCAGACCGGACGCCAGCTTCGTGGCTCTGCACGGAGACTCGCTGTCCTATGTCGAAGTCTCCGTGCGACTCGAGCAGGTGCTCGGTCAGGTGCCGAAGGACTGGCAGCGCCTGAGCGTGTCCGAACTTGCCTCCGGTCGGCGGACGCGTCGGGCCTCGGGCCCGTTCGCGCAGGTGGACACGACCATCGTCCTGCGCGCGGTGGCCATTGTGCTGATCGTGCTCGAACACGCCGACGTCATCAAGATCCTCGGTGGTGCTCACATCCTCCTGGCGGTCGCCGGGTTCAACTTCGGTCGATTCCTCGCAGCCCAACCGTCCCGGAGGGACCGCGCGACGGCGGTGTTCCACAGCCTGGCTCGCCTGCTGATTCCCACTGTCGCCTGGGTGACCCTGGCGACCGTTGTCATGGATCGTTACGCGTGGCCCAATTTCGTCTTGCTCAACTGGGTGTTCGGTCCCGATGTGTGGGGCATCCGCTCCTCCCTGTGGTTCATCGAGGCGCTCTTCTGGATCACCCTTGCGGTCCTGGGCCTGCTGTCCATCCCGGCCGTCCATCGGCTCTACACCAGGTCACCCATGCGCATCAGCCTCGCCGTGGTCGTCGTCGCCCTGGCCCTGCGGTGGGGGCCGCTGGACCTGACCGACCCCACGGTGCACGAATCGGCACCGGCAGTGCTCTGGCTCTTCGCCATTGGTTGGGCCGCTGCGCTGGTGCACCGCCGCTGGGAACGACTTCTCGTCGCGGGACTCTTCCTGGCCGGCATGGTGGGGTACTTCGCGGACCGGCACCGCGAGCTGGTCATCATTGCCGGCGTCCTGGTCCTGGTGTCCCTGCCTGCGCTCGCACTGCCCCGGCGGCTCGTGGCGCCCGCCAGTGCGCTGGCGGGCGCAAGCCTCTACATCTACATCACGCACTTCGAGGTCTTCGCGTTCCTGGAATCATCGGCGGTGACGCCGTGGTCCGAGCTGGGAGACAGCGCATGGGGTCGGGCGGCCGCCGGTCTCACCTTCGGGTTGGCCCTCTGGGGGGTGCGGCGCCAGATCACTCGCGCCCGCATCGGAGCCGTGCGGCGTCACCTCAACGGTCACTGGCCGGTGCCGTCATCTCCCTCCGCACGCAGGGCAGCCGCATCGCTCGCCCAGATGGATCGAGACCGTCCCGATGAGCGAGTGCGGTCGCCGAGATGACTCCCCGCCCGGCGCTCCCAGCGCGGATCAGGGGGAGGGTCGACGGCCGGCCGCCAGGAGCAACGGGAACCGCCGCTCCTCACCCTCGACCTCTTTGACGTCGAACCCGGCGTCGCCCACGGTGACCTCGACGAGGCCCGCCGCCGTCAGCCACCGACCCAGGTCCTCGCGGCTGAAGCCATGGTGACCGCTGAAGCCGTGGACGTGCCGATGGAAGCCACCGTCGGCGTCATGTTCCAGGTCGGCGAGAGCGACCCAACCACCGGGTGTCAGCAACGCGGCCAGTCGCACGATGACGCCCGGCACGTCGCCCATGTGGTGCAGCGCGAGTTGGCTCAGGACGAGGTCGAAGGTCTCGTCCGGCAGGTCATCGTGCTCGATGTCGAGCCGGCGGGCGGACCACCCGGCATACCGGGGATCCGCGAGCATCTCGCCGGCGACGTCCACCATTGCGCCCGAGACGTCCGTGACGACGGCCGTGCCGATGTCGTCGACCAAGGCGCGGCTGAGCAATCCCGTGCCGCCGCCGACCTCGAGCACACGCATCGCGGGCGACAACGGCACAGTGTCCCGGATCGCCGCCGCGATCATGTCGGCGCGCTCCCGCGCATGAGGCCGGCTGTCCCACTCCGCCGCGAGGTCGTCGAACCGGCGGTGATCGTCATGCGCTGTCATGCAGTCATCCTCACTCAGGCCGGGTGGGTCATGTCGGCGGGCACGACCCAGGCGTCGAAGTCGTCTCCGGCAACCCCGGACGCCATCGCGGCCTCGCGCAGGGTGGTTCCGTCGCGGTGGGCCTTCTTGGCGATCGCGGCCGCCGCGTCGTAACCGATGTGCGGGTTGAGCGCGGTCACGAGCATGAGGTTGGTGGCCAGGTTGTGGTCGATCCGCTCCGCATTGGCTCGTATGCCGCGGGCACAGTGCTCGTCGAAGGCGCCACACGCGTCGCCGAGCAGGCGGGCGGACTCGAGCACCGCGTGTGCCATGACCGGCTTGAAGACGTTGAGTTCGAAGTTGCCCTGGCTGCCCGCGAAGGCCACGGTCGCGTCGTTGCCGAAGACCCGTGTGCAGACCATGGTGAGGGCTTCGCTCTGGGTGGGGTTGACCTTGCCGGGCATGATCGAGGAGCCGGGTTCATTCTCGGGGATGGTGATCTCGCCGATTCCGTTGCGGGGACCGCTGGCCAGCCAACGCACGTCGTTGGCGATCTTCATCGCTGCCACCGCCAATCCGCGCAGGGCGGCGCTGACGGCGACGAGGGCGTCATGCGCCGACAGGGCCGCGAAAAGGTTCGTGGCCTGCCGGAACTCCAAGTGCGTCAGCTCCGAAAGATGCCGTGCCACAAGCGAACCGAAGTCCCGATGCGTGTTGAGACCAGTCCCCACGGCCGTGCCCCCGATCGCCAATTCGGCCAGACTCTCCTCGGCGTGCCGGACCCCCGCCAAGGCGGCATCCAACTGCGCCACCCAAGCGGAGATCTCCTGGCCGAGCGTGATCGGCGTCGCGTCCTGGAGGTGGGTGCGCCCCACCTTGACCAGCCCGGCATACTCCTTGGCCTTGGCGTCGAGGGTGTCGCGCAGGGCCTCGACAGGGCCATAGAGCCTCTCGTGCAGTTCGAGCCGGATGGCGACGTGCATGGCCGTCGGGAAGGTGTCATTGCTCGACTGGCCCCGGTTGACGTGGTCGTTCGGGTGGATCGGGGTCTTGCTCCCCATGGTGCCGCCGAGGACCTCGATCGCCCGATTGGCGATGACCTCGTTGGCGTTCATGTTCGACTGGGTGCCACTGCCGGTCTGGAAGACGACGAGGGGGAAGTCGCCGTCACGCTCCCCGTCGACGACCTCGCGCGCGGCGCGGCGCACCGCTTCCACCTGGTCCGCGTCGAGGGAGAGCGTGCCCAGCTCCGCGTTGGCCTCCACCGCCGCCAACTTGAGCAGGCCGAGGGCGCGGATCATCGTGCGACCCCACACGAAGGTGTCCCTGCCGATCGGGAAGTGCTCGATGCTGCGCTGCGTCTGCGCGCCCCAGTAGTGCTCCGCCGGAACCTCGATCGATCCCATGCTGTCGGTCTCGGTGCGTGTCGCGCTCATCTCGTCAGCGTAAGCCGGTCGGCGACCGCCCGGTGGTGGCCGATGACCGCCGGGTGGCCGCTCAGCAGGTCGCGTCGCTGGCGCCGCCGGTGCCGCCGGTGGCCCACGCCAGGGTCACGAGGTCGCGCAGGACGGCGTCATCGACGTCCTCGAGCCGAGGGATGTAGACGCACGCGACGCTGCGCTTGTGCCGGCCGAGCCGGTCGAGGAGGAGAAGCGCGTCGGGGCTCTCGGCCAGGCCGTAGGGGGTCAGTTTCGCCGTAGCCGACGATCGAGGGACCCCACATGACCGGGTCGACGCCGGTGACCTCCCCGAAGGGTCGAGCATCGCCTCACCCTGGTCCCGCTGCCGCGCCTTGGGCAGCGAGGCCACCCGGTCAGCGAGACCCGTCCACCGGCCACGGCTCCGACGCGCGGGTCGACTGGTGCGGGGGAACGGCATCTCGGTCATGCTCGCCCCATTTCGGGGACCGGGGTGACCAGCGGTCGGCCGGCCAGATGAGCGTCGATGTTGTCCATGACGAGCCGGGCCATTGCCTCCCGTGTCGCCACCGTGGCGCTGGCGATGTGGGGGGTCAGCACGACGTTGTCGAGGGTCAGGAGCCGCTCCGGAACGTGGGGTTCGTCGGCGAAGACGTCGAGTCCCGCGCCGGCAATCCGGTGCTCGGCGAGGGCCTCCACGAGCGCGTCCTCGTCGACGACCGAGCCGCGAGCGACGTTGACGAGGAAGCCGTCCGGGCCGAGCGCGTCGAGGACATCGCGGTTGACGAGGTGTCGGGTGCCGTCCCCGCCTGGCGTGAGGACGACCACGACATCACTGAGGCGGGCGAGATCGACTGGTGTCGCGGCATACGCCCAGGGGACGTCCTTCGGGGAGCGGGAGTGATAGGTGATGTCGGCGCCCAGGGCGCTGAGGCGTTCGGCTGTCGCGCTGCCGATCCGACCCAGTCCCAGGATTCCGACCCGGGTGCGGCCGACCTCGCGAGTCAACGGGAACCGCTCTCCGGCAGCCCATTTCCCGGATCGGACGAACCGGTCGGCCGCCGTGACTCCACGAAGGACATCGAGGACGAGGGCGACGGTGAGGTCGGCGACAGCGTCGTCGAGGACGTCCGGGGTGTGCGAGACCACGATCCCGCGCCGAGCTGCCTCGGCGACGTCGACGTTGTCGTAGCCGACCCCATAGACGGTGATCGCTTCGAGCCCCGGGAGGGCGTCCATCTCAGTGGCGCCGATGGTGGGGCCGGGGCCGACGACCGCCACGGCCACCGCGGCAGGGTCAGGGATGTCTGCGACCGACGCCGCGGCATACCGATCGGTGAGCCAGTCCCGGAAGAAGGGCATGAGGGCGCCAACGACGGCGACTCGGTGCTCGGCTGGGCCCTCGGGCTCCATGGGACTCACTCCTTGGATGATGGGCGGTGACTACCGATCGTGTGGCCGGTCATGCGGCCCTCGGGGTCCAGCGCGTCGAGCAGGGCGGTCGTGATCGCGCCGAGTTGGGTGACCTGCTCCGGGGTGAGGACGTCGAAGATCTTCTCGCGGACGATCTCGACGTGACCGGGAGCCGAGTCGACCAGGTGGGCGAGCCCGGCCTCGGTGAGATGGGCGTTCGTGGCGCGGGCATCGGTGCTGTTGCGCGTGCGGTCGACGAAGCCGCGGTCCTCGAGGCGACGAACGACGTGAGACAGGCGCGGCAGCGTGGCGTTCGTGCGCTGGGCCAGAGCGGACATCTGGAGGGTGTGACCGGGGTCCTCGGAGAGCATGGCGAGGACCAAATACTCGAAATGGGTGAGGCTGGCGTCCCGGCGCAATTGCTGGTCCAGGGTGCTGGGAAGCAACTCGGTGACGGCCACGAGGCGCACCCAGGTCGCCAGTTCCTCGGCGTCCAGCCAGCGGGTGCTCATCGCCTGAGTGTAGCCCGTTTGTTGACCTGACAACCTTTGGTCTGCGGTGGACTGACGTCCGGTCGGCCCGGTGCCCGAGGCCACCCGGGGGGTCAGCCGCCCGTCGTGGCCCGGTCGAGAGCGTGCTCGAGGCGTTCTATGGTGCCGGAGACGTCATCGAGTTTGTCGAGCCCGAAGAGTCCGAGTCGGAAGGTGGACCACGAGTCGGGTTCGCCGCACTTGAGTGGCACGCCGGCGGCCACTTGGACGCCGACCTGCCTGAAGGCAGCGCCGGACTGGAGGGCTGGGTCGTCGGTGTGGACGACGACGACGGAGGCCGCGGCATACTCCGGGGCCGCGACCGAAGCGAAGCCGCGATCGGCCAGCCTCGCCCGCACCGCCTCGCCCAACTCGAGCTGCGCCGCCTCGAGCTTGTCCAGCCCGCGTGCCACGGTCTCCTCGGCCACCGCAGCGTTGGCCAGGATCGAGTCGGTCGGCAGGGTTGCGTGATAGGGGGTGCGGCCCTCGACATAGGCGTCGGCGATCCCGAGCCAGGCTTTGAGATCGAGGGCAAAGCTGCTCGAGGTCGAGGCCTCGACGGCCGCCCGTCCGTGCTCACTGAGCAGCACATAGCCCGTCGCCGGCGTGCCGCTCCAGCCCTTCTGAGGTGCCGAGATGAGCACGTCGACGTCGAGCTGCTGCATGTCGACCCACAGGGCACCGGAGGCGACGCAGTCGAGGACGAGCACGCCACCCACGGCGTGAACTGCCGCCGCGAGCCGGCGCACGTAGTCGTCCGGGAGCAACATCCCGGCGGCTGTCTCGACGTGCGGGGCGAAGACGACGCCCGGCCTCACCTGCGCGATGGTCTTCTCGACCTCGTCGATCGGGGCCGGCACCCATGCGCTGTGTGGTGAGTCATCGACGGGCTGCGCCTGGCACAGGGTGACCTCGGCCGCGATTCGGCCCGCCTCGAGGATGGCCGACCAGCGGAACGAGAAGAGGCCGTTGCGGACGACGACGACGTCCTTGCCGCCGGCGAGCTGTCGCGCAACCGCCTCCATGGCACAACTGCCACCGCCGGGGATGAGCGCGACGGCCTGCGCGGCATACGTCTTCCGCAGGGTCGACAGGAGCGACTGCATGGCCCTGGTGAAGCGGGCCGACATGTGGTTGAGGGAGCGGTCCGTGAAGACCACGGAGAACTCGAGCAGGCCATCGGGGTCGATCTCGGCGCGGGGCAGATCCATGCCAGCCAGCGTGGCACAGCCAACGCCGCCGTGGGTGCTGCCCGCCGCCCGAAGGGGGTTAGGGGGGTGTCGGGGCGTCTGCAGTTGCGCCACCCACGGGGGCATGTCACATGCGCCACATGGTGGCGCATGTAAGTTGCGCCATCATTTGGCGCAACTGCAGACGTGCCGACGACCTCCCCTCAGGGGGAGTCACTCTCTGGACAGATTCCAGAAAAGGGGTAGGGTCGGGTCATGCCCACGATGGACTTCCCCCAGCAGTTGCGCGGGGTCGCGCTGCGGGTGACGCGTCCCCGGCTGGCCGTCCTGGGAGTGCTCGCGCAGCATCCGCACGCGGATGCGAGCGGCGTCATCACGCACGTGCGCTCCGACCTGCCGGGCGTCTCCAGCCAGGCCGTTTACGACTGCCTCAATGCGCTCACCGACGCCGGGCTCGTCCGCCGCATCCAACCGGCCGGTTCGACCGCGCGCTACGAGTTGCGCGTCGGCGACAACCACCACCATTTGGTATGCCGCGGGTGCGGCTGCGTCGTCGACGTCGAGTGCGCCACGGGGTCGGCGCCCTGCCTGGACACCGGCGTCGACCACGGATTCGCCATTGACGAAGCCGAAGTGAACTTCTGGGGGCTGTGCCCTCAGTGTCAGATCAAGACCGACTGAAACCTCCAACGAAAGGCAACGCGCATGTCCGTCCACGACGACACGGTCGACCAGACCCAGCCCAAGCAGGAGACCGACGACGCCCAGGTCAAGGAGATGAACGAGCCCGGCCCCGGCGAGACCGGTGGCTGCCCGGTCATGCACGACCTCGTGCCGCCGACCCGGGGTGACGCCAACCAGCAGTGGTGGCCGAACCGGCTGAACCTGCGCATCCTGGCCAAGAACACCCCGGAGAAGAACCCCTACGGCGCCGACTTCGACTATGCCGCCGCCTTCGCTGCCCTCGACCTCGCCGAGGTCAAGCGCGACATCGAGTCCGTCCTCACCACCTCCCAGGACTGGTGGCCGGCCGACTTCGGGCACTACGGCCCATTGATGATTCGCATGGCGTGGCACAGTGCCGGTACCTACCGCGTGATGGATGGCCGTGGCGGTGGCGGCACCGGCCAGCAGCGCTTCGCGCCGCTGAACTCCTGGCCCGACAACGGCAACCTCGACAAGGCGCGCCGCCTGCTCTGGCCGGTCAAGAAGAAGTACGGCAAGTCGCTCTCGTGGGCCGACCTGATCATCCTCACCGGCAACGTCGCCCTGGAGTCCATGGGCTTCAAGACCTTCGGCTTCGCCGGCGGTCGGGTCGACGCGTGGGAGCCGGACGACGACGTCTACTGGGGCCCGGAGACCGAGTGGCTCGGTGGCGCCGAGGGCGGCAAGAAGCGCTACCGGGGTGAGCGTGACCTCGACAACCCTCTGGCCGCCGTCCAAATGGGCCTGATCTACGTCAACCCCGAGGGCCCGGAGGGTCAGCCCGACCCGATCGGCTCCGGCCGCGACGTCCGCGAGACCTTCAAGCGGATGGCGATGAACGACGAGGAGACCGTCGCCCTCACCGCCGGTGGGCACACCTTCGGCAAGGCGCACGGTGCCGCGAACCCGGCCGACTACGTCGGCGTCGAGCCCGAGGCCGCGCCCATCGAGCAGGCCGGCCTGGGCTGGAAGCAGACCTACGGCACCGGCAAGGCCACGGACATGACGACCTCCGGCCTCGAGGGCGCGTGGACCCCGACGCCGACGACGTGGGACAACTCCTTCTTCGAGACCCTCTTCAAGTACGAGTGGGAGGTCACCAAGAGCCCCGCCGGCGCCAACCAGTGGAAGCCCAAGGGCGGCGCCGGTGACAACACCGTGCCCGACGCCACCACCGGGGAGCTCACCCAGTCGCCGATGATGACGGCGGCCGACATGGCGATGCGGATGGACCCGGCCTACGAGAAGATCTCGCGCCGCTTCATGGAGAACCCCGACCAGTTCGCGGACGCCTTCGCCCGCGCCTGGTTCAAGCTCACCCACCGCGACATGGGACCGCGCTCGCGGTACGTCGGCGCCGAGGTCCCGCAGGAGGAACTGCTTTGGCAGGACCCGATCCCGGCCAACGACCGAGGCACGTCCGAGGCGGACATCGCCGCCGCCAAGCAGGCCATCGCGGACTCCGGGCTCACGGTGCAGCAGCTCGTCAAGACCGCGTGGGCGGCGGCGTCGTCCTTCCGCGGCAGCGACAAGCGGGGCGGCGCCAACGGCGGCCGCATCCGCCTCGAGCCGCAGCGGTCCTGGGCGGTCAACGACCCGAGCGAGCTCGCGGGCGTCATCGACACCCTCGAGGGTCTGCAGCAGGGACTCAACATCTCCTTCGCCGACCTCGTCGTCCTCGCCGGAAACGTCGGTGTGGAGCAGGCCGCCAAGGCCGCCGGTGTCGACGTGACGGTCCCCTTCACACCGGGCCGCGGCGACTCGACCCAGGAGCAGACCGATGTCGAGTCCTTCTCGTGGCTCGAGCCG
>Ga0116163_1002131_pt1 | contig 11747 bp, 9 predicted proteins | sample AD_UKC107_MetaG_FD_89889 | JGI IMG/M metagenome (GOLD analysis project Ga0116163, IMG submission 89889) | Active sludge microbial communities of municipal wastewater-treating anaerobic digesters from Hong Kong - AD_UKC107_MetaG | ecosystem: Engineered > Bioreactor > Anaerobic > Digestate | place...
ATCCGAATATGAAACCCCGTCGGTTATCCGCTCTCCCGCTGTCCATAATTTGCCCGGATCAACAAAAGACTGGGCCATACACTGAATGGACAGCGAACAAATCAGTATGCAGGAGGAAAAGGTTTTTATTTTCATTGATTCAGTTAGTGGTTCAGGTAAATGACATGGAAGTGGTTAGAGCTTTATGAATTTTGAATATGTGTAGCCGTCCTTATCTGAAATTCTAATAATATATATTCCTCTCCTCAGGTTCCCAATATCTATTCTTTCCCTGCAATTTGCTATTCTTTCAGTGCACTCAATAATTCCTGCGGGGGATAAGATCTCAATATAAACCTCCTGACTGATATCTGCGGTTTCTATATAAATATAGTCAGAGGCAGGATTCGGATATAGTTTTAAATTACTATTCGAGCTTGGATATTCATATTTAGAATTTCCATTGGGGATTCCAATATAACAAACATCGCATCCGGACACATTGTATATTTTTCTATTCTCTTTAAAACAACAGAGTAATCTTTCATAAAAACCTATCATGCAGTTGTTTCCTCCTCCCCCGTTTAAAATGCCATTTGTACTGCCAATCCCGTCTATCCAGGTTTCTACCGAACCATTAATGCTGTCATTTATCAGGTAGGTCAGGTAGATGTGTTTCCTGCTTTTCTCCATAACTGGCAGATACTTCATTGAATCAACCCTGAATTTGTAATTGTACAGGCATGAACAATCTAAATTCAACGTATCCCCGACTGAACAACCAAAATCGTAGAGAAGACAATCTGAGTCATTATTTTTCTTCCGGAAATAGACTTTTTGACCTTCTTCCCTCATAAAACCTGCAAGCGTCCATGTATTCATCAATGAATCGCTGGTATTCTCAACCCGCTTATATTGCGTGCCATTGATGCTGGTGTCGTTAGTCATCCTCGTATAATAACTTGTACATGGATCACCATCGCAGCAATTTCCCGGGCCATCCATCGTACTCCATAACATATCACCAGTAAAAATTGACTGGGAATATGTTAATGCCGGATAGAAGATGATTAGGAAAAGTATATTTTTCATTGTTTTATAAATTGTTGGTTTACAATACACTATTTTACTTACTTAAGTACTTGGAGTCCTAGATGATATACCATCAAGAAATTCTAATAGTAAGGATTTGATCTAACATTTACTACTAAAGTGGAACCCAACGGAATCGAAAATGTTGAATTGAAAGTAATACCGTATCCAGCTGTTAAAGATACGTTTATATTACTTCCAATCTCACAATTAACAAAGATGTTACTTTGTGCCACAAAATCTGCATCATCATCAATCAATTCTGTAAGATATAATTCATCAGGACAGTGTTCGCTCGTTAATATCCATGTAAGAGATTGCCATTGCCAGTAGAACGTTCCCATACTTTCAAAAGCAATCGCATCATTATACGAAGTTATATAAGAACTTCCTCCATCATTATAATGGATATAACTACCATCATAGCCTTTGATTATCATATTATGATATCCTGGTTTTGGAGTGGAATGATACCCTAAAATTATTAAAGGTCTATATTCATTTATAGTTGACTGTAGTGTGCTTAATGAAACTATATCATAAATTGTTGTACAACTTAAACCTTCAGAGTTTATTACATCATCTAAATAGTTAATATATAGACCTCCATAACATGAATCAGGAAATAAACAACAATCATCATCGCCTCTAGATGGACTAGTATTTAATCTAGCCCACTCAACAATTTCACATAACTCAGTTTCATTCCCATAATATTGAGTTGCCATATGCGTACAAACAGCCCAGCACCAATCGCTTCCATAAGGAGAGGTACTATTTGGAACATCTAACACTAATGATTGACCTTTAGCTAGGAAAGATGTAAAACATATAAAATACAATATGATTTTTATTCTAAATATTATATTCATTATTTCTTTATTTACTATTGTTCAGAATTGTTTTTACAGATATGAAGAGTTTCATATAAACTTTGCTCCTTAATTAATAGGGTAGAGTCAAAAAAATCATCTAATAAGATACAGATAGCCTTTTTATACGTTATTTCATTGTTGTAAAAAACAATATATTGTTTCTTTAAGTTAGGAAACATCAAAATACTTCTTTGCATATTATTATACGTAAATATATTTTCATTAATACTATTTAGTTTCTGAGCAGACATATTTTCACCTATCCCAAAGACTTTAAAATTATTTTCTATAAACTTACCTAGTAAAAAACAGCATACCTTATCGTCAACTGAAACTGGAGTTTTCCAGTATTGTGAAGGGGAGAAATTTACATTTGTCGTATCAATGAATTCATTACTAAAAAACTCGGAAGTGGGCAATAAAACATTAATGGGATTCAGTAATTTGACTCTATTAAATTCTTCTCTATCCTTGAATCCATATTCGTCTTCCATACCAATAGGAATCTTCTCAAGCAAAACTGGTAATTCTTTTTGGACAGAGGTATTTATCATGTCCAATTCTTCTTTATCTTGACAATTTGAATCAATTGCTGAAAAGAAAAAAACGAAAAAAAAACTAAGAAAAAGACTATTACTTAAGTGCTTGTTATATATATTTCTACCCTTAATTAATTTCCAAATATCTATTCTTAGTTTATAAATTGTTCGTAAAAATAGAGATACAGAAGAAAATGCAATAAATGAGATAAATATTAATAATGAGTATTCCATCTTAATCAGGATTAATTAGTTAATATCATTTGTTTTGAATCAATGATGTTCCCATCAACTATCAGATTGTAGATGTAAATTCCGGCAGAAAATGTAGATGCATCCACGGTTATTGAATTCAATCCTACCTGGTATATGGGGTAACTCCTCAGTTGTTTTCCATTCAGGTCATAAACATTTATTGTTGCACTCCTTTTCAATACCGGAATTTCAAATTTTATGGTTGTTGTTTCATTAAAAGGATTTGGGGCGTTTTGATATAATAGTGCCTTATTCAATCCAAGCTCATCTGAAATGATATGTGTTGAAACAGATTTCTTTGAATCTGCTTCCGGATTTTTAATCAACATCTTTAAAGAATCAATCTGTGCCTGCTGCTCCTGCAATGCCTGAATTAAGAAAGCTGTAAGTTCGCTATAGTGAAGCCCTTTGGTTCCCTCACTATCTTCATCCACCAAGTCTGGAATGACCTTCTCTACTTCTTGCGCAATCAGACCATAGTGAAGCCCTGGCTTTGACCCATCATCTTTTACATCTGCTTTAAAATTGTAACTTACAGGACGCAACTCCATTAATAGATTTAGTGATCCATAAATTGTATTAATATTCTCCTTAGAGGAGAAATCCGATTCTTCAGTAACCCCCAAACAATATACCCATCCCCTACCCTGGACACAAAAAGTCTGATCATAAACTCCAGGTGATATCTCTTTATAAATCACATAGTTGTTCGTCCATGCTGTTTTCGAGAAAGTCGTTAGAGTTTTTTGATTGTCTACCGTGGTTTGCGGATAAAACCTCATTCTTCCATCAGTTCGGTCAATAGTTAAAATATCAACATCATACGCAGTACTAGAACCAGAATAATTATGCATCCCAATTCTTAAATAATTGTTTGTTCCATCATAGCCAATATAACCACCATACCATTGAGTTACCCCTTCTGTAAACCTGATTATACTGGAACCATCACTTCCCGCATCAAGCAACATCCTTGGATTATCAGCCACTAAATGAAATTCGCGAATCGGACTGCTTGTGCCAATGCCAAGCATGCCGGTACTGGTATACTTTACCTGACTATAAAGTAAACTAGAAGAGATTAAGGTTAGAAAGAAAGAAAGAAAGAAAGAAAGAAAGAAAGAAAGAAAGAAATAGAAATCTTTTTCATAATAAAAAATGTTAGGGTTAAAAAAGTGTAGTAAAAAGCCTTTTAAGGCCAGGTGAGAGATTGGGGCGTACATGAATTGAATTCCGATATTAAAAGTACGGAAAAATGGTATTCATGTCAACTATTTTTTCCGCTGGAATGCCTCATTTCCAGGCCACAATATTTTAACTCCACCGGACAAAGCAATTATTTGTAAGACTTGCCACACCTCCGGAACGGGGCTTCAGTTTTGAGCTTCAATAATTAAAATTCCTGCAACTAGAATAATAATTATTTATTTATTCAGAATTGTTGTTATTAAATTAAACTTTTATTTCCTCACCCTCAACACTTTTTCGAGATTTGTAAGGGTGAGTTTTTTTGGCTTCTATTTTGGAAAGGAAGTCCAACTCCCCTATCAGATATGTGCCTTATACACTCCAAAAAATTACTTATACATTTATTGCTTTGATTATATTTTATGGAAGAATTGACTGATAACGTCAAATTGCCAGGACACAACCATAATGAACATACAGGAATTTGCGTGATTCATTTCCAAATTCCTCCATGCGGATAGAATCAATGATCACAGGACAGTCATCTTCTTCATTAAATACTTCTCCTTCATTCATTGAAAAGTTGTACACTTTAGTTTCAGTTGTGCCCCATATGCAATATACATTATCATCATTGTCCTCCCTCCATAAGGAATGAAACTCCCAGGATCCCGTGTTTTCCTTATAGTACATTTTATCATATATCACCTCGTTGTATAAAGAGTCTCCGTCGAAACGATAAAACACCGTTTTCGGATCCGAATATGAAACCCCGTCGGTTATCCGCTCTCCCGCTGTCCATAATTTGCCCGGATCAACAAAAGACTGGGCCATACACTGAATGGACAGCGAACAAATCAGGATACAGGCGGGAAATGTTTTTAACATCATTGATTCAACTAGTGGTTCAGGTAAATAACATTGAATATGCCGAATGGCCGGGCGAGAGGTTGGGGTGTGCACGGATTTGAATTCCTGTAACAATATTATGGAATTATATAATGCAAATCAAATGGTTATCCTGTCAGATATATGCATTTTATTGTAACGGCACGAATTGGCAACGTCGGGTTATTGGGATATAATTTATCGCATTGGTTTGCTTGTGGATATTTTGTTTCAATTGGTGTGGTAGAGAGAATTGGCTGCGCCGAGCTAAAGGTTCATGAATTCTCTCTACCTTAAAAATCCCCCTGCAATTAAATAAATGCTATTTTTGTTTTTCCAACAAAACCATACATGAGCAACAAACTGGTAATCATACCAACCTACAACGAAAAAGAAAACATTGAGAGGATCATCCGGGTGGTCATGGACCTGGCCGTTCATACCGACCTGCTGATCATTGATGATAATTCACCCGACGGAACCGCAGCCATCGTTAAATCCCTGATGGATGAATTCAAGGGCAGGCTGCATATCCTCGAACGGGAAGGGAAACTGGGCCTCGGTACCGCCTATATAAAAGGATTTAAATGGGCCCTGGAGAACAAGTACCAGTTCGTATGCGAAATGGACGCGGACTTCTCCCACGATCCCAACGATCTTTCCAGGATGTTCCACAGCTGTGAATTCGAAAATGCCGATGTTACCGTTGGCTCCAGGTATGTTTCCGGCGTGAATGTGGTGAACTGGCCCATGGGTAGGGTGCTTATCTCCTATTTCGCTTCGGTCTATGTCCGCATGATCACACGTATGAAGGTACGCGACGCCACTGCCGGTTTTGTCTGCTACAGGCGCGAGGTACTGGAAACCATTAACCTGGATAAGATCCGCTTCAAAGGCTATGCCTTCCAGATCGAAATGAAATTTACTGCCTGGAAATACAAATTCAACGTGGTGGAAATTCCCATCATCTTTACCGACCGCAAAGAAGGCAGCTCCAAAATGAGCGGAGGGATCGTCAGCGAAGCCGTCTTCGGCGTTATCCGCCTGAAAGTTAACAGCTGGTTTAAGAAGTATAAGAGATAGAGGTGCGAGGTGCGAGGTGCGGGGTGCGGGATTTATTGTCCGAACCGGAGCAGAAGCTGAGCGCAGTCGAAGCACTTGAATACCATGTTAATACCGGTCCCTGAGCGGAGCCGAAGGGCGGGGTGCAAAGTGCGAAGTTAGAGGTTAGAGGTTAGAAGTTAGATAGAGGCTAGCCGACCATAGGAGGATAGTCCCGATGAACGAAGTGACATCGGGATTAGAAGTTAGATAGAGGCTAGCCGACCATAGGGAGGATAGTCCCGATGAACGAAGTGACATCGGGATTAGAAGTTAGAGGTTAGAGGTTAGATAGAGGCTAGCCGACCATAGGGAGGGTAGTCCCGATGAACGAAGTGACATCGGGATTAGAAGTTAGATAGAGGCTAGCCGACCATAGGGAGGATAGTCCCGATGAACGAAGTGACATCGGGATTGGAGGTAAGCTTTGGGTCCTCTGAGTCTTCTCTCCCCGATCACCATAGCTGTCAGGCAAAGGTGATGTGAAACTCTGAGTAACTTAGGCGTTAGGCATTAGGTGCATCAGGCACTCGAAGTACTTTAGGCACTTCAAAAGGTGTCAGGTGTCAGGTGTCAGGATCCATCGTTTAAGAAATAGCCTGATTTATCCATACGCATATCAAAAAATCCCCGGAACAGCCGTCCCGGGGATTTTGTCTTGTTTCACTAAAAATTATTCTGTTTTCAATAATTTAATTACATGCTGATATACTTCCTGTTCCTCTTCCACCCGTACTATGGCAACAATCACTGAACCTGAGGTATTCAATTTATCAGTACTGAACTGCATGGTATGCATTCCGGCGCCGGCCAGTTCCACTTGCTCCTGCCCTACTTTCCTTCCGGTGTAGTCCAGGAAACTTACGTGCACCTCTGCCCTGCTCCCTGTTTCCAGGTTCATATAGAACAGGTCTGAAACCGGGTTGGGAAATACAGTGATCTTCTGCTCCACCGGCAACGTTACCACACCAATGGGTTCTACACAGGCAAGGGTATCGATAGATTTCGCAACCACCTGGTTAAACAGTACACGATGACCGGCATTGTTTAAATGAACACCATCTCCGGAATCATATGCAGTAAGAATATGACCGTCGCTACCTGCAATGTCCGACCAGAAATCTATGGCATACTGGTCGTATTTATACAGGATGGCGTCCCTGACATCCTCCTGGAGCTGCACCTGCAAGGTGTCGGCAAAATTCCTGGGCTGGGTCGTAGCGATCCATACACGGATGCCTTCGGCATTGGCGGTGTTAATGGTTGTCCTGTAGTTTTCCATCTGCGCTTCAACATCATACCACTTGGTAGCATCATTGGAAGGCATATTAATAATGATCGCATATGGATTATAGGTAAGCGCCTTGGTGACATTGCGCTCGGTATCGATGGTTTCGGTATATTCTGAGGAAATTGGTGTGCCATCAGGCAGGATCTGGAAGCTCGTATATCCTCCCAGTGCCAGGTTTACCACATGGTAATCCTCGTTAATATCTTCCAGGTAATCTGAATACAGGTTCACCCACGAACTGTCAATGGGATTTGCCCCACTACCGTATGCTGTCGATGATCCAAGAACAACAATTGTATTGGTACATTCCTCTTCCACCAGCGAGAATACACCGCTTTCATCGTTCATGTCACCGGAACTTACCCTGAGAATACACTCAGCTGCAGGAGCAGAGGCAATGGTCCAGTTGAAACTTTGCGCATCTGCCGTAGCAGTTCCAAGGCTTGACCAGGTCCCTCCATTATCGGTGGAAAGCTCAACAGAAATGTCTGAAGTAAGATTTGCTGCTTTCCATTTTATGGGCCGGGTGTCATTCTGAATCCAGGTATCACCAGCCACTGGAGCTTTCAGCATTAGCATGGGTGCGGTAGGGTCGATGATGGTGAATACTCCATTACTTTCATCCATGGCCGAAGCAGCTTCAACTTTCACCAGGTACTCCTCCGATCCCACAACCGGCAGCGTCCATATATATTCCCTGGTAAGGCTGTCGACTTTACCCACTAGCTCCCAGGTAATTCCATTATCTGCAGAAAAAGAAATACGTATGCTATCTTCCAGGTTAATGCCTGTCCATTCTATAACGGCAGTTTCGCCGCCGATCCACTCTTCTCCGCCATTTGGCTGAAGTATTTCAAGTGTTGCAGGGAGCGGATCCTCCGGAAGGTAAAACATCCGCAGTGCGCCCAGGTAGTAGAATCCGTAGCTATTGTTGTTATTCTCCCCGGGTTGAACCAGGAGGTCGATCATCCCCTGTGCATTGGCTATCACTGTTATCTCAGCAAAAGTTGATTCATTGTTGCCTGGATCCAGGTAAACAGAATCCTTTACTTCCCCTGTGAATGTGTATTTTGTTTCCCTGTTGTCTGAGACACTCATACGGGATGCAAAAAGTTCAAATGAATATTCCTTTCCGGGGGTAAGTCCCTCGAAGATCATTGCAGCAGTAGGTTCTTCAAGGTTTGCCCATACTGCAACATTACCATAGTAGTTATCGGCAGTTGCAGTTCCCGGCAAACGCAAGGTCAGGTCCGGGTTGGTGGTGCCGTTGGTATTTACACCATTAAACCGGTCATATACATTCACACTGATACCTGTCAACAGACTGTTCTGGTTCTGCAGGTACTCAATTGCCCCGTCACCGGTTACCCTGGAAAGGTTGTTCCAGCTTCCGCCGGTTTCATTTACATCACTTCCAAAATCTATATATATGGTGTCCATGTCCGGCAAAGAACCTCCGGTAACAGCAAATGAGGCGTCGCTTTCATCCCTTAAGGCTCCGCTGGCCACAGCTACCTTTGCTTCGGCAATATTCATCGATGGAACGGTCCATAGATAGGATTGCGCAGTGCTGTCCACTGTTGCAATACTTTCCCATGAACTGCCGTTGTCGGTTGTGTAGGATAATTCAACCATGTCCGAAAGGTTTATACCTTCCCAGGTGATATACTGCAGACTCCCTGCCTGCCAGTCCTCGCCTCCATTGGGTGAAATAAGGGCAAGGCCCGGATCCAGCACGGCAGATGCATCAGTATAGATCATCTTGATGCTTCCCAGGTAGTAAAAACCCGTCCCATTTGTATTATTCTCTCCCGGGGAGACCTCCAGCAGCATCGTGCCGTCGGCTTTTGGTACCATAGTTATGGTTGCAATAGTGGATGCGTTATTGGATGGCTCCACGTAAACCGAGTCGACTGTAAGCCCCCTGAATCGGAATTTTGTCTCCCTGCTGTCGGAGACACTCATTCTGGAGGCGAAGATCTCGAATGTGTAACTGACAGCCGGATTTAAACCGTTTAATTGGATACCTCCGGTGGGTTCAATCTTCCCGCCAAAGGAACCTACATTGCCAAAATAACTGTCGGATGTTGCCGTGGAAGGCAGATCCAGCGCTGCATCCGGAGTTGTGGTTCCTCCCGTGTTAATTCCGTTAAATGGATCATACACCACAAGTCCCATGGGTGTAAGTTTGTTCCTGGAATTCATCAGGTAATCGATAGAGCCTCCCCCGGAGCCATCAGAGAGGTTATTCCAGGGCGCATTTGTGAGTGAAGATCCGAAATCGATCAATATGGTATCCGACTGGGCAGTGGCAGAAATTGCAAACAACAGCCCGATCAGAAAGATACCACATCGTTTAAACGTAGCATTTTTCATAGTTGAATTAATTTAATAAATGAAAGAACGTGCTGTGTTAGTAGAAATCGGATTTCGGAATCCGTCATAAAAATAATGGGATTTTATTCATTTCCTACCTTTTGAAATAATTTTTATAGCTTTTAAGAAGAATAATTGCCTTTGTTTTCTGCCCGACAATCGGCATACAAAGCATTTTTCTTAAATTGCACATAAAAGCAACACCATTGCTATGAATAACTATATCATTAAGAACGCTCGCATCGTTAACGAAGGAAAGACCATCAGTGGATTTGTGGTTGTGCGTAACGGTATAATTCAGGAAGTTGGGAAGGGCGAACCTGAAACATTATCAGATTTCGTAACTGTCCTGGATGCTCAAAACCAATTCCTGGTACCCGGTGTCATTGACGACCAGGTACATTTCAGGGAGCCCGGACTTACTCATAAAGCCGATATTTTCTCTGAATCCAAAGCTGCCGTAGCCGGGGGAGTCACTTCTTTTATGGAGATGCCGAATACCAATCCCCAGACCACAACAATTGAAGAGCTGGAGAATAAATACAGTATTGCACGGAAAGACTCATTTGCTAATTACTCTTTCTACCTCGGTGCCACCAATGATAATATGGATGAGATCAGGAAATTTGATCCTTCTAAAAATTGCGGGATCAAAGTATTTATGGGATCATCAACGGGTAATATGCTGGTAGATAAACGTGAAACACTGGAAACTCTGTTCGCTGAAGCTCCCGGACTGATCGCCACCCATTGTGAAGACGAGGAGATCATTCAGCATAATACTTTAATATATAAGGAGAAATTTGGAGACGATATTGCCGTTACCTGTCATCCCCGGATACGGAGCGCCGAAGCCTGTTATGCTTCCTCCAGCCTGGCTGTTGATCTGGCAAAGAAATATAATACCCGCCTGCACGTCCTTCATATAAGTACGGAAAGAGAACTTGAACTGTTTGCAAAGGGGGATTACCTGAGCAACAAGAAAATTACAGCCGAAGTTTGTATACACCACCTGTGGTTCAGTGATGAAGACTATACTACCAAAGGCACATTGATAAAATGGAACCCGGCTGTTAAAACAGCCCGGGACCGCGATGCTCTCTTCAAAGCGATGATGGATGACCGCCTGGACGTTGTCGCTACCGACCACGCACCCCATACCATTGAAGAAAAACAAAGCAGGTATGCTGAATCTCCTTCGGGAGGACCTATGGTGTAGCATTCACTGACAGCCATGATGGAATTTGTTCACGAAGGAAGAATGACCGTGGAAAAAGTGGTGGAGAAGATGTGCCACGCCCCCGCGATCTTATTTAATGTGAAGAAAAGAGGATTTATTAAACCCGGATACAAGGCCGACCTGGTGCTTATTGATCCAAACTGGGAGTGGAAAGTGTCCCATAAAAACACCTATTATAAATGTAAGTGGACTCCACTGGAGGGGCAGGTTTTCCATAACAGGATCACTCATACCTTTATCAACGGTCAACTCGTATTCAGAAACGGGCTCTTTAACGAGATGGTCCGTGGTGAACGACTAACTTTTAATGTATAATAACCCGAATAGTCTGGCATACAAATCCCTTCCTATTATATTACAGGGAATTAAATAACGCCAGGCTGTAAATAAAATCAGCGTTACTGAAATGAAAACGAAAAAACTAAGCATTCTGTCATTTGCAGCACTCACTTTATTGTTTGCCGGTGCCTGCAATAATCCAGCTACAAAACCCGGTGAAAAGAAAGAAGGTATTAAGGTTGAATATTTCGGATCCTTACCTGCAGGCGATAGTATTTTTCAGTATACACTTTCGTCGGATGAAGGTGTTTCTGTAAAAATTATTAATTACGGGGGCATCCTAACCCAGATCATTACACCTGATAGCGATGGCAACGAGGAAAATATTATTCTTGGCTATAAGAGCCTGGAGCCATACCTGAATAACAGTCCGTATTTAGGAGTAATCGTCGGCCGCTATGCCAACCGTATTGCTAATGCGGAGTTTACCCTTGATGGTGAGACCTATACGCTGGCTAAAAACAACGGAAATAATACCTTGCACGGCGGCCTGAAAGGATTCAACCAGGTGGTTTGGAATGCTGAGCCCATTGAAAATGAAGGCAGCCAGTCATTGAAGCTCACCTATCACTCACCCGATATGG
>Ga0116163_1002135_pt1 | contig 11740 bp, 4 predicted proteins | sample AD_UKC107_MetaG_FD_89889 | JGI IMG/M metagenome (GOLD analysis project Ga0116163, IMG submission 89889) | Active sludge microbial communities of municipal wastewater-treating anaerobic digesters from Hong Kong - AD_UKC107_MetaG | ecosystem: Engineered > Bioreactor > Anaerobic > Digestate | place...
GATATTGAAGAAACCCGATTGCTTAAAACTGATTTATTGGGCGATGCCATTGAATCGGCTTTAAGCGAAACAGGCGGAACAAAAGACGTTGGACTATTTCGTACACCCGACCATGTTAGGCAGTTTATGACTGCTTTGATTGAGCCAACTTTTGACGATGTAATATTTGACCCTGCTTGCGGAACTGGCGGATTCCTCTTTGACGCTTTTGAATTTGTCATGCGACGGGTTGACCCAACCCGTGAATGGCCTGGCGAAAAAGCACATTCAGAATTAGCGGATTGGTTCAATAAGTATTTTGAAAAGAACCAAATTGAATTCCCAAGCATAGAGCAAACAACCCAATTTTATCGAAGCGGAGTTACAGGAGTTGAATATTTGGGAATGATTCGCAAAATGGCAGCTATCAACTTTTATATTCGAGGATTAAACCCTGCCAATATTGAGCAAGGCGACTCATTGGCAAAATACCGACCAGTTACCGACCACGAAACAAAATCGGTAATTCTTGCTAATCCGCCTTTTGGAGCACAACGTGACCAAGAAGCATATCCCGATGTTTGGGGCGAATATTCCAAAGAATCGGAAACTACCATTCTGTTTGTGAAACTCATGTTTGAGCATTTGAAACAAGGCGGACAATGTGCTGTTGTTGTTTCTGAAGGGTTTCATACTTGGGACCAGTTTAGTGCAAAAGCATTACGCAAAATGCTGTTGGAAGAAGCTCATTTAAAAGCGGTGATTTCTTTGCCACAGGGTTTATTTGTAAGCAAAAACGGACAAGGTCCGAAAACTTCTATTCTTGTTTTTGAAAAAGGCGGAAAAACCGACTGGACTTGGTTTTATAAAGTAATCAACGATGGTTATACCATGGGAACCAACCGCAAAGAGCAAAAAGGAAACCAACTTGTGGAATGTTTATCGTTGTATCACGAATTTGTAAAACACGGCAAAAAGCCCGAAGAAACGAAAAATCAATTTTGCATACCTGCCGAATGGGTTAAAACACTCGACCCACGTATAAAAGAGAAAATCCGCACCGAAACCCGTGCCGATATGGAAGCCAAAGGCAAAATTGAAAAAGCCAAGAAAGCGGAAGAGTTGGACAAAAAAATAAAGGCAAAAAAGATTACCGAAGCCGACAAGCAAATGGAATTGAAGGTATTCGACCAAATGCTTGAAAACCGCATACAAAACGAAATAGCCAAACGCATTGACAAAGCTCACAACTATTCGTTCAACTTTGCCAACTACAAAAGTACATTGAGCGACAACCAAATTGCAGAATGGACTGAAACATTAAAACACATACAACCAAACGGGGCAACTACGCTTGACGAAGTTTATAAAAAACTGACCAACAGCAAACCCGAAAATATTTTACCTTATCTGCTAAAGCTAAACCCTGCCAATGCGTTGGAAGCAGATATTGCCCGTGAATATGTAAGCAATTTAGATAATGACCTAATCTTAAAACATAAGGAGCTAAATGTAATTAAGGATATTTTAAAAAGCGGTGCGAAATATCCAATGGTTAAACTCAAAGACTATTTGATATTAAATGAAAAAAAAATAAAGCCCAACAAAGACCCTGATGTTAATTACAAAGTACTTGGGGTAAGCAATGAAATAGGAATTTTCTTAAACGAAAAACTGCAAGCCGAAGAAACTAACCAAAGTTATTATGTGGTTGCTAAAAACGAATTTTGCTACAATCCTTACAGAATAAATGTGGGCAGTATTGCCTTAAATACCAACGATTACGACAACCAGATTATTAGCGGTGCTTACATTGTTTTTGCCTGTAAAGAAGACGAACTTAATCCAAAATATTTAGATGCTTTATTTAAAAGCAAAGGTTTTTTAGATTATGTAAACGAAAAAGCCATTGGTGGCGTTCGCATGAATTTTAAGTTTGAGGATATGGAAGCATGGGAAATCCCTCTGCCCTCACTTGACGAACAAGCAGCCATTGTTGCTCAAATTGAAAAGCAAAAAGCGATTATTGAGGGAACGGATTTGGTTTTGAATAATTGGCAAGTTAGATACTCAAATGAAAATTGTATTCAAAAGTCATTAGGTGATGTTATTGAATTACAAAGAGGACACGATTTGCCTATTTCAAAATTTATTGAAGGTAAATATCCAGTTGTAGGTTCAAATGGCATTATTGGCTATCATAATGAATATAAATATAAAGCTAATGGTGTCATTACTGGTAGAAGTGGAACAATTGGAAAAGTTCATTTTATTGAAAAAGATTATTGGCCACACAATACATCACTTTTTGTTAAAGATTTTAAAGGTAATGACCCAAAGTTTATTTTTTATTTGTTACAAACTATTGATTTAAAATCATTAGCTGAAAATAATACGGCTGTTCCTTCATTGGATAGAAAGAATGCATACAAGTTGATTGTTGAAATTCCTATAGATATTGAAATCCAAAGACAAATCGTATTTGAATTAGATTCCCAAATGCAAATTTTAGAAGGCATAGGAAAAATGAAAACCGAAGCCCAAAAGAAAATCAATCAAATATTAGCCGATGTTTGGGGCGTTGAATATGTAGAACCTATAAAAATGGAGGTTGAAGATGAGCAAGAAAATTAACGAAGCCACTTCAACCGATTTGCCAATTATTCAAAAGTTGGTAAACGAATACGGCTGGAAAGTTGGGGATACGTTGCTATATCAGCAGATTTATGATATTCCTGAAAATCTAAAAAAGGATTATTCAACACTTAAAAATATTCGCCCCGATATTGTGTTGCAAGACATGAATGGCGAAGTGTTGGCAGTTATTGAAAACAATTTAGACAAGGAAAACAAAGACCTGTTAAAGCTTCGCACCATAGTTACGCAGCTATTAAAACCTCGCTTTTTATATGCTTGCAGTGCCGAACGCATCTTGTTTTACGACAATGCTTGGCGTGGTTTAGATGCAGGAGAATTTAAGCAAGTAACTACATTCATGAGCTTGGAAGAAATGAAGCTCAAAATAGAGCAACAGAAAAAAATAGCTTCCAACAAAGAAATTACCATTGACACAACCATTGCAGGTGGCTTCGATCCAACCGTTGGCAAAGAGCGGTATTATCAATTGCAATGTATCCGTACCATCATTGAAAACTACAAAACAGGCAAACAAAAAATGCTTATCCATATGGCTACGGGTCTTGGCAAAACAAGAACTGCCGTTGCTTTAGTAAAAGCATTATTAAGTAGTGGCTTAACCAAACGCATTTTGTTTGTGGTTGACAGGCGAATGTTGGCAAAACAAGCCGTTGACGATGGTTTTTCATTAATCAGTCGTGAATATACTTCGAGTTGGATTACAACATCAAATTTCAGAACAAGAAAAAACGCCAGTATTCATGTGGTTGTTATTGATACACTTGAATTAATCCACAGCGATTTGCCTTCCAATTTTTACGATTTAATAATTGTGGACGAATGCCACCGAAGCATTAACGTAAACCGTAAACTGATTTTCGACCATTTTCTTTGTCCAAGAGTTGGTTTAACGGCTACACCACGCATTGCAACACCCAAAGAGGGAATGGAGGTTGACGAAGAAGATTTGGCAATTATTGACACATACAAATTATTTGGTTGCGAAACAGGCGAACCCGATTTTCAATTTGATATTAAGCGGGGAATTGACGAAGGATTTTTAGCACCATATAAACCAATAGAATTAATATCCTCGTTGGTTGACGAAGCAAAGAAAAACGGAATTGAATTTGACCATGTTCTTGACCCGCAAGAACGGTATGTAATAGCTTTAGGAGCTGAAAAGAAACTTAAGTTAGAACAGCTTAACCGCAAGTTTATTTCAGAGGAAAACTGTTTACGTATTGCCGAGGAAATTAAGAAAAACACGCAATATGGCGAAAAAGTAATTTTATTTGGCGTTAGTCAGGCTCATTGCATTGAATTGGCAAAAGCAATAAATAAAGTTTTTCAAAACGACAATTCAGAAAAGCCATATTATGCTGAGGCTGTAATTTCTGAAAATAACGAATTGAATGAAACGCTGAAAGCGTGGTTTAAGAAGCCCTATCAAAAGCCGTATGTTGCCGTTTCTGTGGACATTCTAAGTACAGGCGTTGATATTCCATGTGTTCGTTATATTTCTTTAGCTGCACTGACAAAATCAGTTGGGAAATACATTCAAATGATTGGTCGGGGTACACGCCTTGACCCGAAAACAGGAAAGTTTAGTTTTCAAATTCTTGACTTTGTTGGTTTGTGCAAGCGCATGGAAGACAATGGAAAAGGAACTTTAAAAGAAAATAAAAAAGTAGTTAAACCCGGTGAACAAAAACCAAAAACTGGTGGAGTTGTAAATCCAAAAGGAGAGTATTTTCTAATTGACAATCCTGACCCTGCTCATATGATTCAGCGTGTGGAAATACACGGTGATTCAATCGTAATAAAAGACAATATTCCAATCGAAGAAGCTAAACGCATTTTTGAAGAAGAATTAAAGAAAAGTCAGGAGCCTGTTATGGTTGAATTAAAAGAGAAAGCACAACAGCCCGAATATCAACCAACAGACGAAGAACTGGCAAAATTTATTCAATGGCTTAGTTTACCAAATACCTTTATGGACGAAGGACATTTACAGAAAATGTATGATTATCCAGAAGGTTCCGCTTGGGACTTTTTATTACACGCATTAGGTAAAAAGAAAATTCCGACACCAAAAGAGCGAATTGAAAAGAACTATGTTTCTTACATTCACACCTACAATTTCACAGATGAACAAATTGTGATTTTAAAGAAAATTAAAGATGTTTTTGCATCAAACATTGCATCAAATAGAGAAATTGACATTAAAGAAATTTTTGGCAACCCAATCTATGAAAGGCTGATAGGTTCTTACGATTCTATTAACCAGAAATTTGATGGAAAATTTAATTTAGTAATTAATGATTTGAAGCAAACATTTGGAAAAAGAGCAAGTGCATAAATGTAAAAGAATTTAATTAAATGAACAGACAAGAAGCCGAAATAATTCTACAACGAACTTTTAAACTTAACCGTTTTTATGATGAGCAATGGACTACCATTGAAAGAATTCTAAAAGGTGAAAAAGTTCTTCTTATTGAAAAAACCGGATTTGGGAAATCGCTATGCTTCCAGTTTCCTGCAATACTTCATAAAGGAACAACTGTTATTTTTTCTCCGTTAATTGCATTAATGCGTGATCAGGTCAAGAAACTTAACTCTCTTGGAATTTCCGCAAAATGTGTTAATAGTGAACAAACGCCTGAAGATAATTCACAAATTATCGCTGATGCTAAAGCCGGAAAAATTAAAATTCTTTACATAGCACCAGAAAGACAAGAAAACTCTGAATGGATTGAGGCTACACGACAAATGAATTTATCTATGGTTGTTGTTGATGAAGCTCATTGTATTTCTGTTTGGGGGCACGATTTCAGACCAGCATTCAGACGTATTATAAATCTTGTAAACTTACTTCCTAAAGGGTTACCAGTTTTAGCAACAACGGCAACTGCAACAAAAAAGGTTGAAGCAGATATTGCTCAACAAATGGGGAGCAATTTAACGACCATTAGAGGGAATCTAATGAGAGATAATTTTAAACTCTTTGTCATTAAGGTAAGTTCTGAAGATGAAAAACTAATATGGTTGGGGCAAAATCTAGAAAAATTGCCTGGTTCAGGAGTATTATACACAGGAACAAGGGTAGATACTGAAATTTATTCTAAGTGGTTTGAATTTCTGAAAATTCCATCAACTGGTTATAATGCTGGACTAGATCCTGAATCAAGAATAGCCATTGAAAACGGTTTAATGAAAAATCAATGGAAATGCGTTATTTCTACCAATGCACTGGGAATGGGTATTGATAAGCCAGACATTCGATTTATTATTCATACTCAAATACCGCAGTCACCTATTCATTATTATCAGGAAATAGGTAGAGCAGGCAGAGACAATCAACCTTCGTATATTATACTTTTCTATAATCCCGAAGACAAAAAACTACCTGAAGCATTTATTGAGGGTGGAAGACCATCAATTTCAAAGTATGAGAAAGTTATTAATGCTGTTAAAGGTGAAATGTTAGGTGAACGTGATTTAATGAGAAGAACAAATTTAAGGCAGAATCAAATTAGAGTAATTAAAGCCGACCTGATGGAACAAAAAATCATTCGAGAAGTTACAGTTGGTCGAAGCAAAAAGTTTGAATATATTACTGGTGCACCACAACTAAATACAAAAGCCTTTGAAGAATTACGTGCAAGTAAGACTCGGGATTTGGACAAAATGATTGAATATGTTGAAACAACTCAATCACGAATGAAATATTTATGCGATTATTTGGGTGATTCATCAACTCATTCTTTTACTAATTGCGATAACACCGGGTTGAAAAAAATCATTGTATCGGTTAATGATGAATGGACACAAAAGTTACAAGAATTTCGAGAAGATTATTTTCCTGTCTTAGAAGTTGAAACAAGAGGAACAAACTTAATAAATGGGGTTGCAGCTTCCTATTACGGTGTTTCATATGTAGGTAGTGCATTGCATCGTAGCAAATACGAAAATGGTGGTGATTTTCCTGATTTCCTTTTGAGATTAATACTTAAAGCATATCGTAAAAAATTTGGACAGGAGAAATTTGATTTAATTCTTTATGTTCCACCTACAAAGTCAGGTGAATTAGTAAAGAACTTTGCAGTAAAAGTATCACAAGTGTTAAAATTTCCAATATCACATAATTTATTAAAGCAGAGGGCAACGAGTGAGCAGAAAGTTTTTGAAAACAGTTATTTGAAATCCGACAATGTTAAAGATGCATTTGTAATTAGAACGCCTGATGAAGTAAAGGGGAAATCCATTTTATTAATTGATGACATTTTTGATAGTGGCGCAACTATAAAAGAAATTGGAAGATATTTAAGTAATTTAGGTGCTTTAAAAATTGCACCTTTAGTAATCGCAAGAACAGTAGGAGGAGATTTAGTATGAACAAAGAAGCAGCATATTGGATAGCATTGGCACATTTGCCAAGATGGGGTCATTTAAAGATTAATAACCTCATAATAAAATTTTACCACGAGAATAAACTCTCAATAGAGGACTTTTTTCAATTAACTGAAAGTGATTGGAAAAATCAATATGGTATTGAATATAAAGAAATAGAGGATTTAAAGAAAGCAAAGTCAGAATTAGCGAACAATGCTTTTCTTGCAGAATCATTGAATAATGAGGGCTATGAATTAATCCCAATAACTTCGCCTGAGTATTCAAAAACTCTTAAAGATAATCTAAAAGCCGCACACGCTCCAGCTCTTTTGTATGTGAAAGGTAACAAACAAATAATGCAAGAAAAATCAATTGCAATTGTTGGTTCTCGCAATGCAACAGATAAATCATTAGAGTTTACAGATAATATTGCTAAGTTAGCCAGTAAGGAATATAAAGTCGTTGTAAGTGGTTTTGCTAAAGGAGTGGACAAACAAGCATTGGATTCGGCAATTAATTACAAAGGACAGAGCATTATAGTTTTACCACAAGGCATTATGACTTTTGGTTCAGGTTTCAAAAAATATTATAAACAAATAGTTGATGGCGATGTACTGGTTTTGAGTACATTTTTCCCCAAAGCACCTTGGAAAGCAGAATTGGCTATGGCTAGGAATCCAATAATATATGGACTTGCATCCGAAATTTACGTTGCAGAATCCTCAGATAAAGGAGGTACTTGGTCTGGTGTTGTTGATGGATTGAGAAAGAATAGAAAAATATATGTACGCAAACCAGACGCAAATGAAAATAATGCCAATAATTTGTTAATTCAAAAAGGTGCGATTGCTGTTGACTTTAATGGTAATCCATTACTTGATTACAAACCTTCATTAACTGAAGTGAATAAATTAAGTTTAAATGAACCAACAGTAAATTACGAAAATAAAATTTTGGACTTACTGAAAACAGGTGAATATGCTGCTAAGGACATAATTAAAAAATTACAATTGACTTGGTCTGAAAAGAAATTAAGAGATTATCTGAAAAGCAAAAAAGAAGTCGAAACAATTAATAAAAAACCAATGAGATTTACAATGAAAGAATCAGCAATAAAGCAAAAATCATTATTTGACTAATGCCAGCGCATTTGCAAGCACATTGCCAAAGCCTCACGAGCCAACGCTTTACCCAAAGCTTTGTCAAAGAGCTTGCAAAGCTAGCCCATGAGAAGAATTTCAAAATTTTTCTCCCACTCTAAAAAGAAAAAAAATTAAAACACGCTAACACACGGGCGACACAGACAAAAAAAAGAAAGAATGAAGTAGTAATTTGACAAGTTTAATATGAAAGTGCAATTTGACTCAAACACACGGACAGACAAGAACCGCCAGTGCATAACAGGCGGTATATTTTATTGCCGAGACAGTGCGGGTTTCAGCGTTTATGCATCTAATAAACTTTCGTATAACTTGACAGGGCGGTGCTTCGAAATCGGCAACAAAAACATACCGCCAAACCGTTACCATTCATTTTGAAAGAAAGGTGAGAAGACAATTTAACTTACACTAACTAATAATTACAAATATGGATTTTTACAGAAAAACTACACTTGGATTATTTGACAGTTCTCAAAAATCTTTTACAATTCCTGTTTACCAAAGAGCATATTCTTGGGAAAAAGAACAGTGGAATGAATTTTTAAACGACCTACTTGAACAAATTGAAGGAAATAATAATTATTTCTACGGTAACATTCTACTTGAAACAATTAAAAAAGATGTTTTATATGAAATAATTGATGGTCAACAAAGACTTACAACATTGTCCATATTTATTAGAGCAATATTAAATATACTCAAAGAAAGAACCTCGGAAGAAGAATTAAAAGATTTTGATTTTCAAGTGAAAGAAAATATTTTTTTAAAGAACAATGGTAACATCAAATTAAGACCCGTAGAATATGACCGAGCTTGCTATGATGCATTGATTGTTGATAATGCTGAAAGTTTTCAGACTTGCTCACCTTCACAGAAAAGAATAAAAGAGGCACGAAAACATTTTATGATAGAGTTGAATAAATTATCAACTGCAAAACTATTACAGTTATTATCAAAAATTGAAAGCACTGACCTTACAGTAATAGAATTGGGAGGGAAAAAAGATTCTGCTCTAATGTTTGAACTGGAAAATAACAGGGGCAAGGATTTAACAAATATGGAGAAAATTAAATCATATTTTATGTACCAAATGTACGTTTATAGTATACCTGAAGAAACAGAATCTAACATTGAAAACATTTCAAATATATTCAAGTTAATATACCTCACTATTAACGACTTAAAAAACATAAATGAGGACAGTATCTTACTATATCACAATTATGCATACATAAAAGGATACACATACAGAACTTTAGAAGACTTAAAAGAAGTATTCAAAAAATCAAAAGACAAAATAGATTGGATTAAAACATATATTTCAGAATTACATACCACTTTTTCAAATATGAAAAAGTTTGAGCGCACAAATGAATACTTTGCAAAAAGATTGAAAGAATTAGGAGTGCCTGCTTTTGTATACCCTTTTATTATTAAAGGTTATAAGTATTTCTCAGAAGACAATGCGAAATTATCAGCTCTTTTTAATATTTTAGAAATCATAACTTTTAGAGCGAAATTAATAAATAGCCGAGCAAATATTCAAGAACGTTTAAACACAATCCTACTTGAATTTAAAGGAGATTTGATATCGCTCAATGACCAAGTTAACAACAAACTTAATGAAGCTTGGTATTGGGGAGACGCTAATGTTAAAAATTACTTAAACGGTAGTATGTACGGCAACAACGTTATTAACTATTTATTATGGCAATATGAGAATTCAATTCAAAATAAAGGTTATAAAATAAAAAATTTTTCATTGGAAAAAGAACAGATTGAGCATATATCACCCAGAACACCAACCAATGGAGAAACGTTAGCGAGTGGTTATGAAGTAAATGAAATGAATGAATACTCTGAAGAATTTATTGTAAAGCATTTGAATTCATTAGGAAATTTGATGCTCATTTCTGGTTCACATAATGCTTCAATTGGTAACAAGCCATTTTCAGATAAATTGGAATCTTATAAAAAGAATCCACTCCTTAATCAACAGGCAGAAATTAAAGAGTTTACAGATGATAATACTTGGAAATCTGATTCAATTAGAAAAAGACATAAAGTCATAATTGAATTTGCCTTAAAGAAGTGGAGTTTTTCTGAATTAAATCTTGAAAACTTAGATTAAAAAAACGAATGGTAACAAGGGGTGTAGCCAATTTGTGCTGAATGGGTTAGGCGTTCGGGTCGGCTCGCAGCGGGGCGCAGTATCGCATGATGAAGTCTCGGCTCCGTTCGCCCAAACTGGTCACACCCCCAGCCGTTATGGGCAAGCTATGAAGAAAAAATCGGGTAAGACTTAAATTTGCTACATAGACAGAAGAATAAAAAACGGAAATTTGCCCACGCACACTCAGGCACTTTTTGTTGCCCCTCCGCACAGGCGATTTCTTCGCAACAAAAACAGCCTTCGTTTTGCCCCCCGCATTGATAGTACGGATAGAATTTGTAATTTAACCGACTGAAATAAAAAGAGTAATTAAATGAATTTAAAGCAGTTGAAGCCTAGAAAGGCACTTAATAAAGCATTTCTGAAATTAAAACCTAATCGGTCTGAAATTGAAATATTTAAGACAAATTTAATTCAATTGCTTGATAGAATTAATGACAAGGAATCGGAAGAATATCACAAGAATTTAATCACTTACTTTTTAAGAAAAACTTATTACGACCCAAATCATTTTATCAATACAAAAGGTCGGACAGATTTAGTAATTCACAACGGGAATAATGAAAGTAGTACAGTTGGTGTAATAGTTGAAACTAAAAAACCAACGAATAAAAGCGAAATGCTGACACAGGAAAAAATCAATGTGAAAGCATTTCAAGAAATGGTTTTGTACTACTTGCGTGAAAGAATTACAAATAAAAACTTAGAAATAAGATATTTAATTACAACCAATATAAATGAATGGTTTGTTTTTGATGCCAATATTTTTGAAAAGCATTTTGCTCATAGTAAAACTTTTGTAAAGCAATTCAACGAATTTGAAAGCGGTAGATTGGCAGGGAAAACAACAGATTTTTTCTACAAGGAAATTGCAGAACCTTTTATAGAAAACATTACACACGAAATTGAGTACACATATTTCGATATTCGGGAGTATGAAAAACCATTGAGAAATAACGACAAGAAAGATGACAATACATTAATTGCGCTTTACAAACTTCTTTCACCAGAACATCTTTTAAAACTTCCTTTTACTAATGACAGCAATACGCTTGACAAGCGTTTTTATGGTGAGCTGCTTCATATCATCGGATTAACAGAAACGAAAGAAGGAAGTAAAAAAATCATTGAGAGAAACAAGGAAGGGGAAAGAAACTCTGGTTCATTACTTGAAAATGCAATTATTGAGCTAGACAGCCTTGATAAAATTAGTCGTTTAGAAAAGCCAAGTCAATTTGGTAACAACTTACAGGAAAGGCTTTTCAACGTTGCTCTTGAATTAAGTATTACTTGGATAAATCGCATTCTATTCTTAAAACTACTAGAAGCACAACTAATTACTTACCATAAAGGCGACAAATCGTATAGCTTCCTGAATTTTGAAAAAATAAATAAC
>Ga0116163_1002147_pt1 | contig 11709 bp, 9 predicted proteins | sample AD_UKC107_MetaG_FD_89889 | JGI IMG/M metagenome (GOLD analysis project Ga0116163, IMG submission 89889) | Active sludge microbial communities of municipal wastewater-treating anaerobic digesters from Hong Kong - AD_UKC107_MetaG | ecosystem: Engineered > Bioreactor > Anaerobic > Digestate | place...
AGGGTCGAATTAATGGATTGAGCAGCATAAGTCCATCCTCCATTTATAGCGTAATTATATTTTACTGCCAAACCGGAATTTACGCTGATAAAACCGAGAATCCAGGGAATTAACCGTACTCTCTGCCCCCTGCTCCGTTTATAATATACCAGAAAAGCGAGAGCAGCCCCTGTTGAGTTTACAATTATATTTGGCAGGACTTCCTTCATGGAAACTCCTGCGGCAATCTGCAGGGTAAGTGCACTGAGAAAAAGTATCAGATAAGCTATAAAATAAAAAAATGCCCCTCTCTTCTCCAGATGCTGTCGTGCTGTTAACTGTATCTTCATCACCCCCCCCTTAAAGCCATGTCATCACTTATATATCGACATGTTTGTTGTAAATGTTTAATAAAATTATAATTTTACAAAAAATATAGAAATTAATTAAAAACTTAAATTCCCGGAATTTAAAAAATATATTGAACTCCCTGAAACCGCGATATATCCCTTAAAAAATTAAGTATAAAATTTCTATTATCCCGGCTGTTATGAAAAGCACGGATAATAAATTTTTTATTCCTCATATTATAATATAATAAATTTATGAACAGAATTGTATCAATATTACTATCTTTTTTTGACGATATAATACCGCTCATGTTCCCTTCAAAGGGCCGCGGTTTCGTTACTTTATACCTGATGATTGCGGCAAACATTACACCTCTGATAGGGATTATCATGCTGGGATGGAACCCCTTCATTATTCTCTTCATATATTGGTTTGAAAGCGCGATTATCGGAGTATTTAATATAATAAAAATGCTTATCAGCGGAGCTGTTCAGAACAGGGGCTTCTCTTCCGGCGGATTTTCCCTGGCAGTATTTCTTTCAGTTTTTTTCACATTTCACTACGGAATATTCATGCTGGTGCACGGAATTTTTCTCATTTTCTTTTATTCCATGTTTACCGATATCTCTTTACTGGATCAGATTTTCAGCGAGTCCGGATTCGGTGTCCTTTCAGGCCTGTTTCTCCCTGACAGCCCCTCGGCAGCAGGAATTCTTGAGTCTGAGCTGTTTCCCGTTATCGCGCTTTTTATATATCATTTAATCAGCTTTATGCAGCACTTTGTTTTGACTGGCGAATATGACAGCAACGGCGCTGAAGATTATATGATGAGGCCCTATAAAAGGATAATTATTATGCAGCTCACCATAATTTTCGGGGCATTCGCGCTCTTTATGACCGGTTTCAAAAGCATTGTTTTTATCATCATATGGATAGGGCTGAAGATCCTGGGAGACATGAAACTCACTGCAGGGGAAATCAGGCTCTCTAAAAAATAATATAAAGACTCTTTATGTCGGATGGGAGAACTCTTTCCCGCAAAAAAATAAAGGTACAAATACCAAAAAGGGGAATAATCAATCCTCCCCCCGTATATTTAAAACAGAGGAAACCTTTATTATTATGAAAAGCCCTGAAGAGATAAAAATATATTCAGATCTGAAAGCCGTAATTTCAGGCAACGCCCTGACAGTTCTTGAAAAACGTTACCTTGCCTGTGACAGCAGAGGGAACATAATCGAAACTCCGGAGGATCTCTTCTCCCGTGTGGCAAGATTTATTGCATTTGCTGATACACAATACGGCGCAGCGGATGAGGAGGTAAACAGAACCGCCACCACATTTTATAATATGATGGCAAAGATGATGTTTCTTCCAAACAGCCCCACACTGATGAACGCGGGGAGGCCCCTGGGTCAGCTTTCGGCCTGCTTTGTTCTCCCTGTTGAGGACAGCATGGACGGGATATTTGATTCCCTGAAGCATATGGCCCTTATACATAAAAGCGGAGGGGGTACCGGTTTCTCCTTCTCAAAGCTGCGGCCTAAAAACGATGTGGTGAGCAGCACAGCCGGAGTTTCAAGCGGACCTGTTTCGTTCATGAGGATTTTCAATGCTGCAACCGAAACCGTGAAACAGGGCGGAACAAGACGCGGTGCCAACATGGCTATTCTCAACATTGATCATCCCGATATTCTCGATTTTATAAGAGCCAAGGACGATCTTACGGCCCTTGCCAATTTCAATATATCTGTGGCACTTACCAACGCTTTTATAAAAGCAGTTCAGGATGGAGAGGATTACGATCTCATCAATCCCAGGACCGGCGATAAGTGCGGAAAACTCAACGCGAAAAAGGTGTATGAACTTATCATAGAAATGGCGTGGAAAAGCGGGGAACCGGGGATCATATTTATTGATCGGATCAACGAGTTTAATCCCCTGAAAAAAACCGGTCTCATTGAAAGCACAAACCCCTGCGGGGAACAGCCCCTCCTCCCATATGAATCGTGCAATCTCGGCTCCATCAACCTTAACAGTATAATCAGCGGTATCGGCAGTGAGGCGGAAATTGATTTTGAGCTTCTGAAGGAACTGACACACAACGCGGTCCACTTTCTTGACAATGTCATAGACATAAACTCATACCCGCTGAAAGAAATTGAAGAGAGAACAAAAATGAACAGAAAGATCGGGCTCGGGATAATGGGTTACGCTGATATGCTGCTCAGGCTCGGCATTCCTTATGACTCTGATGAAGCCCTGTCTGTTGCTGAATCAGTGATGTCTCTCATCCAGGAAGAATCCAGAGTGAAATCCGCAGAGCTTGCAGAGAAGCGCGGGGCGTTCCCGAACTTTAACGAATCTGAATATGCCGCCAGGGGTGAAAGCCCTTTAAGAAATGCCACAACAACCACAATTGCTCCCACCGGGACCATAAGTATAATCGCCGATTCTTCAGGCGGCATAGAACCTGTTTTCGCCCTTGCATACGTGCGCAATGTCATGGACAACAGCAGGCTTATTGAAACGAACCCGGCGTTTGAAGCTGAAATTGAAAAACTGGAAAACGGTTATGATCTTAAAAATATAATGGACCGCGTGGCAGAGCACGGCTCAGCCAGGGAGGTTGAAGAACTGCCGGAGAAGATCAGGAAAATCTTCGCAACAGCCCACGACATCTCCCCTGAATGGCACGTAAGGACACAGGGGGTGTTCCAGAAATACGTGGACAACGCGGTATCCAAAACCGTCAACTTCCCGAATTCTGCGACAAGAGAAGACATTAAGAGAGTTTACGATCTGGCCTACGAACTAGGCTGTAAGGGTGTCACGGTCTACAGGGATGGTTCGCGTGACAACCAGGTACTTCAGAAATCAAGGATCGGGGAGAAAGTAACAGAGGAGGATGAGGAACGACATGAATTGTTTCGTACGGTTTCTCCAAGGCCCCGGCACGATGTTACCTGGGGCGCGACCCGCAAAATGAATACAGGATGCGGTTCGCTCTATGTTACGATAAACGAGGACGAACAGGGTATTTTCGAAGTTTTTGCCGCCATGGGAAAAGGAGGGGGATGCGCGTCAAGCCAGACCGAAGCAATCGGCAGGCTAATCTCCCTTGCCCTGCGCTCCGGGATAAAAAAAGAACAGATAGTCAAACAGCTTAAAGGAGTAAGATGCCCCAACCAGGCATGGGAAAAGGGGGGAAGGATATACTCCTGCGCTGACGCCATAGCCAAGGCGATAGAAAGATATTCAGGAATAGATAATGCGAAGTTAGAAATTACGTTCAGTGACACGGCAAAACTTATAGCTGAAACGAACGGTAAAGGTAATGACAATATCGTGACAGGAGTCTGCCCGGAATGCCACGGGCCCCTTGAATTTGAATCAGGATGCTCCGTATGCAGGCTATGCGGTTTTTCAAGATGCGGCTGATGCCGCATCACCTTCAGTTGATTTTCACCACCCTAATTCCCTTTCTTTTTTTCAAAGAATCAACTGATTTGACTTTAACCCTCCTGTTAAGAACAGGTTTTGAAAAACTGAGTTTCATGCTGACGCCGAGCGCGGGGGCCACTATCTTTACAGACCTGTAAAAATAACTTTTATCTTTGCGTATAACAGATTTAAGATAAACCTCGCCTTTATACTTACTCGCTTTGTGAATAAGAAGTATCTTCTCCGGCATATTATTATTAAAGCAGATATTCTGATAAAATTCATCGTTTTCAAGAATAAGATAATAACAGTTCCCCTTCTCCCTGAGAAGTTTGCTTATTCTGTAATCATTAATTACCGGGATTCCCCCTGTAAATAGGGTCTGCATAAACCTGAAATCCGCCCTGAAACCTGAATAATCGTAAAAATCGATCTTATTAATATCATCCACCAGAATCTGCTTTTCAGCAGGATAATAAAAATAGAGAGCCTCGCCATCCCTGTATGCTTCAATTATAGGGCTTCTGAACACATAGTCCATAAGGGTAACGTAGTAATAACCCTTTTTGTCATAGACGGCTCTTCCTTCCACCCTGAACTTTTTACCCGCTCTGTCACCATCGGCAATAAAAGATGAATTTATTGTATCCGGGGAGAACTGATTAATCTCATCCAGTATGTTCAGTAATTCTACAGCCTTTTCCCTGTCCTCAGCCTGAAGTTTTTCCCCGGGGCTTTTATCAGGCTGTGTTGTCACACATGCCGTATTTAAAACTAAAGAAAAAAGTACAGCGCCCGCGACACAGGCCTTCTTAATTATTCCCATTTCCATTAGTCCCCTTGATCTCTTCCAGTTTCTTTTCTATCTCCGCATTGGGTCCGAATTTAAGCGCCTTTTCATAATAAGTTCTGGCCCTTACCGCATTACCCAGTTTTATATAGGTATCAGCAATATGGTCATAAACGACATAGTCCTGGGAATGGGCCTCATCAAGCCTCTCCTCCGCGAGAAGGAGGTATTTAAGGGCAGATTCATAGTCCCCTTTGCGGAAATATATCCACCCGAGCGAATCCAGGTATGCTCCGTTCTCAGGCTCAAATTCCAGGGCTTTTTTTACAAGGGTAAATGCTTCATCTATGTTTTTGTTCTTCTCTGCATATATATAACCGAGATAGTTATAAGCCCTGGCGCTTGACGGATTATACTTTATCGCCTTTCTCAGGTTTAAAATCGCACCATCAGCGTCACCCAGTTTTTCGCTGGTAACTGCCAGGTAGAAGTAATATGTTTCCTCATTATCTTTTCTCGCAATAGCTTTGCGGATATTCTCCCCGGCATCCCTGTATTTCTCCTCCCAGATTTCAACAAGGCCCATAAAAAAATAGGGTGAAGGGTTTTCCGGATCCAGCTCTGATGATTTCCTGAAATATTCATAGGCCCTGCTGTATTTTTTCTGTGAACCGTAAAGATAACCCACATGGACAAGAATATCTGTCTGCTTTGAAAACTTATAATACTTCTTATAATAGCTTATCGCCATTGAATAATTTCTGTTCTCTTCATGCGTCCTTGCGAGATAATAATAAATATCATTATTTTCACTCTTTATCTCCATGGCCATGTAAAACATCTTCTCAGCCGCATTATATACCCGGTTCCTGAAAGCAACTGTGCCCGCCCCGACAAGAGTACTGTAAGCGGAGTCCTTATCATCCCCTCTTGCCCTGATTTTTGCCAGTGCGATGTAGGAGCTGACCATATCATTCCTGTATTTAATGACGGCTTTTAAAATCTTCTCAGCTTTATCATCCTCTCCAATCAGCTCATAATAAAGCCCCGCAGAAGCCAGCCCCTCAAAGGATTTCAGATTTTTAATAACAGCAAGGTGTTCAATAGCCCTGTCATCACTGTTTATGTAATAAACATTTCCAAGAATGAATTCCATGTTGGGTTCACCGGGTGAAGACTTCAGGAACATAGTGGAATATTTTTCAGCATCCCTTAGATTGTAATAACCCATGGCCGACATGGCCAGCATGTATACGGTGTTCATATTATTCCCGTTAAGCTCATGGGCCTTGCGGAAATACTGGAAACCCTTAACGTAATCTCTTTTGGAGTACCTTATATATCCTGCATTATAATATGAATTTTCAAGATAATAGGGAAGCACGTCCCTTTTCCTGGAAATTTCAATCACTCTCTCAAACTTACTTAAAGATTTATCAACATCATTTAAATACTTGAAATAGTGTATCCCCAGCATATAGACAGCCGCCGGATCATCCGGGACTGAATCCAGATATTTCTCAAGAAGTTCTGATGCCTCAACCGACTTTTTCCCCGCCATAAGTATCGTGTACAGCCTGCTGTATGGAGGGAAATAACTCCTGTCAGCTTTAATCGAAAGATTCGCGTATTCTTCAGATTTTGCGATCTCTTTCTTCATATAATACAGTTCAGAAAGCTGATAATAGACTCTCCCTTTCGTGCTTTCATCACCTTCAGCTTTATTCATCTTTTCAATAGCAATATCAAGATATCTGTTTCGCTCTTCAGGGCTTTTTGCTTCTGCAGAGAGATTTTTATAATATAGACCTTCACTGTAAAAGCTCCAGTCAGAAGTAATCTTAACAGGCTTTTTTTGCCCGTCATTCAGCTTTTCGCCTTTTATTCCGGTAACTGAACTGCACTGGATCAGAAATAGAGGCAGAAGACAGATGAGATGTATTCTCTTCATTATGATAGTATATACCCCTTATAAAATATCGAGACAGATTAACTCTATTTGGCTATATGTCAAATATAATTGACCGGCATCCCCGTATACGCTAAATATAGTTCTTAATCCCCAGTTTAGTCCCTGATTACCTTTAAAATAAAGAATCCCGCGTTAAAAGATGCCGGAAATATAAAAATTTTAACTTTTGCTCTTAAAATTATAACTGATATTTATTACTAATAATTCTTTACATATATTTAAATATATAATATTATATATATATCACTAATCAGGTTCTGCAAAGGCTCTGGATTTGCGTGTGCCTGATAATATGCCCGGTCATTATTCAGAAATATAACAGGAATCTTATTACCTGTTACATCTATATTTTAATTGTAATTAAAAATTATTTTTATTATACTTACCGGAAAAAGAACATGCAGAGTAATTATAATAATCTTAGAATTCTGGTCCTGGATGATGACCCTGTATCCCGGGAGTATATAAAAATGACTCTCCCGGACAGCTCCATCAGGCTCACTGGCACAGTAAAGGAATTCCTTGAAGCTCTGCCATCTTTTAAACCTGATGTTTTCCTGCTTGATGTTAACCTTCCTGACGGGAACGGGATCAGCCTGTGCAGAGATATAAAAAAAAGTCAGGAATTCAGGGAATCTTTCTTTATTGTCCTCACATCAAGTACTGATAATGAAACAATTGAAGCCGCATATAATGCCGGAGCGGATGATTATTTTAAAAAGCCCTTTATCCAGTATGAGTTACAGTCAAAACTGAAGATATTCAGCAATATCATGTCTGTACGTGAAAACCTCAGAAACGCCAACCAGTCACTGCTTGATCAGAATGTACAGCTTCTTCGTCTCAGTGATTATGTCAAATCAACACTGGAGAGCAATGACCTCGATTCAACACTGAACAGTGCTGAAATAATCGCTGATATTATTGAAATAAACTATATAGAGATAGTAAAGGTCAGAAACGAAATACCTCTCAGCATAATGCAGAAGATTATGAAAAAAAACGTCCCCTGCATCGCCTTCAAGGAATTTCTGAAACAGGAAAACATGCTTAAAGGGGCGGAGCAGGGCATCAGATATTTTAAAGGGATAAAAAAAGAATCAGAAATATTTTCTTCTCTCCTGCCTGTAAAATTCAAAAATATGGTCTATGGTTATATCCTGATAGAAAAATCCGGACCTTTTAGTCACAACGAGAAGGAGATTATATCACTATATGTTGAATATATAAACCTTCTGAATGACAACATATCATTCGGAAATGAACTGAAGACTATAAACAGCGCATATAAAAAAGAAATAAATATAATAAGAAAACTCGAAGTCTCAAAGCTTCCTGACTTCTCTGTTATTGAAGGGTATGATACCTCTTTCTCCTTTATGCCGGCTCAGGAGCTTTCAGGCGATTTTTTTGACGGATTTTTTCTTGATGAAGATACCTACCAGATCCTTCTTTGTGATGTTTCGGGACACGGAATCGCATCATCCTATGTGGGAAACCAGGTAAGGACCCTGTTCAGGGAAAAATCATCACCGGGCAAAAAACCCTCAGAGATTGCAAAAGATGTAAACGAAGTGCTTTTCAATGAACTTTCCGAATTTCGTTTTTACTGCACGGCGCAGATCGTACAGATTCATTTTGATTCAGACACAATACTTTTTCTCTCTGCCGGTCATCCTGAAGCGATCATCTGCCGCAATTCATCGAGCGAAATAAAACTTACCGGTAACCGGAACCCGGTGATTGGTCTTTTCAATGACGAGGCCTACACTGACGATATAATAAAACTTCTGCCAGGGGACTGCCTCATGATGTACACTGACGGAATAATTGAAGAACAGTCAGCCGATTTTCAGGAGATGTTCGGTGTTCAGAGACTTATTGACAGCCTGCAAGGCATCTCAAAACTAAGCGCAAGTGAAATACTTCACCACTGTCTGGGTGACTTTTATGAATTCAACGGCTACAGACCCCAGAACGATGATATAACCCTGATCTGTATCAAAAAAACTAACCGTTTTTCCTGAAGGCGTTAAGCCTGAAATCTTCAATCACAGAAGAAGCATATTCCTTTACCTTGAGAATCGCCCCATACCCTGTCATACCACGGTATAGTTCAAAAACCCTTTTTCTTCGTTCCTCTTCGATATAAAGCTTTCTGAACTGAATGGGATAATTCCATTCATCGTTTTTCATTTCAATAAGGCTGTCACAGAAATCTACAACTTCATGAAGCAGGAAAGCGCCCTCTTTCAGGTAATCATTTCTGTCCTTTTCAACTTCAATTTCCTTTACCCCCGGCCTGTTCAGCATGAGCATGTGATCGGCTATTCTTGACGGTTCCCTGTCGCCTCTTTTCACAGCAAGACAGCCGAGTTTCTCTTCAATATTATTCACCATGTTCTTTAATGAACTGTCCGCTGTCAGCAGCCAGAACACAGGGAACAGGTCCAGAGTCAGATAGGAAAGCGCACCGTAGAAATGTGATATCTCCATATCACACCTGGGATGAAATAGAATTGCCGGGTACTTTTTTATCCTGGCAGCATTCTCCTCGATTATCCTGTTTACCTCTTTTGAAAAAGAATTTTCCTTCTCCTTCTTTCTCTTATCATACCGCTCTTTCAGTTTTTCAAAATTTGAAATCTCCGCGAGAATAAAGCCCTCCATGTTCATTCTGCTCCGGATCGCATGAGAGAGCCTCTGGTCAAAGGCTTCTATATCAAACCAGGTCCGGTTATGCTTCTCAGAATAATCTCTGTATTTCTCTCTGAGTTTTCGCACAAGTTCATCGATCTCTGCTTTCTTAAGGGACATCTTTCTTTCTCTCTCTCCAGACGGTATAAAGACCCTATTATCTGCGCGGGCAGCGGGTCATGTCAAGAATATTATACCAGCCTTCAGCCGGTTCAAAAATGAATTAAATTACACATGATGCAACAATGCTGTTGACTTTTTTTCTTCCCCGATATTATCATAGATTTTTACGCGGAGGTATTCATGTTAATGACACCACTGATGTGGCTTGCGCTTGGCGCTGTACTTATGGCCCTGGAAATAGTAGCGCCGGGCTTCATTATTTTCTGGTTCGGCCTGGGCGCCGCGCTCACGGCATTACTCTCATTTACGGGAGTTGTCGAGTCTGAGATGATTCAATGGCTGGTATTTTTCAGTTCATCAATACTTTTTCTTGGTCTCTGGTTCGGCTTTTTGCGGAAAAAATTCAGACCAGGCAGTGATGACGATCAGCGTGACCCCACACTTTATCACCTGCGCGGTAAATGCATGTCCAGAATCGAGCCGGGCAAGCCGGGAGAAGTTGAGCTTTATGAACACTACCACGGCATTACCAGGTGGAAAGCTGAATCATCCGAAGTAATTGAACTCAACGATGAAATCCAGGTCCTTGAGGCCAGTGGAATAAAACTTATAGTAAAAAAAGATGAAGGGAGGTTCTAATGAACTACTTTGTACTGGCTGTAGCAATACTCGCGGTCTTCCTTATACTGAAAGGAGTGAGAATCGTACCGCAGGCGGAGAACTGGGTAGTTGAAAGGTTCGGCAAATACGCAACGACTCTCAAGCCGGGACTTAACCTGATAAACCCTGTATTCTCTCGTGTTGCAAAAAAAATCGACATCAGGGAACAGGTGCTGGATCTCCCTCCCCAGGGTATAATATCAGAAGACAACGCCACTGTAACGGTTGACGGGGTGGTATTCTACAAGATACTCGATCCTTACAAGGCATTTTACGGCATCGAAAACCTTCAGTGGGCGATCACAAACCTGGCTCTGACCAGTCTCAGATCGATCATGGGCAAGATGACCCTTGACCAGTCACTATCTTCAAGAGACAAGATAAACCTTGAACTTCTTCACATTCTTGATGAAGCAACTGATTCATGGGGCACAAAAATAACCAGGGTTGAAATAAAAGATATTGTCCCTCCTGATGACCTGCAGCAGGCGATGGCCCTTCAGATGAAGGCGGAGAGGGAGAGACGGGCCACAGTACTGGAAGCTGAAGCGCAGAAGGAATCCCAGGAGAAAAAAGCCGAAGGATTCAAACGTGCCCAGATACTTGAAGCTGAAGCCAGGAAGGAAGCGGCCCAACGTGACGCTGAAGCGAGAGAGAGACTCGCCGAGGCTGAAGCAAATGCCATTGAATCCGTTTCGTCAGCCCTCAAGTCAACCGGCGGGGACCCGCTGATCTATCTTCTCGGGCAGGAGTATGTGAAGGGTCTTATGAAGATCAGCGATTCACAGTCAAGCAAGGTCGTTCTTCTCCCTTCAGATTTTATGGATACAGTGAGAAACATATTTAAAGCAAAAGATAAATAAATTCCGCACCCGATAATTTAAGGGAGAGGCATTCCGCACCTCTCCCTGAACAATTTTAACAATAAAAAACTGCTCAGTTAAGGCACCTGTGTTAAATCACTTAAAACTAAATATTTTTTCACAAAAAAATTTTAAAAAGAACTGCCGGATATCGTTAACATACCGTCTACCAATAACTAAACTAAAAGAGGTTTTAATGAAAAGGTTATCACGATTTACAGTTCTAATCATTTTTGCATCGGTAATAAGCTGCAGTTCAGGTGGAAGCATAAAGCAGATAGTAAAACCATCTACTCCACTCAAATCTTTTAACAGTATGCAGGTTAAAGTTAAACTTGAATATCCTGATATTGTTGAAGATCGCAAAGAGAGAGCAATGCTGGAAAAATTAATTATTGAAAAAATCAGAGCAGCCAGTCCGTTAAAAATTTCAGATAAGGGGGAGCTGAAACTCGACGTTACAATAACTGAAATAAAAAAAATTAATCAGACCGAACGAGTCCTTCTAGGTGCGCTGGCCGGTAAAGCCAGAGTTAAAGCGATCGTGAATCTCTCAACTTTAGATTCCGGGAAAATGATAAGTCAATTTGAAGTCGAAGGCACCTCTTCAGGAGGTTCTATTTTTGCCGGCACAACTGAACAGGCAGTGGATATGACTGCTGAATATATTGTAAAAGAAATAGTTAACTAACAACTGAATTTTCCCCTGCCCCGCCCGTTGCGGTGGGGTGACCTGCCCCTATTAATGACAAATAAAATAAATTGCTATAGAAAAAAATATTCTTTCAGTCAAAAAAACTTGACATAAAATCAGATAATGCTCTTATTCA
>Ga0116163_1002149_pt1 | contig 11703 bp, 10 predicted proteins | sample AD_UKC107_MetaG_FD_89889 | JGI IMG/M metagenome (GOLD analysis project Ga0116163, IMG submission 89889) | Active sludge microbial communities of municipal wastewater-treating anaerobic digesters from Hong Kong - AD_UKC107_MetaG | ecosystem: Engineered > Bioreactor > Anaerobic > Digestate...
GTAAACGATAGCGGTCTCCCTCTGATCCTCAGGCAGCTCCTCAATAAAGACATTGAGGACCTCCGACGGTAGGGGGTTGAGGATCTGATCGTCTACCTCTTGGAGCATGGAGCTTATCTTTTCCGACACGATCGACCGGGCGGCCATGGTGTCCTGAAGTGTAAAGAGCCTCTGGGAGTCCTTTATCCTCTCCATTGTGATACCGTGAGAGATCATGAACTTTATCCGGGCGTCCCTGGCTTCTTTCGTGGCGTCGATAACGCCAGACTCCTCAAGCTCGGCGAGCCTGTCTTTTATATCTTGCATCTTCATAGAAATAGCCTCCAACACTAAAAATTAATAGTTAGGGTGGTTCACCACCGCCAACTTGTACGGACCCCGGTTATGAAGGGCCTGGAGCCGATGGGTGAGGCTCGATATGCAGAGAAGGAAGTCCACCCGAAAGACGGGGCGGCGATTCCCGGACCTCCAAGCCTCACTTCCATGGTTCCGTAGTTGCTCATAGATCCCCAGTCCTGAGGGGCTGAGTCCCAGAAGTTCCCGATCGCTCCAGCGGTTCCAACCATAGCCAGCCCGGCGAGAGCCAGGACCAGCACCAGGATATAGGTCTGTTTGCGCATGTTGTTTACCTCCTTAGTCTTCATCTTCTTCAACTTCTTCACTCGGATCTAGGGGGAAGTCCGGACGATCGCCGGGCTTCCGCCGTTTCCATAGATCACTTGTAGGGTCCTTTAAAATGGCGGTCCCCGTCCGGTTCCGGCTCGGTGCGATCCTGGCCGCAACCTTCAGGGATCTCCTCGTCGTGATCTCCTCCCTCTCCTTCGCTCATGATGGCCCGCTCCTTCTCGGCTCTTCTCTCGAAGGCTTTAAGGAGGGCTCCTTTTGAGTAGGGGCCGGAACCTGTCAGGATGGCGGCCAGGGCCTCAGGATCATCTACACCTGAGATATTGCATTCAAATTCATGGGTGGCCTTCTTCGTCATCGCTTCCCTGGATAGGTTCCAGGCTGACGTTATGAGACGGGATGCAGCGACACCGGCGGCGACACCGACGATGAAGGTTATCTTTCTTCCCATGGTAAGCCTCCAGAAGGAAAGGTAAGGGGTGAGCCTTACCGCTTCCCTCCAAGTTGCACGGGCTTCTTCTTCGAGGTGGAGGAGCTGGCCTTCTTCGCGTCAGATTTGGCATACCAGCAGGCGGGATCAAACCCGAAGACCTCCATGAACTCCCTTCTGAGCCATCCCTCAGCCCTGGGAGGCTTCATATCAGAGGCCGGTGGCGATTGATAGAAGTCGATACCTGAAAGGGTCTTCCTTCCTCCCGGTAAGGTGTTGGTCTCGAAGCTGTCGGGCTTCAGGCAGGGGAGCCATGTCACCTCTCCAGCCTCCTCTTTCTTCGCGACGTAGGCGATGAGTTCCGCCTCTGTCATCTGGTCGAAGTTGATCTCCCCGACGACGACGACGCGGCAACAGCCATCAGGCCCGCCATGAGTTAGGATCATCGGCTTCTTCTGAGCCTTTGCATACCTCTGAGCGTTCATCAGCTCCCTAACCGTTACTTTCATCTCCCCTCCACACCAGGGGCATATAGTAGTTAGATCTTCCATAGTCTCACTCTCGTTTCTTGTTTGCTTCAATCGCTTTGCCTTGAGCTACGGCCTTATCCCAGGCCGCTTTTTCTGAGGCGATATCACCCTTATTATAGGGGTAACATTCGCCATCGTCCCCAAACTTCCAGCCATCTTTACCGTCCTTTTGACAGGCGAGAATTGGCATATCTTACACTTAGATACCCCCTATATTTAAGCGATTTTATCAATTTAATCCTCTTCCGGGGCCGATCCGCCGAACATGACGGCGGCGGCTAACTGGCTATTATGGAGCTTCTCGGCGATGGCGGCGGCCCCGTTTAAGACCGTCTTGGATAGCCAGTCTTTGTTATCGATGATCGTCTTAACTCTCATCTCGATTTTGCTATCTGAATCGAGGACGTAGTAAGTAACCGGCTGGTCCTGGCCTATCCGGTAGATCCTCGCCATAAGCTGATCTGTCAGGCGAGGGTTAAAGAGCTGGTCCAACAGGATCATAATGTTACAATTCTTTTGTAAGTTATGCCCCATAGCCCCGGCGGTAGTCATCGCCAGAAGGCGCGGCCCCGTCGGGTTATTCCAGGCGTGAAGCTCCTTTTGAACGTTGCTCTTCCCGGTAAGCCAGCTCATTCTAAGGCCCTGAGACTGATGAGCCAGCTCAAGGGCCTTCAGGTACTTCGAGAATAGGATCACCTTGTAGGGGTCCGTATCGTCGATAAGGAGGGCCAGCTCCTCCAACCTGGGAGTTATGGCCTCGTCTTCGTCGCCTTGGATCTCGTAAAGAGCATCATGCAGCTCAAATTCATAGTCATGGTCTAGCTCAGGCAGCCACTCAAGAGGGACCAAAGCCGGGCTGATCATGTTTTCGAGACCGAAAGTAAAGAACCGTAAGACCATATCGGGGTTATCTTTTGCGCATTTAAATAACAACTCCTCGATATCAGCCTGATATGGCGAGAGACTAACCTCTCTGATCACCGTTGAAGATGGTGGAAGCTCCAAGACGTCTTTCCTTTCCCGGCGGATCATGTACGGGGCAACCTGAGCCTTGAGGAGGTCCAGGTTCTTGTAACCCACCGTTTTAATGAAGCTGTGGCTTCCGGTATACATCTTCTTCCTTATAAGGTACTGATCGGCGAAGACCGTAAACGACGGGAAGAGAGCGGGGTTGATCAGCTTCAGGATGGCATAGAACTCTTCGAGATTGTTCTCTATGGGGGTCCCCGTAAGCCCGATGATCCGGCGGGGCCTCACCTTCGCTATGGCCTTCGCCCTGGCGGTCTTCGCATTTTTTACCCTGGTAATCTCATCGTATACGACCATACCGATATTGCATACGTCATTAGCTCCCATCAGGTCTTTGGTATTTTTTAGTATGTCGTAAGATGCTATCGTGAATTGGCAATCTAAACCAGCTCTCCAGGCGGCGGCCCGGTCCTTAGGGCCTCCCTCGATAATCTGAAAGTCGGCCTCTGTGAACTTCTTAATCTGGTCGCCCCATTCATGTTTAAGGGAGGTTGGACAGATAACCAGGCTTCGAGCCTGAAGTTTCGAGGCTATCCCTATGGCCTGGGGGGTCTTACCGAGACCCATCTCATCAGCTATCAGGAAGCTACCGGCCTGGATGGCGGCGGCGATCCCCTCCTTCTGGTAATCCTTCAGCATCTCATAACGGAAGGTGTCTTCAAAGATCCTAACGGGGCTGATGCTGGTCATTTTTTCTTCATGATATTTAATGAGCTTCTCGTCACAGGGTAAGCCGTACCTCAGGACCTTTATCATAACCTGGGGATCGTACACCCTCGCCCAAAGGTCTAGGTTAGGTTTGAACATAAAATTTAACTCAGAGGGCGGGCTCCCCGCTCCTCTGAAGACCATGTAAGGGGTTTTCGTTCCCCTATCAATGGCTAGGGTTATCATCGTCTTCCGTTCTCCTTAAATAGTCCAGCTCTTCGGGTGAGAGGTGCTCTTCGGCAAACTTTCTCATCTCGTCGGTCATCTTCGGAGGTCCGGGCTCTACATCGAGGCCAAAGATTTTATCCAGCTCTGAAGGCTCCTCTGGCGTCTTCCCCTCGAAGCCCTGGAACCCTCCTATGGATCGGTCCCCCAGGGCTGAAGGCATGTCCTTAGCACCCTTCAGAGCCTCGGTTATCACCTCGTCGAAGATTATGTTAAGGTCCTCGTCACTTCCTAAGATCTCGGTCGTGAGGACCCCAGAGAGGTACACCGACATCTTAGCGGCATGAGAGACGATCTCCTCCAGGGCGTCATGATTCCCCAGCACCTCAGGGACGTTTTCCACCCGGCCCCTCAGGATATAGGAGACCGAGATCCCGGCGAAGTCCTCGGTAATCGGTCGGATGGACACCAGGACGACGTAATGGGGCCAGTGTTTCGAGTCCATCGCCGGGATTGACCGGCTACAATGGGAGGCTAAGATCTGTTGGGCGGTGTTGAGGAGCTTTGAGTATGTCGCGACGGTCCTAAGAACGTCTAAGACCTCCCCGTTAACGGTCTGGTAAAGCCAGAGCTGAGCCATCTTCTTAACCATGTCGGCGGGGTCTTCCGCCTCCATCGCTCGCCTTACCAGGTCCTCCTTAGTGGACCCATTGAAAAGGGGATCTGTAACCTCTCTGATCTGATCCTCAAGGTCTTCAGGGTTCCGGATAAGGTGAACGTCCGTATTTCCGTTCGCCTTCATCTCCTCGATGAGCCTCTCGGCGTCCTCTGGCGTGTCACAGGCAACCATTTTGACCAGGCCCGCCTTTGCCATCCTATCAAGAGCGGCGGCCCTGGCTTTCCGTTCGTTTTCATCCATAGTTAGGCTCCTTAAAGTCCGTTCTGGGGGTGACTTCAACAACTGTTATATCCCATGCAAGCTCTCTGTTTAGGTACTTTCCAAAGTGAGCCTGAAGGAAAGATCGCTTTTCGCCTACTTCATGCTGGAGTTCATGGATATTTATCTCACCTTCATTATATGCCTTGAAAGCCAACACGAAGCGGGCGACTCTCCCATCATCCCATGAGTAGTAAGGGATGTTTGCGAAGACCTTTCTTACGTCGGCTTCGCAAGCCTCAGCATCAAAGGGTTTCATAGTAAGCCTCCACAGGGTTATAAGCGGTTATGAGTATTTATAAGTTGCGCATAACTACTTATAACTACTTATAACTCCATTACGCAAGGCAGCTTAAAACCGCACATGTTACACTTTCGACACGGCTTAAAAGTCGGTAGCTCTTCCTGGTCTTCAGTGACGGCGGCGAGGTACTTAGCAAACATAGTTTCCCCAACCCTCAGCTCTTCGGGCCTGATGGTCCTAAGGACGCCGTGCTTTAGGAAGGCATAGTAAACCTGATATGGCGTTTCGAGGTTTTGTATAAGTATGTCATGATAAAAATACGCCTGGACCGGGAAGGGCTTCACCTTTCCAAACTTCCAGTCTACTATTATCTGGCGGTCATGGTCGATCAGGTCCATAATCCCGAAAATCGGGAAGCCCTGAAGGGTTCCATACATGCCGTGTTCAACCTCGATATTATCGGAGATCTTCAAGGTGTCCAGGACTTCGAGATAGTTATCAAGCCACTTACGGGGCAACAACGGCACGGTTCCATTTTCGAGGCTCTCGGCCACCCGCTCATGAAAGAGCTTCCCCATCCGGCCCCATCGGTTCCCCTGAGAAGGAGCCCCCTTATTATACCTGAGGTCGTGACTTCGAGGACACCACTCAAAGGCCCCAACCCGCGACGCCGAGATATAAAAATCGTCGTACTCTTCGCCTTCTTCATCCATCGGGTCTAAGTCGGTCGTCATAGGGTGAGCCTTTTAGATTCGATCAATATTTAAGCATGTTGCTATTATGAGTAGTTATAAGGTGTTATAAGCCGTTATGAGTAGTTATAAGCTATCGATAACTATAAATAGCCTCCTCGCCCTTAAGGGAAGTGGAGGCTTACGAGTGGATTCTAAAGACGACATCGAAGACGAGGACTCTAACCCTACAACTCTCCCCATCAAAAAAGGGACTCGAAAGATACTCTCTGAGCTGGCCTCTAAAAACCAGACTTACGACGACCTCCTTAACGAGATGGTCCGGGTATACGCACGTTGCATATGCCAACACCCCGAAGTTTTAGTTATAGACCTTAGAGCCGTTGGAGGTAACAAGAGAGAGTATGCTCATGGTATCGTAGATGAACATTTTGATTCTATGTGAGGTATAAAATATGGCTGCGAAAAACACCAGTAAAGGAAAAACCGGGATGACCATAGACGAACTAGCCCGGAAGATGAACGTACCGACACCCTACTTAAGGCTGAAGATCGGGCGGTATGGAAAGGACCAGAAGGCCATCCTCGCCAGCATCCGGCGGGATATCGGAGCTATCGCAAAGATAGCTAAGGACCTGGAGATAGACAAGGGCGAAGCCCAAAAGCGTTTCTTTGAGCAACTTCTCTCATATCGAGACCAGTTTGATAACTGGAACGCACCCGTTACGCCTGAGGACCTGGTGATAGGAGGCTTCAAAAAGCTCCTCTCTAAACAGCTCTGCATCGAGAAACCAGTCCTCGCCCTCGTCTTGGACGTCGGAGAGCCCCGGAAAAGCTCCAGAAACTCAACCTTCAGGTGGATCAACCTCTTAGTTGAGAACGACATAGCCGGTGAGCCCTGGAAGATGGTAAGGGTAATCCACTGGGGCCAGCTCTCAAGCGGGATCACTTCGGGGTCCTCTGTCTTCGTCACCATCGAGGACCAGAGCGGGTTTAATACCCTAACCAATATCTCGAAGTCCTCCAGGGCGCTACCTGATGAGATCCCCGGCGACCCTAGAAGGAGGGTTATGAACCTCGCCAGTTCGTTAACCCTCACCTCCAGAGCCAAACAAGAGGGCCGGGATGACGTGTCTTACGTCTTCGTTACCCTGCTGGCCGAGACTGAGCACGGTAGCGAGATCATCCAGGGAACCAGCGTCAAAACCGACCGCTGGCAAAACGCACCCCACGGCGTAGCCCTGGATACTCTCATCCTCGAAAAAACGGACAGCGGAAGTAAAAGAAGCTACGTCCAGGACTGGCAGATCTCCCAGAACCAGGAAGCTATCCCTATGCCTTCTGATATCCCGGTGATCTTTGACCTCTCGCCTGAGTCCCTGGCTATGTACCTGGATGAGTGGGTTATCCTGGACGGCCTCGCCATCACCGTAACCGAGAAGGAAGGAGCTAACGGCAACTTCGACGTGATCGGCCTTCAGAGCTTCGAAACTGAATCAAGCGTAATCGTCAGGCATAACGCCTGGATTCAAGAGGGCTTGATTGAAGAGCGCGTAGGGATGCGATACTTCACGGTTCCCCGTATCCGGGTTCTTACCTTCCTCTCCACCTACGAGGTCAACGGTAAGACGAGGCTCAGCAGAAACGCCGTGGCCGTCTGGGGATACTCGCCAGGATGAGCCTGAAGAGGAGGGCGACTTCGAGGAGATCGATCTCTCAACCTTCGGAAGCCTTGAGGTCTCCGACGTGATCGACGTAGAGGGCGAGGACCTGGACGTCCTCGATACTGAGGAGGAAGAGACCGAAGAAGACGAGGAGCGCCGGGAAGCCCTGGCCAACGCCGACGAGGACGCCGACGAGGTAGCCAGCGACCTACAAGAGGCCGAAGAGGAAGCTGAAGAGGAGGCCCCTGAGGAGGTCGAAGAGGTCGCCGAGGAAGAGGAGGAGACCACCGAGGAAGCCGAGGAGGAAGCCGAGGAGGAAGCCGAGGAGGAAGCCGAGGAGGAAGCCGAGGAGGAAGCCGAGGAGGAAGCCGAGGAGGGCGACGACTTCGAGGGCCTGGAAGAGGTAGAAATAACTGACGAGGTGGAGGCGGCCCCTAAGAAGGAGGCTCCTAAAAAGAGGATGAGCGTAAAAGAATATGCAGCGGCTAAGGCGAAGGAGAGAGGAAAGGAGGCCCCAAAGAAAGAGGCCCCAAAGAAGAGAGGCGGGGACGGTAAGGTTGATCCCCCTGTAACCAACATGACGCCCAACGCGAAGAAGAAGACCGAGGCCCCGGAAGAGGAAGAGGAGCTTGATAACCTGGGGAGACCATACCCCAAAATCGAGAACAAACTCCCTAAGTTCATCACCGGCGGCGATAAGAAGGGAGGTGAGGCGAAGCCCAAAAGCGGAAAGGGCGCGGGTCCGGCTACGGGTAAGGGGGTAAGCCCTGAGGAGCTGAAGAGAGTCAGGGAGCTTAAGGCTCAGCAGGCAGGGAAGGGCAAAGGAGGAGCGGCTAACCCATTGTTGCTATAGCCCTCCCCAACCTCCTTTTACCTTTTTTATCACAAGCGTTAATTAAAGCCTTATTATGGGAGGCTTAGCATGAAATTAAAAGAGCTTAAACGGCTTGGAGCCAACATAAGGACTTGTGAGCAATGCCATAAGGACGGCCTGAAGGGCTACGTCGTCGGCGAGATCACGGGGAATAACCCGCCTATCCTCTTCGTAGGGGAGGCCCCCGGTTCCGTTGAGATGGAGCAATTACGGCCCTTCGTCGGCCCGTCTGGCGTCCTCTTGAGACGGATTCTTTCCGAGATAGGGATCACTGAGTACTCTCTTATCAACGTCCTCAAGTGCAGACCACCCAACAACGCGACGCCCTCGAAGTCTCAGATTCACGCCTGTCTAGGGTATCTCCACCAGCAGATAGCCCTTATAGAGCCGTCGATCATCATAGCCCTGGGAGCCACCGCCACAGAGGCCCTTACCCTGCTGGAGATGGAGGAGGGCAAAGACTTCTTCCGGGTCTATCATCCGGCCTACGTCCTTAGACATGGGGCGACGGTGGACGAATACAGGACTCAGTTGAGGCGGGCCATAGACAAGGCTGTGGAGGTAATTCTCAACCCCCTGGAGATCGGGGACGCTGATAACCAGGTCCCTCAACTCCATTGCCATAGTGACTACTCGATAGGCGACGGCATAAGGACCCCTGGAGAGATGGCCCTTCAGGCTTCAGCTCAAAAAATCCCGGCCATGGCCCTAACGGATCACGGCACCCTAGCGGGTGTCTATGACTGGATGGACGCCTGTAAAACCTATCAGGTTAACGGGATCGTAGGTTATGAAGGGTACGTAAGGCCAACCGACGAGGATAACGCTTACCGGGTGGCCCTGAAGGTGAAGAAGTCCAGGGAGGAGCCACCGGCAAAGATGCAATGGATAGCCGAGGCGGAACTCGAAGGCCCTGAAACTTCCATCGCTATATCCCTGATCATAGGCGACGTGAAGGGTAAAGACGCCCTCACGAAGTCACAGGCTGAGAGGAAAATGATTACCCTGGCCCGTCAGTGTATCGCCTCCGAAGACGTCCAAGAATGGATGAAGATCAACGGATACAGTAAAATCCTCACCGGGGATCACTCCAGCGGCCACCATATTTGTCTGTGGGTGAAAAATCAAAAGGGATGGGAGAACCTCGTAGGGCTCCATAATCGAGCTGTCACAGAGAGATTTTATCGACATCCCATTATGACACTCGAAGACATCGACACCCATCATGAAGGGTTAGCCATCGGCTCGGCTTGCATAGGCGGGATAGTGGCGAGGGTCTGGGAGGAGGACGGCACCGACGAGGCTTATAGGCTCCTCAAGTGGATCAAATCGAGAGGCTGGGATTTTTCCATGGAGGTTATGCCCCATCCTGAAGTTGTAGGCCAGAAAGCTTACAACGTATGGGTCTATAACGTCGGGAAGGAGCTAGACATCCCGGTTATCATCACCTGTGATGCTCACTATTCGAGGCCCTCCCAGAAGGAGGCGAAGATCAACGCTTCGGCGATCTTCAGGCGAAATAAGGAGCCCTCTGAAGAGTACTTCCCCGGCAACACCTATCATAACCAGACGAGAGAGGAGATCTATGAGAACCTCTCGGAGTTCACGCGGGATCAAGTAGACGAGATGATACAGGCCACTTTTGACCTTTCGGAACGTCTTTATGGCTTTAATCTGCCTAAAACGTACCCTCAACCATCCTATGCTCTGGAGCATCTCTATAACTTCCAGGAACTAGCCGAGAAGCTGTATAACGAATTTTTGGACGCTGAAGGCGAAAAATACAAGATGAAACAGCTCGAAGAGCTTAATCATCGGTTCATTCTGGAATTAGACCGTATAGAAGCGGCGGGCTTCGAGTGGGTGTACTTAACGGTCTACGAAATGATCAAAAGGGCCAAAGAGGCCGGGATCATCGTAGGGCCTGGGAGAGGGTCCGGTGGGGGCTCCCTGATCGCCTACGTGATGGGGATTACCTCAGTTAACCCCTACGATCTTAACCTCAGCTTCGACCGTTTCCTCCCAGAGGGACGCCAGGACCCCCCAGATTTTGATATCGACTTTGAGCATGACCGCCGGGGCGAGGCCGTCGATATCCTCGTTAACCTCCTCAGGGAGGCCAGCGGCGAGCCTATCCAGGCCGCTCATATAAGCAATTACAACAGGTGGAAGGATAGATCTTCAGTAAATGACGCCTGCTGGCTCTATGGAGCATCACCGGACGACCTCCGAGAGGGACACCTCAACCCCGACGAGAGCGCCCCGATCTATGCCCTTGTGGACGACCTCACGGGCCACATTCGAAACAAGAGCCAACACGCGGCGGGTGTTATCGCTATGCCTAACCTCTTCGAGCTTCTCCCTCTCACGATCTCGAAGCGGCAAAACATGACGTCGATAGAGTTTGATAAGAAGCTCATCGAAAACCTAGGGCTGGTGAAATTCGACCTTCTCGGCGTGACGTCCTTAGACGTCGTGGCGGCGGTCTGTGGGGGAATCGACGGCTACAACTACGTCCTGGGGGAGATATCCCGGATCGTCCGAGAGGGCGGATGGGAGGAGAAGGCTCTCCTTACCATGATAAAGGAGAACCCCTTAGGGATCTTCCAGTTTGACACCGAGGCCGGGGCTAGGGCTATCGAGGAGCTGGACCCCCAGAGCTTCGAGGAGCTGGTTCATATCGTCGCCCTGAATAGGCCAGGGCCTCGAAAGTCCGGGCTCATCGACCTCTACAAGCGGCGGAAGGCTGGCGAACCCTACGAGGCTCTGACGGGGACCGAGAATACGCACGGCTGTATTATCTTTCAAGAGCAGGTCCTCAAGCTCCTCACTGACGTCTTAGGCATGACTCCATCGGAAGCTGATCAAGGGCGGCGGGCCATCTCGAAAAAGAAGCTGGATAAGATGCAAGCCCTTGAGGAGCGGCTTAGCGTGCAGCTCTCCAACCCGGACCTTAAGAAGCTCTGGGATGAAATCATAAACTGGGCTGGCTACGGGTTCAACAGGTCTCACGCCGTCTGCTATGCCTGGCTCTCGATGGTGACGGCCTACCTCAAGCTCTACGAGACGAGCGCCTTCTATGCCGCTCTCCTCAACCGAGAACCGGACTCTATGAAACAGAGGGATATCCTCAGGGAGGCGAAGCGGCTTAACATAACGGTGATCCCTCCGAGAGTCTCGGAGGGGGATATCCCGCCCCTGAAGTGCAGAGGGAGCGGTGATATCCTGGAGCTAGGGCTCACCGCCATTAAGGGCATAGGCGACACCACCGGCCTTAAGCTCATCGAGAAACTCGAAAGTGGAGCCCCTCTAACCAAAGCCAAAAAAGCCCTCCTCACCGCTGCCGGGTGCTTTGGTGGCCAGGTCCCCATAGAAAACTACGGGCTCATCCCATCGGCCAACTACGATATGCGATTTATCGATCGCCGGGTAAACTCCAGAGCACCTCACGCCCTGGATGAAATCGCCAGCCTTCAGGAAGGGCAATACGGGGCGTGCCGAGGGATCATTTCGCTTGTGAAGGGTAAGGGGGTTTACTTCGAGGATAACTCTAAGGTCGTTAGAGTCAGAACAAAGGCTTTAGCACTGGTTAACGGCTCTGTATCTGACGCTATCGTATTTCGAGGGCAAAACGACCAATATTATCTCCTCTTTACCTCCCATAGCACCGGGAAGCCCCTTAAAAAGGATGAGTACCGTATCGGATGGTTAGCCGGGCCTACACTCTCGAAGAGCGGGAACTACTATTATCGGGTGATCGCCTTCAATCCCTCTGACGGGGCCTATGAGTGTATTATCATGGGAGA
>Ga0116163_1002150_pt1 | contig 11699 bp, 7 predicted proteins | sample AD_UKC107_MetaG_FD_89889 | JGI IMG/M metagenome (GOLD analysis project Ga0116163, IMG submission 89889) | Active sludge microbial communities of municipal wastewater-treating anaerobic digesters from Hong Kong - AD_UKC107_MetaG | ecosystem: Engineered > Bioreactor > Anaerobic > Digestate | place...
GAATTGAAGATCCGCGCGACGTGCGGCATCGGATTGCGCCCGATAACCGGGTTCCTGTCATAGCGCCACATCGGCGCCTGCAACCCCGCCGGGCGCTCCTGCCAGGGGATATTCTGTGTACCGGGAACGATCATCTTCCATTGACTCATAAGATGAAGCTCCTTTCTGTAGGCAAATGCTGATTAAATCCCCCGCACGCTACCATGCTTTATTTTCGCCATCTTGCGCCTTCAGAAGTCTCGACGTAGCGCTGCTACTACTTCGACTTCTTCAAGCGCAACCTGACAAAAATCCAACACGGTATCGCACGGTCTCTTAATCATCATTTCCCTTGGTTTTTATGAGAACCCGGGGGCGGGAGTATTTAGGTAACTCCCGTCCCTCAATTTCCGAATCAGAGTTCATTGTTATGCCAGTTCCGGGCTGAATGCCGAATAGCTTGCGAGCGATTTTTCTTGCTGACAAAGAGCAAGGCCGTAAGGGAGGGCAATGCCCGACTAGCCACCGAAGTTTCCGAAGGAAACGAATGGCGTAGCTTCGCGCAAGCGAAGCGACGGGCGAAGCCGCAACCGTAGTAGCAGCGCTACGTCAAGGCCGAAGCGATGATGTCAGCGGGGAAAAGCGCCGGAAGATACCGGCATTGCAGCACGGAATGGCATAACATCAGTTGAATGTGGTGTCCAAGGCGTCCTGATATTCCTGCTTATAGGTTTCCTGGAACTGCGCGGGCGTGTAGTCGCCGTTGAAGAAGCCCGTGAAGTCCGGATAGACGGCCAGGGAGGAGACCAGGTCGAACTGTTCGCGCAGGCCGCACTCAAACATAACTTCGAAGTTCCAGTCCTGCAGGTCCAGATCCTTGCCGGTTACGCCGTACCACCAGCCCAGGGTCTCCGCGTCGTCACGGATGGAGACGTCGCCGTCGTACCAGTTGGTGAAGTCATAGAACACGTTGTAAACGAGCTCGGGATCTTCCACGCCGACGGGGATGATGTAGAATTCGCCGTTGGAAAGCTTCATCTTGTTGGTGTCCTGATCGCCGCTGGGGCCGACGGGCCACGGCACAAACACCATGTCAAACTCTAAGGTCGAGGCTGCCGAACCGTCCCAGTTGTAATCGGCATTCGCCGCCAGTATCCAGGCGGCGCCGGGGGAGAAGCAGCACTTGCCGTCGCGGTAGATGTAGCGCATGACGTCGGACGCGCTGTCCTGCGCATAGGGGTAAGCGCAGTTGTAGGTCAGGTACATGTCCTGCATAAACTGCAGCACTTCGGTAACCTCGGCAGAGGAGAAGTTCTCGGTACCGTCTTTGGCCACATAGGTGCCGTTGGACATCAGCATGCACTCGAACCATTCCTGCTCGTATCCGGCAAAGCCGTACACGTCGATGATGCCGTCGCCGTTGGTATCCTTGGTCAGCGCGATGCAGTACTCAAGGAACTTATCCCAGGTCCATTCGCCTTTGTCGTACAGGTCGCGCGGGTCTTCAAGGTTCGCGTCTTCAATCATCTGGAGGTTGAACATCAGGGGATAGGTGGCTTCCACCTGCGATTGCGCCGCAACAGGCTTAATCATATACGCGCCGCCGTCGCCCAGATCCAGATAGTTCATGATGACTTTATCGGTAAAGATGTCCGAGTCCGCGGGGAGGATATCCTTCATATCCAGCGCGTAGCCGTTCATCACGGCGGGAACGCCGATGGCGGTATCCACCAGGTAGATATCGCAGTCCGGCGTGCCGGCGAGGACGGAGGTGTTGATGCTTTCCTGAACGCCGACGTAGGTCAGGTTCACGTATTCGATGGTCACGTTGTATTTCTCTTCGACTTTCGCTACCACGTCAAAGCGCATCTGGTCGGAAATCGTGCCCTGGTAGGCCGGGTCGTCCTCCATCGCGTCCTGGTTGGAATCGTAGTATTTGTCCCACCAAAGCCCAATGGTGATATTGCGTGTTTCTTCAGCCGCAAAGGCGACGGTGCCAAGGCTCGTCAGCACCAGAACCAGCGCCAAGGCGAATCCGATGATTCTAGAGATGTTTTTCATGGTTTCTTTCCTCCTTTATTATTCCGCCGCCGTGCCGACCGCTACGGAGTAAACCTCCCAGGCGGAACCGGCTTCGCATTGCATGCGGGCGCCCCATGTGCTCTTGTCTTCGCCGCAGAATTGGGCGATCAGTTCATACGAAATCTGGCAGATGCCGTCTTTCACCGCGGCAACGCCGTTTCCGCACCCGCCTACGCGCATCCAACCGGCCGCGGAGTCGGGCATGACGATCCACATGGTACCGTCTTCGCTGGTGAAATTAATGGTGACGACAGAGCCGGGCACCAGCGCGTCGATGATTTCCTGCGTCATCTCAAACCCGTCCTGGCTCCATGCGCCGGCGCTTGTTGCAAAGCCTTCGAAGGCAACCAGGTTGCTCAGCGGCGCCATTTCTAATTTGGTGCCAACGCGTACGGAGTACACTTCCCACGCGCCGCTGGCTTCGCACTGCATACGCGCGCCCCAGGTGCCGGTGTCGGAGCCGCACAGCGCTTCGATCATTTCATAGGTGATGTAGCATTTGCCGTCCACGCAGATCGCGGAACCGTCGTTGCCTACGCGCATCCAGCCCACGGCGCTGTCCGGCATGACGATCCACATGTCGCCCGTTTCGCTCGTATAGCTGATTTCCACGACGGAGCCGGGAACCAGCGCGTCGATGATTTCCTGGGGCATTTCAAGCCCGTCCTGGCTCCATGCGCCCGCGCTCGTCGCGAAGCCTTCGAACGCAACGGCGTTACCCAGCGTAATCTGGGGCGCCAGCGTACCAACGGACACGCTGTACACTTCCCACGCGCCGCTTGACTCGCACTGCATGCGCGCGCCCCAGGCGCTCGTATCCTCGCCGCAGAATTGCGCGATCAGTTCATAGGGAATCTGCGCGATGGACTTGGAATTGTTAACGTAATCGGTGCCGTTTCCGCAGCCGCCCACACGCATCCAGCCCGCCGCGCTGTCGGGCATGACGATCCACATGTCGCCCGTTTCGCTGGTGAACTCGATCTGCACGGCCGAACCGGGTACCAGCGCGTCGATGATTTCCTGGGGCATTTCAAACCCGTCCTGGCTCCACGCGCCCGCGCTCGTCGCGAAGCCTTCAAACGCCGTCGCGTTCGTCAGCCAGCCGAGGTTGGAAAGGTCGGTGCCGGTTTCGCGCGCAACAAACATGGCGGACGTATCCACGGTCAGCAGGTTACCCTCCGCGTCATAGAAACATACGTTGTCGATGTACATGGATACGGGGGTGCCGCCGGTCTTGGTGGCATAGTTGTCCACCTCTTTGGAGACGACAATGTAATTGCCGGCGCCGGCGATGAAGGCTTCGTCGTCTTCCGCGTCCATGACCATTTTCGCCGTGTTGGGGTTCCTGGAGGCCAGATAGACCGACCACTCGTCATACGTATCTTCGTTGTCTTCGCCGTAATACTTGTAGATACGGCCGGAACAGGCGTAGAATTTATCATCCGCGCCGTTGTCAATGCCGATATCCATCGTAACCGATGCAAGCTTGGCGACGTCGTCGCCCAGCAGCGCCGAGATCTCAAAGATCACATAGGGCGTTTTGCTTTGCACTTCGACCTTCAAAGCCTTGGAGCCGTTATAGTCCACGAGCGACAATACCGATGCGTCGGCGTTGCCCGCGGACATATCCATCCCCACAAAGCCGTAAAGGCCGTCCTCAAAGTCGATGCTGGACGCGGACCCGTCGGCGGCATAGGCTATCCCGCCAACCAAGCCCAGGGTGAGTGCTACACAGAGCAGTAGTACCGTAAGCTTTTTGTACATAATGGGTTTCCCTCCTTATTTTTTGTGGGAATCTCCTATTCAATCCCGCGTACGCTGGCGATCCAATTTCCGCCATCTTGGGCTTGTAGAAACCTTGACGTAGCGCTGCTACTACTTTTTGCGGCCTCGCCCGTCGCTTCGCTTGCGCGAGGCTACGCGCTTCATTTGCTCCGCAAATTTCGGGCGCTAGTCGGCCTTGCGGCCTCCCTTTCGGTTTTCGCAAACCCAATCTGACAAAAATTCCATTCGCCAGCCTGCACGTTCTTGAATCATCGTTTCCCTTAGGTTTCACTGCCGGGTCCGGGTATTAACATTCAATCGTCGGTCAGTCATTGTTTATCGGTCATACAGTATCTCGAGTATCCTATGTCCGTCGTCTTTAACCAGTGTCTTTTCGTCCCCCGTTCTTTGCCTTCGCCCTTGTTACCCAAAAGGTAAGCGGGGATGAAGGGACGCGCGCGCTGGCGAATCGGATTTTTGTCAGATCGGGTTTGCGGGGACGGAAGGGAGGGCGGAGCCCGACTAGCCACCGAAGTTTCCGAAGGAAACGAATGGCGTAGCCTCGCGCAAGCGAAGCGAGGGGCGAGGCCGCATAAGGAGTAGCAGCGCTACTTCGAGAACCCGGAAAGCCTAAGCTGGCGGAAAGCAGGTCGCCAGCGTGTGTGGAACTTCGTCCACGCTTGCCTAACTCAGCCTACGATTCCGCTGCGCTCGACGCTTTCGACGAATTTCTTCTGCAGCAGCAGGTAGAGGATGACCATGGGGAGCATGAGAAGCACGATGCCCGCGCTGACGTAAAGCTGCTGGATCGAAGGGTCCATCACCTTGTCCAGCGTCTTGATGTTGACCTGCAGGGAGGCTATGCGTTTGGACAAAAGTACGTCGCCAGAGATGAGAAACAGCCGTCCGAAGAACGTATCGTTGTACTGCCACACCAGCGAGAACACCGATACCGTGATCACCGCCAGCATGGCGTTAAGCAGCATGATGCGGAAATATGTGTACCAGGTGCCCGCGCCGTCCACGAACGCGGCTTCCTCGATCTCCCGGGGCAGGCCGCGGAAGAATTGGTTGAAGATGTAGATGAACAGCCCGCTCCTCAGCCCGCAGCCAAGCCCCGTCATGATATACACGGGCCAGGTCGTGCCCATCAGGTTGATGGGCTCCCCGGCGATCAGCGTCACCAGCCCCAGCGGGTCGAAGTTGCGGAAGGTGACGTACAGCGGCAGCATGACGGTATAGGTGGGGATGACGATCATCACCACCACACAGGCGAACAGCAGCTTTTTGAGCGGGAATTTAAACCGCGCGAAGCCGTACCCCGCCATGGAACAGACCAAAAGCTGGATGAGCGTCAGCGAAACGGAAAACAGCATCGTGCGTCCGAGCGTGGGCAGGTATTTCAGATGCACGATCGCGCGCTCGTAACGTTCCAGCGTCGGCGACATGGGAATGGTGAACACCATGGGGCTGTAGGCGTCGGAATTGGAGAAAAAGGAGCTGGTCACAAGCCCGATCACCGGGGCGAGGATCACGTAACTGATGCCCAGGATGATGATGAAGCGAAAGAGGCTGAGCGCCTTTTCCTTCAGGCCCTTCTTCACGCCGCTTTTCACGTCGTCATACACCGGGCTTTGTCTGGCTTGCAGCCATTTACTGCGCAGTTTTTCCATGCTCTTCCTCCTTTCGCCTAATCGTAATAGAACGTTCTTTTTTGAATAGCTCTGACAACAATCACCAGCAGCAGGCAGACCAGCAGCGTGGACACGAGGCTGAAGACGCTGGACAACCCGTAGTTGTAATCGGTAAACGCCGTTTCATACGCCAGGTCCACCACCGGACTTTTGGCAAACGCGTCCACCACGGTGTAGACCACGTTGGTAATGATGTGGGGCATGACCATCGGGAAGGTGATCTTCCAAAAGGTCTCATACCCGGTCGCGCCCTCCATGCGGGAAACCTCGTAAAGCGCGGGCGGGATGGACTGCAGCGCCGCGATGAAGATGATGATCTGCACGCCCGAGGCCGTGATGATGTCCGATATCCGCGACACCGCGCTCACGAGATAGTCAAGCACCACCTGCGGCAGCGCCAGGTTTTGAAACAGCGACAGGCAATAGCTGACGTTCACCGTGGAGCTTGACGCCGCCGAGGTAACCTCGTCGCTCATCGAGCTCAGGCCCCCGGTCATCATCGAAAGCTGCATGGAAAGCGCCTCGGTGATCGCGTCGGCGTTGAGGATAATCGGCAGGAAGAAGATGGCGCGTACCAGCGGGCGCATTTTGAACTTGCGGTTTAAGAGGATGGCGACAAAGAGGCTGAAGAAGATGATCAGCGGCACGTCGACGACCATGTCAAACAGCGAAGTGGTCAGAACCTGCTTGAAGTCCGGGTCCGCGCGGAAGGCATAGATGAAGTTTTCAAGCCCGACAAAGGACAACTGGTAACCGCCGGTGGACGCGATGGAGATCTCCGACAGGGAGAACTGCCCCGTCATAAACAGGGTGCGCGCATAGAAATAGATGAAGCCGATCAGCCACGGCGTGATGAACAGAATGCCGATGATCATGCGCTTGCGGCTCATTGTCAGGCGGAATTTTTTCACTGTGCCGCCCCCTCTACCCTATAATCCTGCGCGGGGATGGCGACCGAATCCATCTGCGCTTCCTCCGCCCCGTAGTTGATATAGATCGTCACGCCGTTTGCGTAGCATACCTTCGCCACGTCGCCGACGCGCTCGTGGGAAACCATCTGCACGCCGGTTACGCAGCGCAGCGCTTCGTTCAGCTCCCCGTAGAGCTCCGCGGCGCTTTGTTTCCAACTGTCAAAGGTGGTGGCGTAGTAGCGGTTCAGCCCCGTGTATTTCATCTCCGCCGCGTCCCCGAAGGTAAACACAAAGCGGCAGCTTGCGCCGTATTCGATCAGCTGCAGTATTTCCTCCCGCCAGTCGGCGCTCCCGGTCATGTTGATCTGCGTGCCCGCGTAGTCGATACAGCCGTGCATGATCAGCGAATACAGGGGAACGGTCTCGTCCACAATGTAGAATTCGCTGGTCGAAAGCGGCGCGTCGATCACGGCCTGGGCATAGGGCAGGGCGTAGTAGTTCCCGCCGCTGACTAAAAGCCGCTTGCCCGTATCCGAAAGCTTTGTCAGCTGCGCCGTAACAATCGTAAGCGCCTGTTCGCGGGAAATGACTTCGGTGCGGCGCTTGTCGGAGTGCAGTTGGTCGCCCAGGTCCCGCAGGGAGTAGCCGGACAGATCAAGCGTATCCGTCGCGTTAATAAAGCTGTTCACATAGCGGGAGAGGAACTTGGGCGATAGGAGGGAATACATGGTTTCGGTATAGCCAAGCGCGGCCGTGCGGCGCAGCGTCGCGGGGTTGACCTGCCCGAGGATCGCCGTATACCCCGCGCCGTAGTAGCGGGAACTCTCGTAGGCGCGGGCGTAGCGCTTGGAGATCATGGTGACGTTCTGGAAGGCGACGTCAAAGTACACCGTGCCGCCGAGCGCTTCCATACGGGCGTTGAGCGCCTCAAGCCCGGCCTTGCCGCCAAGCTGCGAGAGGATGGACACGCGGTTGACGACGTCGTGGTAATAACCGCCGTTCATCCAGCCCTGGAAATTCATGATCTGGTTTTCCACGCCCAGGTCTTCAAGCTCTTCCGCGATGTCCCCCGCCTGTTCGAAGGTCGTCATCCTCTGCACCTGCAGGTAACGGAAGCCCAGCAGGTGCGCGGTGCCCTTCACGCCGCCGATGATATCGTAGAAGAACTTGAGGTCGCCGCCCTCCTCCTGCTCGGTCAGCGTGCCTTCGTTGATCAGGCGTTCGCGGTAATAGTTGGCAAGCCCGGAGTAGTCCGCGTTTTCTTCGGTCAGCAGGGTATAGCGCACGGTGATGTCTTCGTCATACAGGTCTTTTTCGATGATCGGAAGCTCCGCCTCGTTGCCCGAAACCCCGAACATCGAGAGGATGTCGTAGCTGCGCAGCAAAAAGGTCGGGTAGCAGTAGTTGTAGCTGTTGTACTTGCCGGCGATATCCGCCGTGAGGTAGCAAAGCGACGCGCCGCGCTCGATGGTTGCGAGTATCGAGGAGTCCTCCCGGCAGATGCCGTACAGCGGCAGCCGCGCGGGCGTGGTGTTTTCCAACACCGTATAGGTCGCTTCCAGCGCGTCGATGCCGTAAATGTACTGGGTGTAGGCCGCGGTGTTCGTTTTGCCGTTGTTAAACCCGATCAGCGCGCCCGCGCCGTCGGGCACGACGATATAACCCTCCTCGTCCGCGCCCGCCGCGCCGAAGCTGCGCAGAAGCTGCACACGGTAGATATAGCCGCCGCCTTTCTCCTCCATCAAGCTGACGGGCAGTTTCACCTCAAGCCCCTCGTCCACCAGCCTGTACTCCAGCGCGATGATGAAGGCCATTTCCTCCTCGGTTTCCTCCGCGCCCTGGGTCATCTGCTCGTAATAGTCCTCCTGCGTAAAGCCCGCGGCCTGGAGAATCTTGTCGATATTGCGCAGGGTGCGCTTGTTGCTGCGCGCGGTGTAAATCAGCCCGTAAAGGCCCTCGGTATCCAGATCCAGCGAGTACATGCGGCGGATGGTGTCGCCGTCTGCCGTCTCCGAGGCGGCGAGGATTTCCTCGTACTTCCCGGGCGTCAGCGACGTGGGCACGAAGTACTCGATCTCCTCTTTCTCGCCCAGCTCGTAGGTATAGCGGATGCCGCCCTCAATGGCTTCCACCGTCACCTGTCCGCGCTCCACCGCCATGGAGTAGCTGTCATACACGCCCGCGGTGCGGCTGGCGTTATAGTAATCCAGGATGAACTGGGATTTCAGATAGTTCATGTTGGTCTTATTGGCGATCGGGTCGTCCTCAAGGTCCGGCGGGTTGGAGTATACGGTCACGCCGTTGCGTTTGTCATACACCGCGACCTCGCAGGTTTCGGTATCGGTGTACAGCTTGAAGTTGTCGTTCTCCGCGGCCAGCGCCATGCCGGGCACGCCGGCCCCGGCATCCTCCAGCGCTTCAAACGGCGCGCCTTCCCCGGTGGTATACGCGCAGGACGTAAGCTCCTCTTTGTAGCCCGTGTAGAACTGGAAGCGCAGCATAACATAGCCGAACCAGCAAAGCGCGATAAGCGCCGCCAAACCAAGCGCGATGAAAAACACGCGCCGGATCAGGCGTCTGCGATGCTTGAGGACATCCCCCCGCATCTTCTTTTGTGCCTTGCGTTCGTTCATGCGCTCTTGCTCCTACGTCCTGAAAATAAGCTCGTAATAAATACTCTGGAAGAAGGTGACGATCTGGGTGATGAAGTTTGCGATCAGCAGCACGAGGAAAATGATGACGAACACCGCCAAAAACGTTAAAAACAGCGTGAGCAGCGTTTTCCCGAGCGTATAGTTGTGCGCCTGCATGATGCCCGTAAGCATCATCATCGCGGTGTAGGCGATGCCGATGATCAGGATGATGGTATAGAAGCCTTCCTCGTTTTCGGCGATGATCTGGCTGACCAGCGTGGCCAGGTTGAACGTGATGATCATGGGAAGCATCGCGTAGCCCACGGCGATCAGGATATCTTTGAAGCGCCCTTCGCCGTCCATCAGGCAGGTGATCGACCAGTTGCCCACGCACAGCATGAGATAGAGCATCAGCACGCCGCCAAGCTCCTGCAGGCTTGCGACGCTGCGGGGATCGACGTCGGACACCACGAAGCTTGCATACATGCGGTTTAAGGAAAACGAGAGGGAAAACAGCACCACCAGCAGCACTGCGATCCACACGCTGCCGGTATCCTCGTGCCGGATCCAGTAATAGCCGTCGGCAGGGTGGCTCATGGTGTAAAACAGCGTTTTCCAGCGTTCCTTAGAGAAGCGGCCCCGCCCGGGCTTCGCGCGCGCGCGGCTACGCGCTTCATTTGCTTCGCAGATTTCGGGCGCCAGTCGGGCTTCGCCCTCCCTTTTCAGCGATTTCATGCGCTCACCGCCTTGCCGCCGCGCTTGGGGCGCTTGGGCCCGCTTTTTGTTTTGCCCGCCGCTTTTGTGCGCTTGCGAATTTGAAACAGCGCCACAAGCCCGATGATCAGCAGGATTACCGCTGTGAGAATGACGCCAAGGTTATCCCGCAGCAGCGCGTTGCGGTAGCGCTTGAAGGCCACGGAGTAGTAGGATTTGTTCATGCCGCGTTTCAGGTATTCCATCGCCAGCTCGTTGTCGCCCGCGGCCAGGTACGCCTTGCCGATACCGACGTTGGCCAGCTCGTTGTTCTCGTCCAGCTCCAGCACGGCCTCCCACTTCTCCACGGCCAGGGTTTCGTCGCCGTCGTAGCGCAGCGCCACGGCTTGGTTAATCAACGCGCCGTATTCCGTTGCCCCGAACACCAATATCGCCGCGCGGTAGGCGTCCAGCACCAAAATGGTGTCGCCGACCGCCTCAATAGCCACCGGCGTGGTAAAGGTGCCCCGCTGCGTGCCCAGGCCGCCGAAGATGTAGAGGAGGTTGCCCTCGTGGTCGTAGGTGAAGATGCGGCCGCGCAGGCTGTCCAAAAGCGAGTAGATGCCGTCGCCCCGGTAGACCACGTCGGTGATCTTGGAGGCGCCCGCGTACTGCGTATAGCCGTCGGTCCACAGGTCGCCGCCGAGGTTTTCCCTGGAGCCGGTCTTGATCACGTCCTCGCCGCGCGGGTTGAGGCGCTTGACGGCCTGCACGCCGTCGGTATCGATATTGGAGGCGTACACAAAGCCGTCGTCGTCGATGTCGATCCCGGTGAACTCCGTGGGGATGTAGAGCTTGGACTTGGAGCGCTCCTCCTTGGATGCGATGCGCCGCCAGAACTTCTCCCACAGGCTGATCTTGACCTCTATCGTGCCGAAAAAGCCCGTGAACTGCCCATCCGTGTCAAATACCATGATGCCCTCAAACATCTTCTGCGCGATGCAGTAGACGCGGTCGGCATAGTCCACGCACAGCTTCAGCGGCGTGAACACATAGCCTTCCTCCAGCACCTCGCTTTGCGGGTTTTCCACAATCTTGAAAAGCGTGCCGTCGGCGTTTAAAGCCACGATGCGGTGGTTCAGGCTGTCGGCGATGTAAACCTCGCCGTCCTGCGAAACCGCTACGCCCGTGGGCGTGTCGAAGGTCTGCCACTCCCCGTCCAGCTCAAAGCCGTCGATGATATTCACGGCCATATCCATCGCTTCGTTGAGCACCACGATACGGTTGTTGCCGGTATCGGCCAGGTAAAGCTCGCCGCCGGGCGAACGGCAGATGTCCTGCGGCGAGGAGAACGCGCCGATCGCTTCGCCATTGTACGTCAGGTCCCCGCCGCTGACGGACGAAACCGGCGTATACGCCGCGGGCGTGAAGCGGATATCGCCCCAGTAATCGTAGGTGTAGGTATCATACGGCAGATCGAGGTCCGCCAGCGCGGAGGGCGCAAACACGCACAGCAACAGCGCGCTACACAGTACGCGTTTGATTGTGTTCATGTCGTACCCTCCTTTCTGAGTTCTCATTACGAATAGCTAATATATTTCGTGTCTGCCTACAATCCATATTGTTATTGCCATGGAAGCCGTCGGTGAAGGAGTGTGGTTGATTGCGGCGGTAGAGTGCGGTAGATTTGCATGAGGAGAACTGAAGGCGTAGCAGCGCTACGTCGAAGGCCGAGGAATGCGAAGATGCCGCGCTATCCCGCCGCAGGCAGCCATACGAATTCACCGGCGGCTTCCATCACTCTTTCATGCCCGAGGTGGTCATCGTCTCCATGATGCTGGACTGGCAAAGCAGGAAGAACGTGATCGGCACGGCGGCGATGATGAAGGTGACCGCCGCGGCGACGCCCGCGCGGGCCACGCCGCCCGCCGTGATCTGCAAGA
>Ga0116163_1002151_pt1 | contig 11698 bp, 4 predicted proteins | sample AD_UKC107_MetaG_FD_89889 | JGI IMG/M metagenome (GOLD analysis project Ga0116163, IMG submission 89889) | Active sludge microbial communities of municipal wastewater-treating anaerobic digesters from Hong Kong - AD_UKC107_MetaG | ecosystem: Engineered > Bioreactor > Anaerobic > Digestate | place...
ATTAACTTTGCAATTAATAATTTCTCCTCTATTTATTATATATGATCTTTCTATAGTGTTACCCCTATCTGCTCGGCATCCTTCTACTAGAGAGGATTGGATCTTATTTCCTGCTACAATAACTGAATTAATTATTCTGGAATTTTCTAAATTACTTCTCCATAAATGGCAGTTTTCTATAAGCCCCGTTACTTTACAATCAATAAGATTAAGGCCTTTTATTTTTGCTCCTGATATTTCAGAATTATTTAGTTCAAATCGTCCTAAATCCGAATCCCAGTTAAAGTATCCTTTTTTGATATCCGTTTCTAGCATAAGCTTTAAGAGGGGAGATCTCATCTTGTCCCAATATGTTTTTATTACCTGCTCTCCTATTTTAAGATCCACAGAAACTTTTATATCCTTAAATTCTTTCAAAAAGAAATCAGGTTCATTATAGCATCGCCTTATCTTTGAATAATTTTCAACAATTTTATCTAATTCATGTTTCATATCCACTGTAAATCCGGATGTATTTAGAACCTGATATGTTGAAATAATATAATATTTTATAGCCTCATTGACCTCATGAAGTTTTTCGGTATATTTTCCTCCGATATAGTTAAAGCGGAGAATTCCCATAGGCTGTTCTGTAAAGTCTATAGCATAGTGTTCAGATACAGGAAGTTGAAAATTATTTCCTAAATTTGATAAAGAAGTAGAAATATTGATAAACCCATCAAATGGAATTATTCTCTTTACAGATAATGCAAAGGGAGATTTAGCCATCATAGGAAATTTATTATAGAGGAAATTCTCATCAATCTTGAGAATCATTTTTCCTATATCCATATGAGAGATGGATGAAAGAGTTTGTAAATGCCTATGATTAAAGGATAGATCTACGGCTAATTTTGTGCTGTAATCAAGAGCAGCATTTTCTTTTATCCATTCGAGAACTGAATGTAATCCAGTTAATATCGATGGATAATCCTGCTGAGCTACTTTTAATTGGTATCTAGGCCTTTTTCCATTATATTCTTTTAATAGAACAGAGGACGACCAAGTTGGAATACTTTTGAAATCACCAGTTATAACTACATTTTTTCCTAAAGCCTTTGACAGGTCTTCAGCAATAAATTCAGTCTTTTTAGAAGAAAAGAACTCGAATTTAAGTCCTATCGATGTATTACTAAAAACTTCTCTAACAGAATATTCCTTTGGACGCATAAATCCTCTTTTATTCTATTTATCTAAAAAAAGAAAGGAGCATTAAGCTCCTTCCTCTTTTTTCTCCCGTTCAAGCCAGAATGTAAATACGAGTTTCTCTCCCTCTTTAATTTCAAATAGTTTTAATTTCATCTTATCCCCTATAATGAAATTTTTAGGAGATGTGTGAGCTTTTCTGAATTCCCTATTTGGAACCACTCCAGATAGATCTTCTGCGTTAACAATAAGACCGAAATTCATAATAGCTGCAACCTCAGCATCAATAGGCTTATTATCATATTTTTCAACAAATTTGAGAATCTTTTCCCTTTTCTCTTCGGGACTCTCTTCTGTAAGTATAATTCTATTATCTTTCGTAATTTCTGAAATATAGAATTCAAGAGCATCACCAGGATTATATTGTCTATTTCTGAATTTATGATAAGTATCTTCTTTCATTTTGCTCTTGTGAAGCAATCCGGTGAAGATATCATTAAATTCTGCGAAGATACCATATTTAGAAGTTCCTGTAACTGATCCCGAATATTTCTGCGATAGAGATAGTTCTGAAATCTTCTGAGGAAGAACATGTTCAATATATTTCTTATGAGAGACTATAAATGAATTCATATCTTGTAAGAAGTCCTCTATCATTACAACGACTTCTTTTCCCACATATGATTCAAAATCAATAATCTTATTCGGAGCTGCAAGAGATCCTGGCATGAATGCCTCAACTCCTTGAACTTCTACAAAGAATCCACCCCTATTTGCCTCAATTATTTTTGCAACATAAGCTCTTGAAGGAGACTGAATTTGCTCCATGAATTCGTCCTTAATCTTCTTGATATGACCTTGCCAGAGGGAAACTTTTACGGCTGGAGACGATTCTACCACATAGGCATAGATTCCATGATCGATAAATTGCTTCCTCTTTTCTGCTGTATTAAAGGCCTCGATAAATTCGGAAATGGTATTAAATCCGTAGATCTGAATAAACCTCTTTTCCCTTCCTAAATCAACATCTATAGTTAGACCTCCTAAAATCTCCACCATCATTTTCCCAGAACCATCGATAAAGGAGAATTCCACAATAGGAACTACATCTCCTCTTTCAAGGTCTTTTCTAATAAATTTATGGGTTTGATTATTGTAGAGGTCGAACAGTTCCTGAGCATATGGTTCAAAGGAATAAACCTTTGTTTTTCGATCTTGCCCCTTTATTTTATCATTCACTCTTAAGCTTGCACCGTTCCAATTTTCGTACTTTTCCCAGTTGAAGCCTTCAAATCCTGTTTCGCTCATTTTATTTTAGTTTAATAGTTCGACATTATATCCTATATATGAAATCTTTTTTCGCCTGAAAAAGGACCTTTTTAAATAGCGGAGATATATAAAATAAAACTATAAGATATGGATTGGAGTCAAATCTACCTCGATACATTCATCCCGGAACTACCTAAATTTTGGAACGGAAACTTCTCTTCTTTTAAGAGATATTTGGATGTATTCTATGATGAAAATAGAGAAATAATTATAAAGCCTCTTGAGACAGCTGGAAGAGTAAAAGGAGCTAGAGGTGAATTTGTAACTTGTGTCGTAGATAACCTTGTAGTTAGGAATCAGTTTACAAATTTATATCAAAATACTACTACAGCGGATCTTGATTTTGTTACTTCATATCTTGGAGCAGATGTTTCCACGAGGGTTTCTACATGGGATCCTTCTGTAGCTGTTTGGCCGCAGGAGCCTTCTGCATATTCATGGGTGGATGTAAATACTCCTTATATTAAAATAGGTAACGATGCATCTTATGGGTTCCAGAATAATAACATAGGTCAGGAATTTCAGATTGTTTTTGATCTTGAAATGGCAACAACTGATCCATATACAATTCTTCTTCAATCCGCATCAACTGGTCCAGTCAAAGTTTTGAACATAGATTATGCAGATGCTTCAGCAGGAACTTGGATAAAACTAATCAATATCGCTTATGATGCTTCTTGGGGTCCAACTTGGATCGTAAAACAATCAGGCGGAACTTATACAATATCTTAAAAAAAGAAAATTAACCTAGAATATGAGCAATAATAGAATTACTCCATTTGTTAAAAGGATGCGTACGAACGGCGGAACGATCTATACGTTCAGTTCTGCTGTTGAGGATATCGGTCTTAATATTAACGAGAGAAATAATGTTGTAAAGATTTCAAACTTTGCACTTCTTAATATTCCTTCGATTCAGCAGGATCCACCAGATGGCGTGGTTCAGAATAGATTTGCAATTACAAATATTGCCGGAGCTTTTGGATATGAGCAGGGGAATCCATCTATAAAGGACGGAAGAGTATTGATAGCAGAATCATTTGAGAACTATGCATTAAACTTGGAATCCAATCTCTTAAATAGAGAAGATTATAATCCTACTCTTATTCGAACAGTTTCCGAAAGAGTATTTTGGAAATGGCTTAAAGAATCAGGTGCTATCCGATGGAGTAAGGATGTATCTGTTGGCTCAAAACAGTACTGGTCTGAAGAAATAGATGCAGATGGTTCGCTAGGTTATAATTCGGTTGTTAAGTATCTAGGTCAGGTTTCAGCGGGTAACGTTCGCACAGACTCTTTTGGAACTTATAATGAGACCTATATTCTAGTGCCCACCTCCCATGGTCAAATGGATGCATACTTCGAAATAGTCGATGATGATAACTACTACCATGGAATGGAAATAGGAGGATTAGGAGAAAAAATATTAGGAAGAGAATCATATACTCTTCCCCACCCAGACGGATTAAGCTATTTAGCATATTATGACTTTGTTGATTCTTCAACTCAGGTTGTAGCTCCTGATGGAACTTGGACACTTCAATTTGATAACTCCACGGGGGTTTATTCCGATGGATGGTGGTATACTGCGGAAGGAATAGATCCTATAGCAGCCGATAATGCATATTTAATTGATTCATCTTCTTATCAGACTACTGGAATCTATAATGTAGATCTTAAATATACCAATGGGGGAAGTACCGTTGAATTCCGTAGATCCAAAGTTGATTGTCTTTCTCTTGTCTTTAATCTTGACGAGCTAAAGGACATATATGGGGATACTGAATTGACCTATGATAAAATGGCTATTCAGAATTCTATAAATGATAGTTTCGAATTTAATGCAGTTCTTATCTATTATACAGTATGGAATTCAACGCAGGAAGAAATATTAGGAAGAAACCTATTAGGAGTTCTATTTATAGACGCTCCATCTGGTAATTCAGCAAATATTCCTCTTGACGGAATTCTTCTTCCCGCACTTGAAAAGATTCAGAGCGGGCCTTCCGGATTCGGTACATCATATTCATTACGTCTTAACATTAAAACCGATAATATGGTGGATGATACGGGAGCAACCATAGTTGATATGGCAACTTCTGATCAGCTATATGCAGAGGACTGGACCGAAGCTTTCGCAAATCTTAATACTGCAGTCAACCTATTGACTCAAAATAATAGTGTTATTCAGGGCATTTCCGAAAACTATATTGAAGTACAATCGACTCAGACTCAGATCCTAAACGATCTTCAAGCTTTACAATTCCAGGTTAATGATATAGGAAGAGATATAACGGGAACCCCAAATGCATTAGCACTATTTGCTGATGGGGATGATCCTCTTGTAGATTCTTCAGTCTATATGAAATTTGGAAATGTTGGTGTTAAAGTTCAGTATCCTAGCTATCCTCTTCATGTTTCAGGAACTACCAAACTTGATGAAGTTATTATACAGAATGCTGTAAGAGATACGTCCAATAATATAATACTTGGATATGGGTCCCCATTACAACTCGGAGCATCAACAAATTATAGGGAAGTGGATATCTATACAGGAAATCTTCTTTCTGCTCTTCATATTGATACCTCTAATAATATTCTCTTAAGAGATGATGTTTCGGTCTTAGGACATTTAAGTGTTGACGGATCAACAAAATTATCTTACTTATCTGTAGATACAATTACAAGTTCATCTTTTGATTTTGCTAAAAACTATATTTCTGATACATCAGTAGGAACTCAATTCCAGTGGATTAATGGATATTTAGAAATAATAGCTTCATCGGACGTAAGTGCTGCCGGAAGTACCGGAAATATCCAGTTTAATTCCGGCGGAACTATGGAAGCAGATGCTAGCTTTAACTGGAAAATAGCTACAAAGAGCTTGGGCATTAGAACATCGGAACCTTCAACAGCACTTCATGTGGCTGGGGATGCTAGAATTGATAGTTCGCTATATCTTAATGGCCCTATTCTTGGAAATATTGCAATAAATCATCCTGCAGTAATTTCAAATGAAGCTCTCTATGTTTATGGATTATTACACGTAGGTACTGGTACTTTAATGACTGGAGATAAGCCTATTAGCGTTACAATGCCAGGAGGACAGGAGACATCTATCGAATTATGGCAGATAGGAATAGCAAATGCAAAATTAGGAAGTAAGGCTAGTGATACGAATCTCTATCTTACTAATGATTACGCTGGAGGAGGCATAGGTGATCCGGCATATTCGCTATCTATAACAACAGGAGGACTTTTCGGAATAGGATATGCTAATGCAACTTCTAAGCTATCTGTCAATGGAGCGATGGACGTTTCAGGAAATATAACTCTTAAATCCGGCGCTCATAGAACTATAGGAATAGAATCATCCACTACAGGAACTAGCTATAATCTCTACTTAGAAGCCCAAAATTCTAACAGCTTGGGCGGAGATATTTATGTCAGGGGTGGAGCTGGTTCAGGAGGCGGCGGTGATGCTACTTTAACCGGGGGAAACTCAGGAGTAGCAACTGGCGGAAATGCTTATATTAAAGGCGGATTGGGAGCTTCTTATGCAGGAGATGGAAGAGTATTTATAGGAACAACTGATACGAGTGCTATTATCCTCGGAACAACTACGAATATTCCTACTGGTACAGCTGGAGCTAATGAGGTACTATATGTTGATACAGCAGATGGAAACAGGATTAAAAGGACTTCAGGAGGTGGAGGAGCAGTTACATCTATTTCCAATAATGTTAATAATTATGTCTTAACGGCAACTGGAGGAAGTACAATTAACGGAGAAGCTGGCTTATCATATAATGGTACTCAATTGGACGTTAGCGGTGGACTATATGTTACTCATGCTTCAACAAGAACAATTGGAATGCTGGGAATTACTGGAAGTGCAGGATCCCTAACAATAACAGGTGCAGGATCTGATACGGATGGCGGAGATTTAGTTGTAAGAACAGGCGCAGGGGAATCTTCAAGCGGCGACCTATATATAAAAACAGGCTCGACGGCTGGAACTCACGGAGATATTTATTTAGGGGGAGATAATGCAGGAGGATCAGAGTATGCTTCAAATATCTTTTTCTATGCAGGAGATGCATCTGTAGAAAGATTAACTCTAGATAGCTCGGCTTTACAATCTGCTGTACCTATAAAATTTCCGGCAAGTGATGGATATGTTATCCAATTTGCTAACGATACAGATACAGGATTCTATTGGAATAATACTAGTAGATATCTCGATCTAAATGATGACGGAAGTACTAGATTTAGATTTACTATTGATACAGGGAAATTTGAAGCTGATAACGATATAGTAGGCTATTCCTCTGTAATCTCAGATATCAGGCTTAAAGAGAATATAGAGGAATTAGAGAATCCGTTAAAAAAGATTCTTCAGGTCAGGGGAGTTTCATATGATAGAAAGAAAACTGGGGAAAGACACCTAGGTGTTATTGCTCAGGAGATTGAAAAAATCATTCCAGAAGTTGTAGTAGAAACAACCGTTCCTCTTGAAACTGGAGAGGAGGATACACTCTATAAGACAGTTAGATATACAGAGATAATTCCTTATCTCATAGAAGCCATCAAGGAACAGCAAAAAATGATTGATGAGCTTAGAAGGGAAATTGATGAAATTAATGAACTTAAAAAATAAAAAATATTTGAACCATGTCAAATAGCAATAATTCTTTTATTCAGACCGTAGCAGATTTAACTAGAAATGTTAATTTAGCTCTATCTGCAATGACAGGTATGAACGAGACATTAACATCTCAGGAAGATACTGTAACCGTTAGATTTGAAGGAACAGATCCGGTAACTGGAGATCCTTCAATATACACATATAGTATGCCGTCTTATCAGTATACATTAGAACAATTATCACGAATATCAAATACTGTAAACACATTTGTATCAGGAAATGGCGTGGTTCTTTTAAATGACGGAACATACCGAAGTGTTACAACTGTTCCTCTTTCAAAATCACCTAGACCTATTGTTGATGTTGCGGCTCCAACAAAATTCAATTGGAGAAATAACTGGTTCTTCGAGAACATGCTATTTCCTCAAATGTATGTCGAATTTGATCTTAAAAATAAAATAGATGATCGTTCGGATAGAGTCGTTGTAAGAAGAGTGATATTTGATAATTTTGATGATGCGGAAACTCAGTGGTTCAAGGATAATTTTGTCGGAAATTATTATTCATATCAGGATACTGTAAATATCTTAAACGAAAGCGGAAAAAGATACTGGATTGATGAGGAAGTTCAGGATCTTCCTCTTAATCCTAATAAATATACGGGATCCTTTATAATCCTTGATAAAAAGGTTCTTAATGGAAGTCAATGGTATTATTTGGATACACTTAACTATGGACTCACAACGGATGCTTCAGTTGTTAAGAATATTGAACTAAAAATTGGAGATCAAATTCGATATAATGAAAGTCTTTATAAGATAGATTCCATAGAGGTTACAGAAAAGAGAGTTAAACTAACTTCCCTAATTGGTATTGGAAATCCGAATTTAAATAATAAATTCTACATTTATTCTACTCCATTTACAGAAAAATATGTAAGAATTCCTATTGGATATAATGAATGTAATACTATCTTCATAAAGGGAGTTAATGATGATTTTAATGTCATTGCGGATTCTTGGGGAGATTCTATATCATTCTATACAAATGATCTTACTCTAACGAATAGCACTACAGATCTGGAGACATATTATTTTAATTATGTCGTTGATTTCGGAAAACAAATGGAGGGTCAAGCTAAGGATCGAATGATTTCGGCCTTTTATGGGGTTACCCCTGATGCTCCTGTTATTTCAGTAGATCAGTTTGCGGTTAAACAGATTAATACTCAGCTTAATGCCTCTCTTGATACCGAAGATATAAAGAATACCCAAACTCAGATTGAGAGTACGAAGACTATTATCAGTTCTTTGAAAACAACTATTTCTCAGCAGAAAGCAGAGCTTGTTGAATTAACGGATCCAGCAGAAAGGGAAGACTTACAGACTAAGATCGATAATAACATTTCTCAGTTAAGCAAAAAGACTGTAGAATATCAATCGCTTGTAAAATCTCTAGCAACTCTTGCTTATGAGAACAATGCAGTATTTGGAAATCCAAAATACAGAGTAAGAGGATTCTTTGAGATTCCTGCTGGAAAGAAGAGCACAGCCAATTCAGCGGAAGATCCTCAGCAAGTTATTCAGTTTGAGATTAGCTATAGGTATTTAAGATTAGATAATACAGGAAATCCTCTAAATACTTATTCATATAATGATCCTTCAACCGGTCAGAAGATTACAGGGACTTTTACTGATTGGCAAATTATGCAGTCTCCGATTAAATCTAAAAAATATGATTCTACATTAGGAAAATATGTATGGTCAGATGAGAATGTAGGAGATGGAGAGCAAGTTAATATCAACCAAGTAGATATTCCAATTACTAAGGGTGAAAAAGTAGAAATGAGAATTAGATCTATTTCTGAAGCAGGATGGCCTCAGAATCCTCTTAAATCATCTTGGTCTAATTCCGTTATAGTCGAATTTCCTGCAAACTTAGAGGGATCAGATCAAGTTGCTAATATCCTCTCGGATGCAACCCAGGAGTCTGCTCAGATACAGCTGGACGAAACCCTTAATGCTACAGGAGTTATAACCCACTTACAGGACGGATATCCTAACCCTAATGCTGGAAGTGGAACATACTTTAAACATCAATCTAGATTCCTATCTTATGATTGGGGCAAAAAGGATGTTGATGGTGATTTAGTAGAGGAGAAATCTCTGGATCTGCAGACAATACTGGATGAATTAGCTTCTAGAATATTCGTCAGGATTAATAAGCCGGGAGGAGCTGGTTCGAAAGTAGTTACAATACAAGAAGCTTTACAAAAATTAGTTGATGCAAGTATAGGAATATATAACGACTTAGAGAATAATAATTAATTATGATATTAGACTTTCAGAACAATGGTGCAGTAGTACTTACAACACAGGAACCTGGTGCATTTCTTAATTTCAGGTGGGAAACCGGAGATGGATCAATTTATATTAATGCTGATCCTATTTCCGATGTATCCAGAGGTATTTTATGGGTTAATGGATTAGATATTAGTCAGGAGGCTAGCATTTATGGAGACCCTTCTATAAATACTGAATTATATTTAGGTGATGCTGGAGATCCAAGTATAGCTTCTCTATTTCTTTATACACGGGAATTAATCCCATTTGATGTTAATCTACATATTACTACTTCTTTATTTACTATAGATGTCTCTGTTCTAAATAGACCTTATATTATATCATCGGATAGCATTAGCACATTTGAGACTTCTAATGTTCAAGTCGAGGGGGAAGCTTCATATCTCTTATTGAGAACGAACCCTAAATTCTCCGGGAATATAAAATTAACTGTTGATACAAGTAATTATCTCTATCTTGATACATTCAAAGTTTCTGATATATTATCTAATAAATTATATAGAAAGCAAAAAGTATCAGCAAGCAGTGTGCTTTCCGGAGATATCAGAAGGGTATTTTCTTCTCTTCCTCTTGGAGAGATGTATAGGCTAGATGCAGAAGATACTCTTAATATAGCTATTCCTAAGACAGATTTATTTGATCAATACAATGTTAATTACACATACGGAGCTAGATTATTTCAGGATGAATTATATGAGGATGATTATGCTATGTTAGCTCCGCTTTGGATAAATTCCAAGCTGCCTGATTATTTCGCAATATTTAGAGTTCCTGGAGTAATTAATGAAGAAACCTATCCCCTTCCTGGAGAGGAAGAGGACTTATCCGGGCTTGCTGATAAATTTATCAGACAGGGGGAGCTAATGGAATCATGGGGTATTAAAGAGGGATCCCCCCTTGGAACCTATTTAAGAAATCATCTTAAGGAACTTACTCAGGTTATATCTCCAATGTTCCTCTCTCTTTCAGATCCTAATTTAAAAGATCCGGATCCAAATACATGGTATGGAGTCGCTATTGATAAGGGAATTATCACAGGTAGAAGCGAAACGACCTATTTCTTCGATGAAAAGGCATCCAATTTTACGGATCTAAATGCATTCTGCTCACAGGGTTTTGAGAGACTTAATCTTCTTTGTCCAAACCTAATTAATATGGAATATGCATTTAGTGATGATGATGTTTCTCTATTTACAATGCATAGGTATTTTGGTCTTTATTTAACCGAAAATCCCCTATATCAAATATCATACTATTCGGATGATCCCGATAGTTCTATAAGAGTTATATCATTGGACGGAAAAGACAGCAGCGAATTTTTCTTCTCTGAACTTTTTGATTCAAACGGAGATCTTAAAGAGGAATACGAAAATAGGATATTTACCTTAGATGATATACTTTCTATTAAGAGAATTACGAATGTTCACCAAGTAGATGGAACAACTAAATCGGATATCGAGGAATGGGTCAATAAGCCGGGAGATAATATATTTTCTACCAAAGTTCAGGAAATCGTAGATTTCTCTCCATTTATCTCTATAGGAATTAATAATTTATTAAATCAAGGAGAGCATTTAAGGATTGTTGATAATACAGATTTCTGTATCTGGGAAGTTCTAGGATCTGAAACAGATCTATTAGAGCCAGGAGAATCCTGGACATATGCAACAGAATATTCGGATGATGGATATCCAGCAGTTAGAAGAACCCTATTTTCAACAAGAGGAACTAAAAAGGACCAAAATAATGCTCTTTGGAAAGCATGGAACGTTTTTGCAGATTATCCAAATACTCCATTCAGAACTTTTGCTAAGAAAGATGAGAGTCATTCTCTCGTTATCGAAGACTGGGCTCTTGACCATGATATAAAATTTCAGAGATTAACCGCTCAGACGACAAGTCATGTTTTTGATACTCTCGGAACCTATGATCCATCTTCGGCTTTCAATTCTGCAGCTAAATATGATGATGTTATATTCTATGGAACCCTAATTCCGTCAGAAACTGATTTTCAGAGATTAAAATATGACTCATCATTTGGACCAATAAATTTTGAATTATTTGGGGACCGAATGTCGATAATGCTAGATATATTTAATCCAAATGGATATAGCTTCTATTCTTTGGATTCATCTATTGTGGATGTATTTGAAGAGAATATGCTCTATCTTTC
>Ga0116163_1002156_pt1 | contig 11677 bp, 10 predicted proteins | sample AD_UKC107_MetaG_FD_89889 | JGI IMG/M metagenome (GOLD analysis project Ga0116163, IMG submission 89889) | Active sludge microbial communities of municipal wastewater-treating anaerobic digesters from Hong Kong - AD_UKC107_MetaG | ecosystem: Engineered > Bioreactor > Anaerobic > Digestate...
AATATTGCCAGGTATGTGGACACGACTGAGCCAGAAGAACAGATCGATGTTGCCGAGGAATACAGGAAGCTCAAGGATCTGACGACAAAAAGGGACGAAGCTGAAGTCAAGATGGAAGCCTACCTTAAGGAGCTGGGTTATGAGGGTTCCTGAGGGGTGGACATCTTCAGTGGCTGGTGAGATCTGTGAAATTGAGATAGGTGGAACACCTTCTCGCAAGGAGCCAACTTTTTGGGCAGTTGATAGGACAGGATTCCCTTGGGTCTCAATAGCAGACATGGGGGATGGAGAGATTGTCTCCACGAAGGAGCAAATCAGTGCTACTGGAGCTGCAAAGTCGAACACAAAACTGGTGCCTGCAGGTACGACCTTGATGAGCTTCAAGCTAACAGTTGGGAAGATTGCAATCACAGGTGTAGACCTATATACGAATGAGGCAATCGCTGCATTTTACCCAAACCGCACATTCATGTCAGACAGCTTTCTTCCATATGCTCTCTCTAGAGCTGTTTCAACCGTTGCAACGGATCAAGCTGTTAAGGGTGTTACACTTAACAAGCAGAAACTCAAGGAGCTAAGATTCCTCCTCCCCCCCCTCCCCGAACAGAAGAAGATTGCCGCCATCCTCTCCAGCGTTGACGAAACCATCCAGGCCACCCGGGAAACCATCGAGCAGACTAAAAAGGTCAAGCAGGGGCTCATGCAGGAGCTTCTAACAAGAGGGATTGGGCATACGAGGTTCAAGAAGACTGAGATTGGGGAGATTCCGGAGAGCTGGGAAATTAAAAGTCTTGATAACCTTTCGATGAAAATCACTGATGGAACACACCATTCCCCAAAGACGCAACAAGTGGGATTTCTTTACATAACATCTAAAAACATCAAGCCTTTCAAACTGGACATTGCCGCTCCCTGCTATGTGTCTCAGAAAGATCACCATGCTATCTACGCGAGATGTGATGTTAAGAAGGGTGATGTTCTGTACACAAAAGATGGAGCAAACACTGGTTTCGCTGTTGTGAACCCTCTTGATGAAGAATTCAGTCTGCTCTCGAGCGTTGCACTGATTCGAACCGATTCCTCTAAGCTGCTCAACAGTTTTCTGTGCCAGTATCTTAACAGCCCCACTGGATTCTCAAGGGCTCGAGGAGACATGGATGGCCTTGCAATCAAGCGTCTAACACTGCGTAAAATAAAGAAGATTCTAGTACCTGTGCCAAGCGTTACCGAGCAAGCAGAGATAGTGCTGAGGCTAACTTCAATGGATGAGAATGCTGCTATATCCGAAGCCTACCTAGATACGCTCCAACTTCTCAAAAAAGGCCTCATGCAAGATCTCCTCACCGGCAAGGTAAGGGTGGCTGTCTGATGTCCACTCCCTGCGAATACACCCTCGCCGAAAAGCCTTGCATTGAAGGACTTCAAGCTCTCGGCTATTCCTGGCTCCACCCCAGCAAGAACGAACTCGCCCGAGATGGCTTAAATCAGGTTCTCCTCCGAGATGAATTCATCTCTGCCGTCTGCGAGATTAACGACCTTGATGAGGACACAGCCAGAACAGTCTACCTCGACATGCTCAATGTCACCGACAACCAGAAGTGGCTCTCCCTTCTTCGAGGCAACTACAGCAGACATGTTCCCGGCTCTTCAACCAAGCAGACCATCCACCTCATCGACTTCCGGAATGTAGGCCGCAACAATTTCACCGTAACCAACCAGCTCTCCGTGAAGTCACAACGCTCCCGCAAGCCTGATCTGGTGGTCTATGTTAATGGAATTCCCCTGGTGGTTATCGAAGCCAAGAGCCCCGTTGCTGTAGGTGACAAAGTATCCCAGGGCTTCGAGCAGATCAAGCAGTACGAGAGGGATATACCCCGACTCTTCTACTCCAATCTCTTCAGCATCATCACTGATGGAGTCCGCACCCTGTACGGCACCACAGGAGCACCATCGGAGTTCTGGAGCGTATGGAAGGATCCATGGCCAAAGAAGGATTCCGACTTCAACAGTGAGCTGGACAAGGCTCTCTACTCTCTTCTTGAACCATCCCGTCTGCTGGACATGCTGGCCCACTTCATCGTCTTCGAGACCAGATCAGGCGTTACCGTAAAAAAGATGTGCCGGTATCAGCAGTACAGGGCCGTCAATAAGATCGTGGACCGGGTCATTGAAGGGAAACACCGCAGAGGGCTCATATGGCACACACAGGGCAGCGGGAAGTCTCTTACCATGGTATTCACCGCCCTGAAGCTCAAAAGCCACAGAACTGTCTCAGATCCTGCCCTGGCAAGCCCCAACATCCTTGTTGTCACTGACCGAATTGACTTGGATGACCAGATAGCAAAAACCTTCCATGCATGCGGTCTCCCTAATCCCATACAGATGAAGTCGGTTCGGGATCTGCACAGATATGTCCATTCCGGAACTGTTGGGCTTACCGTCCTCTCCACCATCTTCAAGTTTGACGGATCCCGGGAAAAGGTTGAGAACAGCTCCAACTGGATAGTCCTGGTGGATGAATGTCACAGGACGCAGGAGAAGGACCTTGGAGCCTATCTCAGGGCAACCCTTCCCGATGCCTGGTTCTTCGGCTTCACTGGAACCCCGGTCAAGAAGAACGACCTGAACACCTACCAGAACTTCGGCGTGAACGGTGAAGGGTATCTGGACAAATACTCCATAGATGATGCCGTTGCAGACGGAGCAACGGTTCCTGTGCGCTACACCAGCCGCAAGACCGAATGGCAGGTGGATGAGAAACATCTGGACATGCAGTTCGACAACTGGTTCAGCGATCTGGATGATGAGAAGCGGGAAGAACTGAAGAAGAAAGGTGTAACTGTAGCAGTCCTCTCTAAACACCCCAAGAGGATCAGGACCATTGCAGAAGACATATGGACCCACTACAAGGCTCATGTTGAGCCTGATGGCTACAAAGCCCAGATAGTGGCCATTGATCGTGAAGCCATTATCCTGTACAAACGTGCCCTGGATGAGGTCATAACTGCAGACCTGGTGCGAACTGGTATCCCTGAAGATGAGGCGGCTACTCTGGCTGCCAGCATGAGCGCACCCATCTACTCCACCAATCAGGAAGACGGAAAACCCAGCGAGGATCTCTGGCTGAATGAGATCCGGGAAGACCTGGCCAGGTACAAGACAGAAGGACAGGCAGAGAAGGATGTCATCTCCAGGTTCAAGGACGCAGATGGTGACCTGAAATTCCTCATCGTATGCAACAAGCTTCTCACCGGTTTCGATGCCCCTGTCGAGAACACCATGTACCTGGACAGCCCGTTGAAGGACCATAACCTGCTCCAGGCCATCGCCAGAACCAACAGGGTGTATGGGGATCACAAAGACTACGGCCTGATCGTGGACTACATAGGTGTAACCAACTACCTCAAGGAAGCTCTCTCCTCATACCATGAACCTGACATCGCCCATGCCCTCGTCGACATCAAGGCAGAGCGGGAAGAACTGGCTGCAGCCTACTCCGAGATATCCAGATTGACCTCTTCCGTGAACATTGACTCCAGGGATGTAAAGGGTGAGATGGACGCCATGCTCTCCCGCCTTGAGGGTGAGGATGACTGGTTCACATTCAAGGGCAGAGCCCAGACATTCCTGAAAGCCTATGAATCTCTCAGCCCAGATCCCTTCGTGCTTGATTACACCCAGTACATGAAGTGGATAGCAGGCTTCCTTGCCTATGGAAAACTCAGATTCGAACCCGGTGAAGAGTTCGATCTGCACAAGTACAGCGCCAAGGTGCGGGAGATGCTTCGTGACTATCTTGAAGTATCAGGCATGGTCTCCATAATCAAGCTTAGAACCCTGGCTGAACTGCAGCCCAAGACAACGGATTCCGATGAACCGGCTGACCTCAACTCCGCAGCCATCCGAAGAGGTTCTGAACTCACGAAGATCCTCCGGGAGAAGATTGCCGAAAACCCACTCAGGTACGACAAGTTCTCAGCCAGGGTCATGGAGATACTAAAACAGCTCGAGTCGAGGCAGATAGACGCCTCTGAGGCCCTTAACGGCCTCGATGACGTTCTTGTAGGGGTAAGAGAAGAAGAGCAGTCCTACAAGGCCTCAGGCATGAATGAGAGGGCATACGGCGTTTACCGTCTGCTCCAGGAATATCTCAGGGATGATTCCGAAGGATCAGAGCACACAACGGAGTCCGGAGAACATGACGAAGGCAGAAGCATCATGGACTGGATCCGCGAGCTGGCCAGCGACATTGATGAACTCTACTCATCTGACCATGAAGCCCCTGTTGGCTGGCACTTGAAATCGGAGCTCAGGAAGAATCTCCGGCAGAAGGTCAGGTCCATGGCTCATGAAGCTGGACTGAAGGATACTAGCAAACTCATGCCCCTTCCCCATAAGGTGGAGGAGTTCGCTCTTCGATTCTATGTGAAGGTAAGCTGATGCCTGTTCTTACAGTTGGCTCCACAGAGATCCCCTACTCCATTCGGTTTTCAAAAAGAGCAAGAAGGCTTAGCATCCGCGTGACTCCTGATCTTGTTGAAGCCATCGCTCCCATAGGATATCCCAGTGTCAAAATTGACAAATTTGTCGTTAAGAAACGGGAATGGATCTACCGCAAGGTGGAAGACATGGCAGAGCTGGAAGGGAAAAACATCTTTTCCTGGCCAGAGCGGTTCATATCCGGAGCCAAGATTCCCTTTTACGGACGAAACATGAGGCTCAGAGTTGTCGCAGAAGACGTCAACCGTGTCACGGTGTCATTCAGGCACGGATTCCATGTAATCAAGCCCTCCAAGGCCCCTGAGAGCGATGTAAGGGTTGCCTTGGAGAAGTGGCTCACATTCAGGCTCAAGGACGATGTAAGGGCTCTGATAAGCCGCTATGCTCCTATCCTGAATGTGGCACCTGGACCCGTTGCAGTTTCAGCTCTGAAGACCCGATGGGGAAGCTGCGGGAAGAACGGCAGCATTAGGATCAACTGGCTCCTTGTGATGGCTCCAAGGCCGATCCTGGAGTATGTAGTGGTGCATGAACTTTGCCATCTCAAACACCGTAACCATTCCAGTGAGTTCTGGAGCCTGCTGTCCTCCTGCCTGTCGGATTACGCCGGTGCGAAGGCATGGCTTGCCAGGAATGGAAGGTTGATGAGAGTATAGGGTTATCTATTCATCGTTTGTACTATTTGGCAAAGAAACTATTCCCATGATTCAGGGCGATTGGATTGACTCTCCATTAAGAAAGAAAGGGGCGGTAATGCAACCCAAAAACATTCCCATGAAGTATGAGGAGCTGTCTATTGGAGTTAGCACGGGGAAGATAAGAATACCGAAATTCCAGCGTGAGTTTGTATGGAGCTTAGAGCAAACTGCTAAGCTAATTGACAGTATCATCAAGGGCTTTCCTATAGGAACTTTCATATTCTGGGAGACATCTGATTCCATGCGTACCATTAGGTCAATAGGCAATGAGGAGCTGCCGCCAACGAGAGAAGGGCAACCATACCTTTATGTACTTGATGGTCAGCAAAGAATCACCTCGCTCTTTGCGGTGCAAAAGGGCGTAAGGTTCGATTCTGATGGAAAGCACATGGACTACTCTGGTATATGCATCAACCTTGATGTTGATCCCGATGCAGACGAAGAAATTGTATTGATCGAGATCCCCCAATCAGCAACTACTATATCAGTTTATGATTTGCTGAATGGCAAAGTCGGTGAACTCGCGAGACGTTTCCCACAAGAAGAGCACTTGGACAGAATTGATACCTATCGCACAAGACTAACGGGATACGATTTCTCGACAATCTTGATGGAACGCTATCCTATAGAGATTGCCTGTGAGGTGTTCACAAGAATTAATACTGGGGGAACTGACTTAACTCTCTTCGAAATAATGGTCGCAAAGACATTTGATGTTGATCGTGAGTTCGATTTGGCTCATGAGTATCAGTGGTTAATAGATAATGATGAGCCTGGAGACAAGGATTTGAGCGACGCTCATTTCGAAACATTGCCCCCTTCAACTGTACTTCAATGCATTGCAGCTGATCTGGCACAAATGGTTAGACGACAGGACATTTTAAGGCTTGATAAAGCATCTGTCATCGACAGGTGGTCAGCTGTCAAGGAAGGGATTTTCTCAGCCGTAGATTACCTACGCAGCAGTTTTCGAATTCCCGTGTCACAGCTCCTACCTTACAACGCCTTGATTGTCCCTCTAGCATACTTCTTCATAAGAAACGAGTTTAAACCACCTAACGCGCTGCAGTCAAGTTACTTACACAGGTATTTCTGGTGGGCTTCACTCTCAGGACGCTTTAGCAGTGCTGTTGACGGCAAGTTAGCGCTCGATATCAAGAGAATGGAAGATGTTCTGTGTGAAATCGAGCCAGACTATCGTGGTGAAGAGCTTCGTCTGACCGCAGAGGACATTAAGTGGAGATGGTTCTCTGCTTCTGATGCAGTATGCAAAGCGATCCTGTGCCTTTACGCCTTCCATGAGCCAATCTCCTTTCTAAACAATGACAAGGTGAGAATTGATAACTCATGGCTTCGACGAGCTAATAGTAAGAATTACCATCACTTCTTCCCAAAGAGCTACCTGCGAAAGCAGGGTCTTGAGGAATGGCAGGCAAATACGATTATAAATATTACTATAGTTGATGATTACCTAAATAAACGAAGTATCAGTAGTCGCCCTCCATCGAGATACCTGAAAGAGTTTAAGAAGAAAAACCCGAATCTGGATAGTGCTATGCCAAGCCACTTGATTGGTGATCTTGATAGCTGGGGAGTATGGGAAGACAACTATGAGGAGTTTATCACACAGAGATCCGAAAGAGTCTTCCAGGAGCTAAAGGCAAGGCTGGGCTCTCTTTTGAAGCAGGAGGAACCGAATTAGTTGTAGCGTAGTTGAAACTAACACCAGATAGCAGGGAGGGTGCGGTCTAAACCCGCACCCTGCTGGCTATTCCCTCTTCTTAGTCACTTCCCTTACTGTTGATGCATACCACTTCCCGCCTTTCTTAGCCGGGATCCCCGCGACATTAAATTCAGAAGCAATTTCTCGAAGGCTCAAGCCTTGCTTCTTCAAGAGAATAATCAGACTGATAACCCTCCGCTCCTCTTCATTGGGAACAAGCTTCTTCCCCTCTCTCTTGAACCCATACGGGATCGGGGAGTAGACCTCTCCCATGGCCTTCTTGTGCTGAAGAATGGCACTGGTTCTCTCAGAGATTTGATCGCGCTCGAACTCGTTCAAGACAGCCAGCATCCTGAAGACCATTTTGCCAGCGGCGGTGGTCGTATCGATCCGCTCCGAGAGGCTGACGAGGTCAGCTCCAGCCTTGTCAAGCTTGTCTGCCACCATATAAGTGTCTCTGGTGCTCCTGGAGAGCCGAGATGGGCTGAAGACGACTAAGAACAGCCTTCTCGGCACATACGGCCTCTATGGCCCGTCTGAGGCCTTCTCTGGCCCAGATGAGTCTGCCGGAGTTCATCTTCCACAGCAATGGCGAGGAAGTGCCCATCAAGAGCTTAACCCCAGGCTGTGACCTTGTGCATCTGGGTTTAACGGCAGCTGGTACCTACTCGGGCCTGCTTTTCAGCACCGACTCGTACACGACCAACGAAATTCATGATCTACAACTCCTTGCTCTGGAGCGAATTGGAATATCGCAAGCATCAGATCACGACGATATGCTCAATGCTACCAGTGATCAGAGAGCAGTTGCAGCACGATGTAAAAAAAACAGCTCAGTTGATGTTTATTGTCATAACAATGGCAGGTTAATGCAATAGACATAAGTGTTCCCTAAACGTTCCCTAAACGTACCTTGAGTTGAACCCAGCACGAAAAAACTGAACCCTAACCCCTCTATTTCCTGTAAACACTCGTACCGATACTTCAGTCTCCAGCCTTGAAATACCACAAGAAGCAAGCATATCAGAATGGAAACGCAGTCCCAGAATGGGGCTGTGGAGGGGCTATTCTGAGCTAATATGATTTCTGCCATCAACTTGTGGCGTTTTCGGGCTTTTCGCGCTTCTAAGCCTCTTTGTCCAATCGGCATGCAAATCTATTTTTCACTGCGATTTTTTCTAAAACTCAGGGATTACGAGAATAACTCATAGTGGTTTTATTGTATTCTTTACAATTGGGATTACTCCGATTCCCCGGGGTTGTATTCAGAGCATGATCATTTTACTAGATATTAGGCTACCGACCGCCATGCGGTCCTCTTCTTCAGCTTCCTGGATAGCGTCAACTCGCCATCAAGATGTCGCCATCAATGCAGTACGAAGCCTTACCGCGGGATCTGCAGAACCTCAGCCTAAGGAAATGCCCCGCCGGGTGAAGACGGGGCATCTCCCATGTGAGAGAGGTGGCTGGAATCTCTTGCGTCTGACCTAACGACCGAAGGTTACAAGGAATCCAGCCTGTATCGTCTCTCTCTCATTAAGGGTGAACAGACAGAAGGGGCGGACGGTGTGACCGCTTGCAAGGTCGAATCTCCAACCGTGGTAGAGAACAGGAACAAAGCTGTCTTCATCGACCATTCTGACCTCTTCGCTTCTGTATTGCATTCCTCCTCCAACCTCCATGCCGAAATTGGATTCGAGCATCACAGTGCCTGATGCCACTCCCATTGCTGAAGTGCCCGGGTGGTTGGAATACCTGGGGTAGTAGATGCTGCCCATGAACCGTGCTCCCCAGTCTATTCCCAGGAAGCCCGTTCCGGCTTCAACAACTCCTGTCCAGCCGTAGTCGGCAGCGGACTGTTTCTCGTTGATAACCGTCATTCCCAGACCCAGTCCTACCGGTGTGGCAAAGCTGGACATGCTTATGAGCAGCACTATCGCTATCATCAGTTTCATTTGCTCCCCTTTCGTGAGAGGATGGCATTCGACACCTCTCTGAATCGTTTTCAGTTCGCAGACCTCAAGCCTCACTTCCGGCAAGGTCATCGTCTATATTTGACTTTGAGAACAATACTGGTCGGTTCACGCCACTAAAATGGCCGTATCTTCCTCCACCACATTTGATAAGAGCTGCGCCTACTGTTCATGCAGGGCATTGCTCAGGATGTAGTTGATGGTGGAATGATGCCATCTGGCATCCCTCTTGGAGGGGATTCCTCGTTCATTGAGGTGTTTGGCGATGCCCCTCAGGCTCTTCCCCCTTCGGCGCATTCGTCTGATCTTCGAGATTATCCTCTGTTCTTCCGGGTCTGGAGCGAGGGTATTCCCTTTCCTGGTGTAGCCGTAGGGAGTGGGAGAGTAAGCTTCCAGTCGGGACTTCTTATGCTGAAGGACTGCTGCCGTTCTCTCCGAGATCATGTCTCGCTCAAACTCGCTCAGGACCGCCATGAGCCTGAAGATCATCTTCCCCGAGGCGCTGCTGGTATCGATTCTTTCGCTCAGGCTAACGAGATCCGCTCCAGCCTTATCAAGCATCTCTGCGATCATCAGCGTATCTCTTGTGCTTCTGGATAATCTGGAGAGAGAGTAGACCACGAGTGCGGCCTTCTCTTCGCAGGCGATCTTCAGAGCCCTGATCAGCCCTTCCCTCGCCTTGATGTTCTTGCCGGAGACTCCCGCGTCTTCCTCCTGCGCGATAACCCGGTAGTCCATGGCATGCGCCCATGCCGTTATTCGGGACTTCTGAGCCTCAAGGCTAATGCCCTCTCGGGCCTGCTCCTCGGTGCTCACCCGAGCATAGGCAATAACGTCCACTGTGATCACCTCCCTTCGCGGAAAACTGTGTTGATGATTTCACCTCCTTCCCTGTTACTGACGGATTTGACTCTATTGACATAGGACGAATCCGACCGGTTTTGTACAGAGCAGCCGATAATTCTGATAAGAATCCTGAACTCTAATCTTGAGGGTACATAATAGTCCACTTTTTATTAACACTCATTATTTGACGCTAAATTGTATATATAAGAGAGAGGACTTGCACCTGAACCTACGCTGGACTACAAGCTGGGAAGGGAGGTGAGGAAGTCTGCGTAGTCAAACAGTGTTTACACCACTCTGGGGACTTGACCCGTTTCGCTCTGTCTGGTGCTTATTTACGAGCCTCTGGAAATCTGATTTAGGAAACTGCTGAAGAAGCTGCTGATTGAATAAACTTGCGCAACGAACCATATTCGGCATGCCCTTTCGGTTTGGGTGAATGAGTTTTTGGTCGGGCTTAAATTCCACCTCATTCGAACCGTAAAGGGCATTCTTCTTATCTCAGCGCGGAAAAGTTGTTTTGGACAGGCCTGACCCAAATCAACAATAAATGAATTAGATACAAGAAGCCGCCCTCAAAGAGGACGGCATCTTCTGATGGTAGCGGAGAGCAGGCTTCGTTTGAACCTTTTGCTAGGCTGGCTAAGAATTGTATTTATAAACCAAGCATAGCGATTAGAAACATACATCTCTCCTGATGGACAGTCTTTGAAATGGGGAGGGGAGCAATCGCCGGTTTCATTGCGACAGATATCAGGAGGTAGAAAGAAAGTAAATGCTTCTTTGCACGTCTACATTTTTAGCAGGTAGAGTTTTTGATAACCATCGAGAGGATCAAGCTCCCATGCAAGAATGCCGTGTGGAGTTATTTTCGTTTTCCAGCTCCATCCTTCGGCGGGGAAAACAGCATGATGAAGTAAATTACCATCGAGATCATAGATATCAAAAAATGGTTCGTTATGAGTGCCTCGTCTTACCCAGAGGTTTTCGTCAGGTCCGATTCCGACTTCGCTTATCATATCCTCGTATTCTGAAGGTCGTAACTCCCATGATGATGGACCTCCCTGTCTCTGGAAGCTGCTGTTTAGATAGACAGCCTCATCGGCAATTTCCTCTGGAGTTTTCTTAACTGGAGTCATGTCTCTTGTTACACTAAGTACCTCTGTCCCTATTGAATCCCAACCTATTACCATGTAGGAACATGAGTCAACTTGTCCAAAATAAACCCTACCATTCCCATCCCCATATGTACTGAGAAGATGAAACGACCCAAAAAGTACAGAAGGAGAAGGGTCTCTATCAAAATCACTACTGGAAACCATTAATGAGTCCTTCCAGAGCAAGGTCTCCCAGTTCGCTTCTCCCCAGTTGTAGATTGCAACAGTATGACGCATTACGCATGTTTCAGTGTTATCATCATATCTGCAAATTACCAGTTTGTCGTTTGTCAGGGGGGAAACATGATAGGGTGAGTTGTTCTGCCACAGGCTGATTTCTTCCAGAAACTGAAGAGAATCATCGAATACCACAAAACCCTTCTTGCTGGGTGCATTGATCACAAGCCTTCCGTCTGGCATCAGGGATAAGCCTCTCGGGCGCAGCAACTCGCCTGGTCCCTCTCCTCTTCGAGTAACCTGTTGCATGAAATTACCTTGAATGTCATAGACTTTGACACTAGAGTCCACAAAATCCAGGACATAGATTCGTTCCTGATCGTCAATATCTGCTGCAATTATTGACCAGAAGGTATTCGTAGAATCACCTAACTCTTCACCTATCTCGAAAGCTACCTGAAGGGTATCAACAGGAAGTGTGATAAGATCATCGGGTTTTTGCTCAGATTTCTTTCGTCCACATCCCACGACTAAGTTCAGCAGTAGGAGTGAAATGAAATAGATAATATGCGGATATATATTGGGTAGGTACAATAACTCTCA
>Ga0116163_1002165_pt1 | contig 11659 bp, 10 predicted proteins | sample AD_UKC107_MetaG_FD_89889 | JGI IMG/M metagenome (GOLD analysis project Ga0116163, IMG submission 89889) | Active sludge microbial communities of municipal wastewater-treating anaerobic digesters from Hong Kong - AD_UKC107_MetaG | ecosystem: Engineered > Bioreactor > Anaerobic > Digestate...
TTGGCTCCACCGTGAAAACCATGCCCTCTTCGAGAAGCCTTTCCTTTCCCGGAGCTATGTCCGGAGCCTCGTGCACTCCCATGCCAAGGCCATGCCCCAGGCGATGATTGAAATACTTTCCATATCCCGCCTTTTCGATAACTTCTCGGGCCGCCCGATCTACCTCATGGGCGGCAACCCCCGGACGCACCGCCTCCTGCCCCGCCTCCAAAGCCCGGCGTACCGTGTGAAAAATCTGCCGCTCCTCCTCTCCCGGGGATCCCACGAAGAAGGTACGCCCCAGGTCGGCACAGTACCCCCCGTAACGACAGCCGATGTCGAAGCGGATAATGTCGGGAGATTCGAGAATTCCTGAGGTTCCGAAGTAATGGGGAACCGCAGTGTGAACTCCCCGGGAAACGTTAAGATCGAAGGAAGGCCCTTCGGCTCCGGCCTCCTCGAAATACCGAAGCAAAAAGCGCCGCAACTCTCCTTCCGTAACTCCTGGCTTTACCAACGTCAGGGCCTCTTTCAGGGCATTTTCCGTAATCTCCAGGGCTTTCCGGAGGAGTTGCAGTTCTTCCGCGCTTTTCCGGAGGCGAAGAAAATCCAGGATTCCCCGGGCACTCACCAGTTCGAGAGCTCCCTCCTCCTGCATCTCCAGGACATCCACTCCCGGCACATCCGCATTGATTCCCAATCGCCCCGTTTCGAGGCGGTAGGTGCGGAAAAGATCCCGCACCAAGGGGCGAAACCCCGTGGCATCCTCCCAGACGTACAAAGGATATTCCTGGGAAAGTTGGTTTCGAAACTCCTCGTAATAGACAGGAGGTGTTATGCCGAAAACCCGACCGTCTGCAAGCACGAAAACCCCCTTCAACCTCTCGCAGATCCCCGTATGAACCCCCGTAAGGTAGCGAAGTTCCGCTCCGGTTCCGAGAAAAACCGCGTCGAGATTTCTCCGTTGCAGTTCCTCCGCCAGAGCCGCTACCCGTTCAGATGGTTGCATTATCCTTCTCCTTCCTTTCGCATTTCAAGATTCCCCCGGGCAAAATTTTCCGATACCGACAGAGAAGCCATGCCGTCAAGAGAGCCGTCAGGAAATCCACCGCGGGGAAAACCCCCCATATACCCGAAATCCCCCATATTCTAGGGAAAAGAACCAATATTGGCAGAAAGAAAAGAAGCTGCCTTCCCAGGGAAAGCAACGAGGCCGCAAAACCCTTACCGAGGGCTTGGAAGACCGTGGTTCCCACCACCTGAAATCCCACGAAAAAATGCCCGAGATACATGATGCGGGATGCCCGGAGAGCCTTCTCCACCAAAAGAGAATCCGACGAAAAGAGCCGGAACACCGCATGAGGAAAAAGAAACACTCCCGCAACAAAGAGAACGCAAAAAAAGGTGGCCCACCCAAGGGCAAGCCATATCACCTTACAGGCCCGGGAATAAAGCGAAGCTCCATAATTGTACCCGAGAAGAGGCTGCATTCCCTGAGCTATGCCGAGAACCGGAGTGATACCAAAGCTGGAAAGCCTCAGAAGCACTCCCGCCACGGCCAGACAGGATTGATCCCCGTAGTGCACAAGAGAGAGGTTGAGAAGTATTACGAGAAAACTCCCGGAAGCGGAACGCAGAAAGGAGGAAAAGGCCACTCCTCCCATTCCGAGAAGAAGAGAAAGCCGGGGGACCAGGGCTCCGGGAAAAAGCCCGAGGCTTCCTCTCTGGAGAAGCAGAAAGGCTCCCAGGGCTGCGGCGGCCTGAGAAATGACGGTAGCCCAAGCCACTCCCGGGAGCCCGAAGGAATAGACGAAGATAAAAAGGGGATCCAGCACCAGGTTAAGCCCTGCCATGAGAACGAGAAGCCCCATGGAAGCCAGGGCTCGGCCTTCTCCCCGAAGAGCGTAGTTGCCCACCATGGCAAATCCCAGAAAAGGAGCTCCCCAAAGAATAATGTGAAAATAGGCTTTTGCCTGGGGAAAGATCTCCCGGGAAGCCCCGAAAAGGTGAAGCAGGGAGTCTTCGTAAAGCTGGCCTCCCACGAGAAGGAGGCTCCCTAAAAATACCGCCGTTCCGAGGGCCGTTCCCAGAGCGCGCCGGGCAGTATCGAAATCCTTTGCCCCCAGGCTGCGCGAAATAAGAGAGGCCGCCCCAATTCCCAGAGCAAGAGCTATGGCGGAAATGAAAATCTGGAGGGGAAACACCACGGTAATTCCCGCAAGTCCCGAAACACCTATGCCGCGGCCTACGAAAACCGCATCCGCAAGATTATAGAGGGAAAGAACCACCAAACCCACCATGGAGGGAAAGCTCTGTTTCCAGAGAAGCCTTCCCAGAGGCTCGGTCCCGAGATTTGCCTTTTCGGAATGCACCCTATCCTCTCCTTTGGCGAACATACGAGGTTTGTGAAACAAAAATCCCCTTTACTATAACAGGAATTCTTCGGATCTCCCTCTCCTTTTATGAAAAAACAAGGAAGGCCCCTTGAAAAAGGGACCTTCTCCATGGAACTAGTCGATAGGAATGTGGATGATGATACTCCACGGAAACGGGTGAGGCCGGTGCGGCCGAGGATATGGATGCGGACGGTACGGATAGGGTTCCGGATAGGGCGGATTCGGATACACGTAGGGCGGACGAGGATTGTAGGGATACGGCTGAGGTGGACGCGGATAGGGATGCGGACGAGGATTGTAGGGATACGGCTGAGGCGGACGCGGATAGGGATGCGGATGAGGATTGTAGGGATACGGCTGGGGCGGACGCGGATAGGGGTGCGGATGAGGATTGTAGGGATACGGCTGAGGCGGATGCGGATAGGGATGCGGATGATGCGCTTCCTGCTGAGCTTCAGGAATTACAAACCCCCCGGAACCGCTGGCGGGAAAGGATTTCTTCTGAGGCGAACTCCCCCCGCTTCGTGCACAGGCTCCGGAAATACCCCAAACGAGGATTGCCGCCATTACGAGAACCGTACCGAAAAGAGCGAAACCGTGCCGTTTCATAGTATGTCCCTCCTTTCTCTCTTTGGATAAAAACGATTTTTTCCGAAAAATCGCAAAATCTATCCCCCTTCGCATTTAGGATCAACATATATCCTTTTCCGTAAAGACGCTCTTCAGGAAATGCAAAGAAGTGCAAATAATTTTATTTACACCCGCAGGATTTCTGGAAACGGAAAAGGGAGCCCTTCTCGAAGAAGAGCTCCCTTTGGAATTTCAAAGAATCTATTGTACTTTCAACTTTTTCACTGTCCCTGAGGGGTTTTGGAGGAATTTCGGAACATCCTGCCTCCGGAAGCCTCGCCTTGCGCATTACCTTGCATATTCTTCCCCGAGTCAGAAGCTTTTCCGGAACCTTTTTCTCCGCCTCGTCCATCCCGGGGACGCATGCTGTTATCTCTGTTATCCCTGTCGCCCCGGCCTTCACGGGGATGCCCCATCCGGGGAGTCATGAAAAGCCCTGCCTCCATGTTCTCCGCCATGCGCCCCCGCATCTCTTCGAAAGCCTTCTTCTGATTTTCCGAGAAGGTAGGATAAAGCTTTTCCAGGGCTCCGTTCATTCTCTCCGCACACTCTCCCCAGAAAGCGGCTCTCTCACCGGCCATGCTCCGAAGCTGCTCCTCCGAAGGAGTTCCTTGTCGCAAAGCCTGGAAGAACTTTTCCCGGGCCTCCTCATGTTTTTTCAGGGTCACTCCGTCGATTTCCATATTTTTCCGGAAAGATTCCTTCTGGCTGGGGGTCAATCCGAGAGCGTTCTCAAAATATCCTCCCATAAATCCCATTCCCCAGACTTCCTGAGAACCATAGCCGAAGCGTCTTCCGCTACGCACATCCTTTTGCCCCATTCTCATTCTTCCCTGCATGAGCTCCTGCTGATCCCGGGTCAGCATTTTCCGGCCTTCCTCGAAAGCCTTGTAATGATCCAGGAACATCTGCTCCATCATAGGACCCGCCTTCTGCACGGCTTCGGAAGAAAAAAGCCGCCCTTCTCCGGGAGCCGATTCGGGAGCAAAAAGAGTTTTTCCAAGGGCCTGCATTTGTTTCTCCCGATTCTGCATCAAAGCCTCATGATTTTCCCGCAGGGCCTCCTGCTGGCTCCAGCTCAGCATATTGCCTTTCCGAAAACCCTCGCCCTGAGAAGCTCCATTGCCAGGGTGCGCTTCGGATCCCCCGATGTTCCATGCCAGGATTCCCGCCGCACAAAGAGCCGCCACAGAAAAAACCTTTCCTTTTTTGTTCATCATCGTACATTCCTCCTCTAAAATGATATTGCTTTTATCCTTCTTGAATGAAGAGAGCTCCAAGGCTCTTCTTCGGCACGGCGTAAGAATACCCTCTTTTTCGTAAAGGTGCCTTTTGGAGGATGTAAAGAAAGGCAAAGAAATTCAAGGTCTCGGAAATTTTGCGGAAAATGCGGTATGGTTATCTCGGAAGGTTTTCTATACTTTCCCCTAAACCGATGCGTATCAACTCCGGGGAAAATCCGGAAATACCGGGAAAAGAGGCGATTTTCTTGGAAAAAATCCTTGTTATCGACGACGATTACGAGCTCTGCGATCTTCTGCAGGAATATTTGGAACCCGAGGGCTTCGAGATTCAAACCGCCCATAACGGAAAAGAGGGGCTGGAGAAAGCTCTTTCGGGAGAGTTCGATTTGGTGGTACTGGACATCATGCTTCCCGAACAAAACGGTTTCGATGTGCTCCGCCATCTGCGGAACACGTCGGAAATTCCGGTGATCATGCTTACTGCCCGGGGAGAGGATGTGGACCGCATCGTGGGCCTCGAGATGGGAGCGGACGACTATCTTCCCAAGCCCTTCAATCCCCGGGAGCTCACCGCCCGAATCCGTTCCATTCTTCGGAGGGCTCGAAATTCTCACTCCGATGGAGACGACTCGGTGCTTGCCGTGGGGGATGTGGAGCTGCACCGCAAAAGCCACTCCGCCACATGCGGAGGGAATTCTCTGCGCCTTACGGGAGTGGAATTCCGCTTTCTTCACATGCTCCTGGAAAATGCGGGGAGTATCGTCTCCCGCCAGGCGCTGGCCCAAAAGGTTCTGGAGCGCTCCTACTCTCCTTTCGACCGGAGCGTGGACGTGCACATAAGTAACATCCGTAAAAAGATGGGGCCTCTTCCGGAGGGGGAAGAGCGCATCAAGACCATTCGGGGTGAGGGGTATCTCTACGTTTTGAAGGAAGAGAGCGAGCGATGAAACGCCCCGGGGGTTTTTCCTTTTTTCCCCGAAGCCTTTTTACCACTATATTTTTCTGGTTTCTTCTCGCGGCGGGAGCCATCTTCTTCGTGGTCATCGGCTCCGCCTATTTCATCAACCGCACGGTGGTACAGAATCAGGCTCGGGAAGATCTGCTTCTCTACCTGGATACCTACGGAGAAAATTTGGTAACCCTTTTCGAGGAACAGGGCCTCGGAGAAACCCGACGCCTTCTTCACGATATTTTTCGCCAGGACTCCCGCTTCATGGCCCTTCTCTTTGACGAGGAAGGGAAAAATCTCTTCTTCGAAAGAGGACGGCCGGGAAAATCCTCCGGGCCGCCCTTTCCTCCGAACCCCCATATAGAAGCTGCCCTGGCGGAAGAGGGAAAGGTTTTCTTCGATGATCGCTCCGCCCTGGTGGCCCGGCGTTACACTACGGAAAAAGGCTCCTACGCCCTGGTGGTTTTTACCAGGCTGCGGCCTCTCCTGGACGAAAGCCAGAGCAAGACCGCCCTTCTCCGAACCATGCTTCTCCTGGGAGCGGCCCTTATTTTCTGCTACTGGCTCACCCGGCATCTCACCAAACCCATACGCAAGCTCCAGCAGGCAGCCCTCCGGATTGGATCGGGAGATCTTTCCGCCCGGGCTCCTCTCTCGGTGGAAAAACGCCACGACGAAATCGGCAGCCTGGGGCATGCCTTCAACGCCATGGCGCTGCAACTGGACCATCTTCTTTCCAACCAGCGCCGGCTTCTTCGGGATATTTCCCACGAGCTCCGTTCTCCCCTGGCACGGCTTTCGGTAGCCCTGGAAATCGCCCGGAAACAGGGCCCTCCCGAAATGAGCCGGATCCTCGATCGCATCGAAAGAGAATCGAACCGCATGGATCAAATGGTGGGAGAGCTTCTTGCCCTCTCCCGAATGGAGGCGGAGGCCACGGAAAGCTCCAGGGAAAAATTTTCTCTTCGGGAACTGCTTCGTAACCTGGAGGAAGATGCCTCCTTCGAAGCTCATCACCGAAAGATTTCAGTGATACTGGAGCTTCCCGAAGAAGAGATCCTTCTTGAGGGATTCCCCCGGCTTCTCGGAAGCGCCGTGGAAAACGTGGTACGTAACGCTCTCCGGCACAGCCCCGAAGGAGGCAAGGTCATTCTGGCACTTCGTCGGGAAGGAAAAAGCCAGAGCCAGAAGACCCCCTGGATATGCATTACCGTAAGCGATCAGGGGCCGGGAGTTCCGGAAGAGGAACTTCCCCGGCTTTTCACCCCCTTTTACCGGGTAGACTCCGCCCGAACCCGGGAAAGCGGAGGGACCGGTTTAGGTCTTGCCATAGCGGAGCGGGCGGTACATCTGCATCGGGGCACCATTTCGGCCCGGCAGGGGAAACCTTCAGGGCTGCTCGTGGAAATCCGGCTTCCCCTGGAATAGCGGAAGAAGAGGATCCCCCAAAAATTTCCGGGGGATCCTGCTTTGTTTTTTATTTTCTGAAAAGAGCGCATTGAGAGCCAAAGAATACAGCTATTTCTCCACGGGGTTGCCGCAGTTACCGCAAAACCGGGCTCCCTCTTCGAGAGGAGCTCCGCATTGGGAACAGAACGCTCCGGGAGTTTTTTCGGAAGAGGTTTCCTTCCTTCCCGGAGACGGAGCCTCTTCTTCGAGCTCCATCCGGAGATCTACCGAAGGAATTCGTTCTTCCAGCCCCGCGAGCACCGCCCCGGCCTCCCGGGCAGAGCGGCCATAATCGATAAGGGTGATACCCTTGGCCTTTCCCGAAACGCGCACCCTCGTGGTCTCACGATTTACCGGAGTTACCAGGATGTTCAACCGGGCCCCGGAAGAGAGAAAGGAAAGCCCCGAGGACGCCTCGATCTCCCCCGCTCCCTCGTTGATGGACCGGATGGAGAACTTCCGCTCGCTCAAGGTCTGCAGTATTTCCTTCCAGACCTTTTCCTTGTTTCCCCGAAAATACCGGGTATCCTCGCCGCTGCGAACTCCCATGCAGAATCCCTCCTTTTTTTCGGCACCTCGAAAATGCCGGGTATTTCTTACCAAATTCTATCATTTCCATCGCATTATGAGATATACTTCCTCTGAGGAATTTTTATCCCAACGACAAAGGAGCCCCTCGAATGGACCGCAAAAGAAAACAGATGAAATTTTCCCTCGGCTACATGCTGCTGGCCCTCCTGGTGGTATGGCTTTTCAACGATCTCGTTCTCAGTCCCATGTTCATCGGAGAGACCGAGGTAACCTACAGCGATTTTCTCAAAGACCTCGAAAAGGGCAACGTGGAAGAGGTAGCCCTTACGGACGACCGTGTTTACTTCACCCTCAAGGGAGAGCTGAGAACCCGCGCATCCCTGCGCAATGCGGTGCGGGTGGAAGATCCGGGGCTGGTGAACCGCCTGATCGAGGCAAGAATCCCCTTCGAGGCCAAGGATCAGACCCAGGGAGCCCTGGAGAGCCTCCTGGGATGGATTCTCCCCTTTCTCCCCCTTCTGCTGATCTGGTACTTCTTCTACCAGCGCATTTCCCAGGGAGGAGCGGGGGTTATGTCCGTGGGCAAGAGCAAGGCCCGGGAAATTCACGGGGAGATGACCGGCGTTACCTTCAAGGATCTCGGCGGGCTGGACGAAGCGGAGGTGGAACTGAAGGAGATCATCGACTATCTCAAGGAACCCAATCGTTTCAACCGCATGGGAGCCAAACTCCCCAAGGGGGTTCTCCTGGTGGGCCCTCCGGGAACGGGAAAGACCATGCTCGCCAAGGCCACCGCGGGGGAGGCGAAGGTTCCCTTCTTCTTCCTCACGGGATCGAGTTTCGTGGAGATGTTCGTGGGAGTAGGAGCCGCCCGGGTGCGGGATCTCTTTCTCCAGGCCAAGAAAAAGTCTCCCTGCATTATCTTTATCGATGAGATCGATGCCATCGGCCAGGCCCGGAGCACCATCGCCGCCATGGGAGGAAACAGCGAACGGGAAAACACCCTCAATCAGCTTCTGGCGGAGATGGATGGTTTCGAATCCAATCAGGGAGTAGTGATCATGGCTGCCACCAACCGGCCGGAAATCTTGGATTCCGCCCTGCTTCGGCCGGGGCGCTTCGACCGCCAGGTTCAGGCTACCCTTCCCACGGAAAAAGGTCGGAAGGAAATCCTCAAAATCCACACCCGGGATATGCCCCTGGGGGAAGATGCGGATCTGGAACGCCTCGCCAAGATAACCCCGGGATTTTCCGGGGCGGACCTGGCGAACATCGCCAACGAGGCTTCTCTCCTGGCGGTACGGAAAGACAAGCAGGAAATCTCCATGGAGGATTTCGACCTGGCTATCGAACGGGTGGTGGCGGGACTCCAGCGCAAGGTCCCCCTCCGGAAGGAACTTCGGGAAAAGGTGGCCTTTCATGAAGGAGGGCACGCCCTGGTAGCCCAGCTCCTTCCATGCACGGACCCGGTTCACAAGGTAAGCATCATTCCCACCGCCAAGGGAGCCCTGGGCTATACCATGCAGATGCCCGAAGAGGACCAGTACCTCATCGGGGAAAAAGAGCTCCTCTCCCGGATGGCGGTTATGCTGGGAGGCCGGGCATCGGAGCTGCTCATCTTCCAAGAGGCTTCCACGGGAGCTTCCAACGATCTAGAGCGTGTGACCGACCTGGCGCGGCGGATGGTAACGGAATTCGGCATGAGCGAGAAGCTCGGCCCTCTGCGCTTCGCTCTTTCCGCAGGATCGGGCTACCTGGGAACCCAGCAGGGCAACCGGCAGGATCTCTCTCCGGAAACCGAGGCCCTCATCGACAGCGAAATCCATCGGCTCGTTACGGAAGCTCACGAAAAGGCCTTTTCTCTTCTGAAAACACACGAAGAAGCCCTGCGGGAAATCGCCCGGGTTCTTCAGGAAGAAGAGGTTATTGTGGGAGAACGGATTCGGAAAATCACCGAAACGTTTCTTCCAAAAGCACCTTCTGAAGCGAAGGGCACCGCATGAAGTCCTTCGAACTGAAACCCATCGGTATCGTTCGTACTCCTTTTCAGGACTTGAAAAACATGCCCATCCAGCCCGGGGGAGCCTCGGGAGTACGGGGAACCCTGGAGATTTTTTCGGAGTTTCAGGAAGGGCTCAAGGATGTGGAGCTCTTCAGCCACCTCTTTCTCCTGTATCGTTTCCACCGGGCAGTTCGAACCTCTCTGGAGGTAATTCCCTTTCTGGATTCGGAAAAACGGGGAGTTTACGCCACCCGTTCTCCTCTGCGCCCCAATCATATAGGACTCTCGGTGGTGCACCTTCTGGAACGGAAGGAGAACATCCTCGACATCGAAAACGTGGATATTCTGGACGGCACTCCTCTTCTGGATATCAAGCCCTACGTGCTCCAATTCGACGGAGTGGAAAACCCCTCCTCGGGATGGATCACCGCAAATTCCCACGAGGTGGCGGCAAAACGATCGGACGAACGATTTCTCTAGCATCCTCTCCGCAAAATCCGGAGAACACAAAACGCGGCAGCTCCCTTGCTTGAGAGCTGCCGCAAAAACATCGTTATTGACAAAAGAAACACCCTATTTGGGAATATCTCCCTCCACACCTTCCACGAACGAGCCCATGGAAAGCATGTCACCGTCGGACATGGTCTCACCCTCGGGAACCTTGACGTTGCCCTCCTGGTCCTTTACGGGCCCCGCAAAGACATCCCAGGCACCGGAGACGATCTTTTCCTTCTCCGCCGCCACCAGCTCCTTTACGGAATCCGGCACGTCCTTACCGAAGGGAGCGAGATCCACCATACCTTCTTTGAGACCCCACCAGATATCTTCACTTTCCCAGGTACCTTCCACGATTTTACCCACCGTGTACTTGTAAACCTGCCCCCAGTCCCAGATGGGAGCGGTAAGATGCTTGGTGGGAGCGTACTGGCTCATGTCGTTGTTGTACCCCACCACGTAAACTCCGGATTCCTCCGCAGTCTGAGGTGCCGCTCCGGAATCGGCGTGCATGGCGATAACGTCCGCCCCCGCATCCACCAAAGCCTTGGTTGCTTCTTTTTCCTTGCCCGGATCGAACCAGGAGAAGAGCCATACCACCTTCACCTTGGCCTCGGGATTTACCTTCAGAACTCCCTGGGTAAAGGCGTTGATTCCCCGGATAACCTCGGGAATGGGCTGAGCCGCCACGTAGCCGAGCACGTTGTTTTTCGTCATGCTTCCCGCCACGAGCCCCGAAAGATACCGGGCCTGGTACATGCGTCCGAAGTAGGTGCCCACATTGTCGCCCCGCTTGTAGCCCGAACAGTGCATGAAGTAAACGTCTTTATTCTTCTTCGCCACTTCCTGGACAAAATCCATATAGCCGAAGGAGGTAGCGAAAATGAGCTTCGATCCATTCCGGACAAAGGTGTTCATTACCCGGGCGGAATCGGGGCCCTCGGGAACGCTTTCTACGATGGTGCTCTTGAGTCCCGGAAAAGCTTCTTCCATCTCCAGACGTCCCTTTTCGTGCATAAAGGTCCATCCCCCATCTCCCACGGGGCCGATGTAAACGAAACCGGGCTTCAGTTCCTCCACGGGAATCGCCTCCATACCAAAGGCCACTCCTGCGCAGAAACAGCCAAGAAGCGCAACAAACGCCAGAACCAAACCTTTTCTCATGCTTTATACCCCCTCCATAAAAGTAACTTCTTTCTCTTATTGTACCCTATTCTCCGATAGAAGGGCAAAGGAGAAAATTGATTTTGAAAAATTGCAGCAAGGCCGCAACGCCATTTTCTTTTTCCCATCGTCCAAAGAAAATCCCCTGACCGTCAGGCAGCTTCATTCTCTAAAAAATCTCTTGGCAGCCGTTTCTCTTATTCGTTAGGAGGAAAAAGGGTTCTCTTGATAAGCCTTATCGTGAGGCCCGAGCAAAACAAACTTTATCGTGTTATCCGGGATTTCCACACAATCGGAACACCTTACTACCAAAGGTTATCTTTCCAATTGGATAACGCAGGAGGCTCCTGTTACGACTCTCATAATATCCGGCTCTACTTTCAGAACGATTCGCTTCTCCTCTTTGGGATACAGGCAATAATCTCCCCTGCTTTCTCCTCCGGGGTTGCCAAAAGAGGGGAGCAGAAAAAGAACCTGATTTTCAGGAGTTTTGTTTTTCTCGAAGAGAGGCGCCTGAGGATGAGGAAAGAGAATTACGTTCTGGACATTCAGATTTTCTCGATGAGTTAGAAGATCTATTCCGGCTTCGTTTTTTAACGTTATTTGGAGACTTCCCCTCTTAAAAAAGTTCCCCCGGGGAGCTCGTATTTTTTCAGGATTCCACAGTTCCTGCCAGAGAGACCGGAAAACCTCTTCGGGCAAGGCATAAGCGGAAAAGTAGAAAGCCCCCGTTCCAAGATAAACGTTAGCCCTTGCTTTTTCTCCGGAAATAAGAAAATCTCTTCTCTCACGATTCTTTCCGGAAAGATCGACTCCAAAA
>Ga0116163_1002180_pt1 | contig 11617 bp, 7 predicted proteins | sample AD_UKC107_MetaG_FD_89889 | JGI IMG/M metagenome (GOLD analysis project Ga0116163, IMG submission 89889) | Active sludge microbial communities of municipal wastewater-treating anaerobic digesters from Hong Kong - AD_UKC107_MetaG | ecosystem: Engineered > Bioreactor > Anaerobic > Digestate | place...
GCAGCTGAGATCTCTGCACCAAATCCGAACTGTTTCACTGCCTCATGAGCAACAACCAGTCTGTGGGTTTTGGAGATTGAGTTGAACACAGTCTCACGGTCCCACGGCTGTATGGTCATGAGGTCAACGACTTCAACGTCTATACCTTCGGATGCCAGGGTATCTGCTGCTTTTAAGGATTCATGCACCATCCTCGATGCAGTAACGACCGTGACATCACTCCCTTCACGTTTCACATCGGCCTTGCCCAGAGGCAGGACCACATCTTCCGCTGCCTCTGCAGCCGGTCCTTTCCTCGCGTGGAGGGTCTTGTTTTCAATGAAGATGACAGGATTGTCATCCCTGATGGACGCCTTTAACAGGGCCTTCACATCATAAGGGGTTGCCGCCATGACGACCTTGAGTCCCGGCACATGAGCAAACCATGCCTCGAGACACTGTGAATGCTGTGGGCCGGCATTGAGCCCCCCGCCTTCAGGCATTCTGACCACGACGGGCATGGTATACTGGTTCCCGAACATGAAGCGCATTTTGGCGATCTGGTTGACAATGCTGTCCATTGCGCAGGTCACAAAATCCATAAACATGATCTCGACAATCGGCCTGAGTCCGCAGCTCGCTGCCCCTGCCGCCAGTGAGGTAAAACCGAGTTCACTTATCGGGGTATCGACTATCCGCTCCGGGCCGAACTTTTCGTAGAGCCCCTTACTTGCCCCGAAAGAACCACCTGCAAGCCCCACGTCTTCGCCGATGAGAAAGACATTCTCATCGCGCTCCATCTCTTCTTCCATTGCCTCTTTGATGGCAAAAATATATCTGGTATCTTTCATTTCATGCTCCTTGACTCTCTATTCAGGGACATCCGGCCACTATACGTACAGCCCTTCCACCATCTCCGAGACATCAGGAAACGGGCACTGCCGGGCGAAATTGACAGCCTCTTCAACCTGCGCATCTACCTGCGCATGAATCTTTTCCACATCCTGCTTGGAAAAGACCTTTTTCTTGAGAAGTTCGTTTTCAAAGTTGAGGATGCAGTCTTTTGCCATGGCCTGATCGACCAGTTCCTTGCCGCGGTACTGTTGGGCATCGCCCACGTAATGGCCGTACCAGCGGTCGCTCCTGATCTCCAAAAGGGTCGGTCCATCGCCTTTTCTGGCCTTTTCGATCGCCTTTCCGGCTTCTTCGTAGATTGCGAGCACATCATTGGGCATGGAAACAGTCGGCATGTCATATGCCGCGGCACGGGATGTGACACTTTCTACGGGCATATGGATCTTCCGGGGCGAGAACTCGGCCCAGCCGTTATTCTCACAGACAAAGATTATGGGCAGCTTTCTGATGGCAGCGAAATTCAACGTCTCGTGAAACGCACCTTCACCGGTGGCACCTTCTCCAAATGTCGCAACCGCCACCTGGTCTGTCTTCCTGTACTGAGCGGTAAAAGCGGCGCCGGCAGCTATGGGGATCCCGCCGCCAACGATTCCGTTTGCTCCCATGATCCCGATACTGGCGTCTGCAAGGTGCATGGAACCTGATCTCCCGAGACAGAAGCCCTCTTTCTTGCCGAACAATTCTGCCATAGCCCGATTGAGCTCTATACCTTTGGCAACAGCCCACCCGTGTCCTCTATGGGTAGTACTGATGAAATCGGTGGCATGCAGGTGAGCGCATACCCCCACTGGCGCAGCTTCCTGACCGATGCTCACATGGAGAAACCCCAATATCTCTCCGGTGGAGAATACTTCCATCAGTTTCTCCTCAACCTTACGAATCCTCACCATTGTCGAGTAAAACTCGATCAGCTTTGCCTTAGACGGTTTTTTCATGCCGCTGCTCCCTCTTTCATTTTTACTTTTTTCTCTCTCTTACTCTCAGACGAATTGTTTGAGCCGCTCCTGAGCCCTTCTCTCGTATCCTCCATTAAGCTTCCACCAAACGTGGGTTCGTTCCATAAATCAGCAAAATCATCAAACTCCTGATCTATTCCTGAAAGGTATCTTGCCAGCCTCTTCCTCGTCTCGTAATCGTACTCCTGGTTGAGTGCTATGGTTTCCATGATTGGAGAACCACCGCCATGGACTCCTGCGATCTCGTACCAGGCTGTCATTGAGGACGTGCTGACGTTTTCGATAAATTTCCAGATCTTGAAAGAAACCTCCGGAGAGAGGTTGTTGTTTCTGACAATGAACCGTTCGAGATCGCTCCGTGTGTCTTGTGCAATGAAGTCTTCTTGGAACGGCAGGGTTACCGCTATGCCGCCGGCTATCTCGGTCAACAGATTGTACTCATGATAAATGAGTGTGCCGGTCAATCTCCTTCCCACGTTTGCATATTTCAGGTTCGGGAAGAAAACCCCTGCCGAGGTCATTTCTCCGTACATGGCTGCGGCGATACCCGCAGCATAGGCAAGTTCTGCAATCCCTGCGAATTCAGAGAGTTTCTCCCGCACATGGGGGACCTTCTCGACATTATTGGCTTCAGCTGCCAGTGATGCAGCTCCGCACAGGATATCTGAGACTGCCGGCTTGCAACCGCAGTAGCTGTGTCTGTGTGAGTCGGCAAAGAGCAGGGCAAGACGCCTGCCGAACTCCCACTCTCTGCACATGAACACCCGTTCTTTCGGTACAAAGACATTATCAAATACAATGACAGAGTCGGAAACGCCGTATCTGCACAGAGGCATGCATTCCGGATCATCTTTTTCTCTCAACCAGACAGGCCGCGTAATCAGCCTGATTCCCTCCCAGTCGGCAGGAATCGCAAATGCTACGGCGTAATCTCTGTCATCTTCCTTGAGCGCCCTGGTGGGAATAACAATGATCTCATCAGCATAGGCAGCCTGGGTGATAGACATCTTAAGTCCGCTGACTACGATCCCATCATTTCTTTCTTCCACTACGTGGACATAGGCATCGGGATTTGCCTGTTCGCTCGGCCTCTTGAGCCGGTCACCCTTGCTGTCTGTCTGAGCACAGCAGCTGTCGATATCATTCTTGTGGATATAGTGAAGGTATTTGATGAACCGCGAATAGTAATCCGTGCCTTTTGTCAGGTCCATCTCCTTGGTACATATGGCAAGGGCGTTGAGGGCATCATGTCCCATACATCGTTGAATACAGCCCCCCACCCTTCTTGAAGCCAGACGGATCAGCTTCTGTTTCTGCAGCAGGTCATAGGGATTCTGCGGAAGATGCGCCCACCGGTTTATCTCCTCTCCGGTAAGGGTGGACTGTGCCGTAGCAAGACCTTTCCATGATGAACTATGTGCCACATCATAGGTAAAACCCAGAACATTGATACCCGGCTTCAGCCTGGGATCCTCTCTGCCAACCTTTTCTCCCCCGATATAGATATTGGGTTCCATATTGAAAAGAGCATCCAGGTACTGTTCCTTGGTCCTGAGCATATTCCACCCTCCTATGTAGATAAGTTTGCTGCTGGTGCTGCCTCTGGCGCATCAAACATGAAAAGTGCAGTCCATTGTTCCGTCATAGGTTCTCCGGTGTCGGCTCTAGAAAAGTCCAAGGCAACAGACTTCCCAGTACCTCTCAAAACGGCGGCAATCACTCTTGAGCCGATCAAACCCGCGAACGCCTTGCCGTACCAAAGATTCAAGGATCTCCCTGCGTTCCAGCCTAATCATTTCTTTCACCCCGCTTCTCATCATGTTTCTCCATTAAAGATCATTCTCCCCATGCTGAACCCCTTTTGAGCAAATAGCGTACCAAGGCCCCCTACAAGTTATTTATGCTTTTAATATCAATGAGCTATGATGTTTTCCTGTCTCGCGGCGAAATGTTCGGGCTTGGAGTGTTTCTCAAGATGGGACAAATAAAGTGTTGCAATTTGGGACAAGATCTGTATTATGACACTACAGCGGAGTATAGATTTTTATTTTCACTCTCAGACGACAATTCGCTCATATGCCAGTTCTCATATTCATCCTATAGCTTCTCCATGACAACAAAGATTTAGGGGAAGACAAGGAGGGGAAGATATGGAGAATCACCATGAGAGATTCTGCAAGATCAGGGAGGAGTGGAAAAAGTTCATATCAGGTGCTCCAGCAGACCAGATTGACTCCACCATTGTTTCTAAAGCCATTTTACAATCCTGGGAAAGATCCAGAGAATATGGGATCGATCCATATCTGAAAAAGATCTCCATTGTATTGAACGGGCCTGAGCTCGACATGCTCCTGGGAAAGAATGCAGAACTGATTCGCACGAGCGAGCCGTTTATTGAACAGCTGTACCAATGCATGAAGGGTTCCCGTTTTGTCTGCACGCTCTGTGATCACGAGGGATACATCCTCAAGATCGTTGGAGATGAAGACATCATCAATCGCGTAAGAGAAGGCAACTTCATTGTGGGGGCTCTGACCAGTGAAAACAGCATAGGACCGAACGGTATCGGTGCTGTTTTGATCCAGGACAAACCTATCCAGCTCTTTGCTACAGAGCACTACTGCATATCCTTCCACAAGTACACCTGCTCCGGAGCGCCGATACACGATCACGAAGGCAATATAATAGGTGTACTCAATATGACAGGGCCATATCTGGAAGCAAATCCCCATACACTGGGAATGGTTGTAGCAGCAGCCCATGCAATCGAGAACCTCCTTCATCTGAAGGCGGCCTTCAACGAGTGCCAGATTGCAGAGAGCTTTCAGAAGACCGTTATCTCCTCGATCCCTGAAGCGCTCATTGTGGTGGACCAGAAGGGGGATATCAACCTCATCAACAAAAATGCCCAGAAGATGCTCGGACTCGATCCCAGGGTTGCACTTGGCAAACATATTCGTGATGTGATGGGCAGCAACAATGAGAGCTTCCTTAACAAGGTGTGCCACAATAAATGCCTGACCGATGAGGAAGTGAGGATCTACAATGACGACGGTGAGTTCTCCGATTATACCCTCACGTTTAACCTTATCCTCACCCCATTAAAACATATTATCGGGAAAATCATTATCCTCAACGAGATCAAACGGGCAAGGACCCTTGTCACAAAGATGACAGGTGCAAAGGCAAAGATCACATTCAATGATATTACCGGACAGAACAGCGATTTTCAGGAAACCATACGGCTCGCCCGGATAGCATCACAGAGCACGTCAAATGTTCTTCTGCTCGGTGAGAGTGGAACCGGCAAAGACGTATTCGCCCAGGCGATACATAACAACAGCGAACGAAGAAACGGCCCATACGTGGTCATTAACTGTGCAGCGATCCCCCGCGAGCTTATTGCTAGTGAACTCTTCGGCTATGATGAAGGAGCCTTTACCGGATCCAAGAGAGGGGGGAATCCGGGAAAATTCGAGATAGCCGACGGAGGCACCATCTTCCTCGATGAGATCGGGGAAATGCCGCTGGAATTGCAGACCTCTCTCCTGAGAGTCATAGAAAACAAGGAGTTGATGAGAATCGGGGGAAAAAGAGTACGGTCGATAAATGTGCGGATACTGGCTGCAACCAACAAGGATCTTGTTGAAGATGTCTCCAAGGGTAATTTCCGCGAGGATCTTTACTACCGCCTCAATGTGTTTACCATACGGCTGCATCCGTTACGGGAACGCAGGGATGATATCCCCTACCTCGTTGACCGTTTCGTGAAAGATATCTGCGCTACCATGGCGAAAAAGATCACAGCGGTGGATGACAATGTCCTCCAGATCCTCATGAGCTATTCCTGGCCTGGAAATGTCAGGGAACTGCAGAATGTACTCGAGCGGGCAATCAATATTGCCCCCGGCGATAAACTCACGGCGAATCTGCTTTCAGAAGAGGTCACCCGTGCGCCCAGGAAACCGCAGTATGCTCATGACAATTATTCGCTGAAGGATATTGAACGCCAGATGATAGAAAACATGATCAAGTCCAATGTCTCAAAAGCGGACATTGCAAAGAAGATGAACATCTCCCGAAGCACACTCTATCGTAAGTTGGAGCTGTACGGCATGGTATAGCATCCTTGAGGTATGAGCTCTTCTGACGAGCTGAGGGAGGAAGTTTCTGTTAAGAGGGACCTGTTTTGGGACAAACCATCGAAGCAGGTCCGATTAATTCTCTTTCTTGTCTGCCGCGGGCAATAAAAAAACAGTACAGGATTCCCACAATCGGACACCCTGACACGGCCTGTCTTATTCTGGAACATCTTCCAGGGTGAAGGCCATGGTATCCGTGATACACATTTATCCATGCAACGTGTTAATTCAAATAGGTTTTATAATTGCATGCTCCCTTTGGCCCAATCCTTGCTCTTATAGAGGCACAAAGAGATCCTATTACCACACTCCTTCTGGAGTGAAACCCTCCTTAACTGGTGGAACCCTTAAATCCACCAGTTTTTTTTTGCTTCTTTTTCCTTCCGTCACCCTTTCACATAAAACCTGATCACTGTGATGTTGTACTTAAAATGAGTCTGAACGGAAAGAGCCCGGGTGCTCTTGATACTTCATACCACGCGAGATCAACGCACCCGAAAGAATACCTCTAATAAAACGCATAGCAGCCGGGTATACTGTTTGCCACCACTCGTCGTATTATGAGACAATGGTGTCTCACTCTCATACATGCAAAAAAGTCCCATCCAACCATTCATTTCACAACCTTTTGCAATGATTTGTCTTTCTCTCCAGACAGGTGAAGATGTCTCACCTGGTACGCTCATTGCTTATATAAGATCAGGGAATATCCTCATTCATAACTACATTACCTCCTAATTGAAGCTGGTGTGGAGGCAAAAGCAGGCACACCAGCTTTTATTTTACTGAAACATTATCAAAGAGGATGAGTACAACAGGCTTAAGGTCGCCGGTGCCGGAGAGATCATCCGGTCGGACAATAAGGGGGCATGGTATATGCGAAAAAAACATCTTTCCGATCTCAAGATAGGAGACATCACCACCTTTGAAAAAACCATCACAGACGCGGACATCTTTGCCTTCACCGGCATCTCCGGCGACTTCAACCCTCTGCATGTAAGCGAGGCCTATGCAAAGAACACCCGGTTCAAGGGTCGCCTTGCCCATGGAATGCTCAGCGCCTGTCTTATCGATTATACTCTGACCGATATGATCGGATCAGGGGGAATTCATATCTCCCAGTTTGTGAAATTCAAGGCGCCGGTGATGGTGGGCGACACGATCTTGGTAACATCCAGGATCAAGGAGATTATTCCGGTGAGAAGCAGGGTAAAGATCGAATCCACACTCACCAACCAGAAAGGCGATATCGTGATAACCGGGCTGGCGGAAGTGAAGCTTGCGGATTGATCCACCCCCAGCACTGCAAAAACCAGCATGATCTTCGACCGGCTGGGGGGTATAGAATTCAGTCTCCCGGATACATCTGTGCAATGATGCCGGCATACTTCTCGTTGATCACCTTGCGCTTTATCTTCAGGGTGGGTGTGAGTTCTTCCTCCTCGATACTCAGTTCGCGCGGCAGCAGGGTAAACTTCCTGAGCTGTTCCACATTGGCATAATCCTTCATGAGGTGCTTGACCCTCTCATCATAGAATGCAATGACTTTCGGGTCGGCTATCAGCTCCTGATTATCTGTGGCGCTTATCCCCTGTTGCGCTGCATATTCCATCAGGTCATTGAATGCAGGTATCACAAGGGCGCTCAGGTACTTTCTCCCGTCCCCGATCACCACTGCCTGCTCGATATACTGGTCGGAGACCAGGGTGTTCTCGATATTCTGCGGGGAGATATTCTTCCCGCCGGCAGTAATGATGATGTCCTTTTTCCGGTCGGTCAGGCGCAGGAACCCGTCATCATCGACAAAGCCCACATCCCCTGTCCTGAACCAACCGTCAGAGGTAAAGGCCTCTTTGGTGGCATCGCTCTGATTGTAATATCCTTTCATGATCTGCGGGCCTGTTATGATGATCTCTCCGTCTTCTGCAATGCGGATATCCGTGTCCGGGAACGGACGGCCTACCGTGCCGAACGAGAAGTTCTCAAAGGTGTTCACCGTCACACCGGGTGATGCCTCGGTAATGCCGTAGGCACTGTGGAGCATCACCCCGATGCCGTTGAGAAACCTGTCGATCTGCAGGGACAACGCTGCCCCTCCGGTGATGGAAAACCTCAGCCGGTCGAGCCCGAGTGCTGCACGGAGCTTTGAAAAGATCACGGAATCGGCCAGGTTATACTGCAGTTTCAGTCCCACGGGCATGGGTTTTTTGTGCACCAGGTAGTCCGCGGCCCTTTCCGCCACACTGCTTGCCCAGAAAAACATCTTCTTTTTCAGAGGCGGCGCCTTTTCCACCTTTGAGAGGATCCCTCCATACATCTTTTCATACAGCCTGGGTACGGATATCAGGATAGTTGGACGTATCTCCTGGAGATTTTCCAGCACATGAGCAAAGCTCTCTGCTATGCTCACCACACCGCCTGCATGGATCATCGTATACAGGGATATGGTTCTGCCGAGCGAGTGGCTCCACGGCAGTATGTTCAGGGTTTCGTCGGCGTGCGAAAGACAGGGATGCGTGGCAAAGGCCTGCATGATATTCGCCTGGATGTTCTCGTGGGTGAGCATCACGCCCTTGGGCGGGCCCGTGGTGCCGGATGTATAGATGAGCGTTGCCAGCCCTGTTGGATCGATGGCCCCTGCCCGCTCGTCAAAGGCCTCAATACCCACCGATTCCCCCAGTGCCATCACCTCGGCAAGGCTGATCACATAGTCGTCATCACTGCCCAGTTCATCAAAGGTGATGATCTTCTGCAATCCTATGAGCTTCTTCCTGACATCGAGGATCTTTTCAAGGTGGTCCTTATCCGAGACGAACACGATTCCTGAAGATGAATCATTTATGATGTAGGCTGCCTCTTCCCCGGAGTTTGTTGCATAGATGGGGACATCGCATGCGCCGATGGACAGCACGGCAAGGTCTGCCACCAGCCACTCCCACCTGTTCTCTGAAAAGATGGAGACCATGTCGCCCGGCTGCACACCGAGAGAGATCAGCCCCCGTCCCAGGAAGATCACCCGCTTCTGTATCTCGTTCCAGCTCAGGTCCTGAAAAGCACCGTTGTCCTTGTATCGCAACAAGGTCTCATACTTGTAGGTATCTGCCCGGTTCTGAAAGATGCCGACAATTGTCCGTTCTGAAAATTCCATCATATTCCTCCTCTTGCTGTTTCTGCCGAATCGGGTCCGGCAACCTAATGAAGGACTGAACGTAACGGGTAAGATGTGGGCGCAGATGGAGCATAGAATAGAAGAACAGAAAGAAGAAAGGAATCGTTGACCCGCAAGACCACATGTGCAGGCATCAGTCCACCCCAATAACTACATTTAATCACAACTAGCCTGTATAACTATGCTTTTTCATAAACTATAGTTATACACGACATCTGTCAAGGAAATTCAGCCGCAGGTTTCAGAAGAGATAATCACCACATCTGTACGCTTTCATTCGGTTACCATATCCCTCAGTTCGAGATTCCAGATGTTTCAGTCTTCTCCCTGAAGTCATGGGCAACGGGCTCGTCCTGCCTTCCTTGTCCTGCATAGCCTAAGGCGAAGCGGGATGCTTAGGATCTTGAGCCTCCGTTCTCGTTCTGCCTGAGATCTCGATCCAACTTGGTCTCGCATATTGACATATCTCGCCTGTTTATACATAATTACGCCACATGAAATTCATTGAAGAGGAGGCCATACCTACCCACGAATTCACCCGGCATGGACGGAGTCTTTTTTTGAGGCGGTAGGCTTTAGGCTATAGGCGCTCGGAAAGATTAAGAGAATGGGTATGAGGTGTAAGGTTTAGGGTAAAAAAACTGAAAAACAGAATTCAGAAGGTAAAAACATATAAGCAAAGCCTTATATGTCCGTATTTGATGCTTATTAACATGTTATCAGGAAAATTTTCCGTTTATTAATTGTTAGCCATCATTCGTATTAATTAGCAAGGTATTGCACCACCGACTCCACGGAGTGTTTATGGACAAAAGACTTTCATACGAAGACTCAAAAGCAGCAACTCTCCTAAATCCAGACGTGCCACAAGATGCAAAAATTTGGAGATATCTTGATCTCGGGAAATTTCTCGATCTAATGCAGACGAGCGGGCTGTATTTTTCTAGGATTGATTTACTTGAAGATAAACTGGAAGGAAGCCCAACTGCTATTGAAGTGTCATCTGTTGAAGCTTTCCAAAAAGATTTCCCTGATCCTCGCGGATTGAACGCTTTGGAGAGGGCTCGGATTGCACGCCGGTGGGTACTCGTTTCTTGCTGGCACGAAAATGAGGGAGAAAGCCGAGCAATGTGGAAATTGTATGGAAGAGAGGATAATACAGTTGCCATCGTTAGCACACCGCTTCGACTAGCTAGAACGGCAATCATCGGTTCGGGTGAATATATATATTCAATTGTTAGCAAAGTACATTACATAGATCACTGGAAAGATGATTGTAAGGCCATAGCTAACGCAAAAGCAGTGGCTCCGTTTGTACATAAAGATCATGCATATGCTTATGAGAATGAAATCCGAGCATTGTTGTGTGAGCAGAATTGGCTTGAGTGCGATCCAGACATTAAGCCCCAAAATGGTGGCGTACATATTCCAGTTTTATTGCCAGATCTTATAACAGAGATTGTACTGCCTCCGAATTCACCAAAGTACATAGAGGAAGTCGTTAAATGGGTTGCTAAAAATTCCTCTAACATTGGAATCCCAGTTGTAAGATCCAGACTCGAGAGGCCAGGTATTTTAGGATAAACTGGCTAACCAGGGCATTCAGACCGACGCGGCATAGCCGCGCGGCTGATGCCCGGCGTTAGGTTCAGAGGAATAATGGAAGACAGGACTACAGAGGAATTGATCAATACGCTTGGTGACGATGTCGACCGCTGCCACAAAGCACTCGTGGAAGCTATTGATGATGGGACTGTGGAAGAAGATGGTGGCATAGTTGCTGATTATCAATTCTATGCTCGCCAATTTGTCCGTGCAGTCTTTTCATACATCGAAGGTATTACATTTTCTGTAAAGGTTTCTGCCGCGCATTTTTGTATGGAGAATGGTGTAAATATATCAGCGCAAGAAAGATTCTTTGCTGTCGATGTTGACCATGCACTTGATGATAAAGGCGAGGTAATCGAGCAGCGGGCAATGCTTCGTCTGGCGACGAATGTCCGCTTTGCATTCATGCTTACCGAACGTGCCCACGGAATTGAGAAATTGTTCGACCCCAGCATTGAGTGGTGGAGTTGCTTCAAAAAATCAATCAAAGTACGCGATCGTTTGATGCATCCTAAGATGCCTGAAGACATAGACATTTCTGGTGACGAGATTATTGCAGTTCTAAAGGCTTACTCTGGTTTCAATGACCTACTTATGGAATACTCTAAGTGCAAACCCAAAACACGGAAACGCGCCAAATACAAAGCAGTGGCTCGAAAGCCAGCAGGAACCTAACCCATCGCTTCACCGGACGCGTTAGAACCGCGCCGGTGAGCTTTTTTGTTAGCTTGATATATGATAGATAAAACAACAACACCAAACCAAGTGACGTTCGAGATTGTTGAGTTCTGTGTAGAGATCGATTCGTCTAAAAATCCAATCTTTGTTCCAGTAGCGCCTTCACAGCA
>Ga0116163_1002183_pt1 | contig 11603 bp, 7 predicted proteins | sample AD_UKC107_MetaG_FD_89889 | JGI IMG/M metagenome (GOLD analysis project Ga0116163, IMG submission 89889) | Active sludge microbial communities of municipal wastewater-treating anaerobic digesters from Hong Kong - AD_UKC107_MetaG | ecosystem: Engineered > Bioreactor > Anaerobic > Digestate | place...
CAAAAGGTGTGTGACCAACATCATGCCCCAATGAAATAGCTTCAGCAAGAGTATCATTAAATCCAAAATATTTAGAAATGGTTTGGCTTATTTCGGCAACTTCAATTGTATGGGTTAATCTATTTCTAATATGGTCGTCAAAGCCAGTAATAAATACTTGTGTTTTTCCTTGTAATCTTCTATATTCTTTGGAAAAAAGAATTCTATCTCTATCACGATCAAACTTTGTTCTAATCAAGTCTTCTGCTTCTTTACTAAAACTTCTATTTGCAAATTCAGGTTCCGCTCTTAGAAATAAGAAGGGTTTATTAGCTTTCATAATGATATGATATTAGACTTTACATTTGGTTTAGTGAAATTAATAAAAAAATAAGACAAACCTATATCAAAAGTAAAAAAGATATTAATCATCAATGATTTACATCAAGTCAAATTAAACTCTTCTGGCGGTGAAGTCGCTAAAAGAGTTTAATTTAAATTTCTAGTTTGTGCGAAGCACAAAAGCGCGTTGGAAAAACTAAAACAATTTTTTATCATACTTACCGAATCAATCTCGATAAATTTAGTATCAAACAGCACGAATTAAAATACTTTAATTGTCAGAATATATATTTACCTTTCCAAAATACAAAAGTTATCAGAAAGCTTTAAAAGCATCTTAATTAAATAATTTGTCAAAAAGAGTCGAATTGCTTTATTCTGAATTTTTTAGCAGCTTATTTATAACGGTCCGCGGTTTTGTTGTGTGCGGGATTGTCGCCCCGTTTCAATGTCCCCCGCTGAACACTTTACTAAGATAAAACTTAGTCACGAAACCACCAAACACCCGCATGCAATAAGAACCGCTGTTATAAACTGGCTGCATATATTGACCTTGTCAGTTTAGCAATAAATATCAACGAAGTACAAAGTTGTTTTTGTTTTTAAGGAATGCAAATTGCCTGAAAGGCAAAAAATGCAAACTCTTTTGCAATTTCAATTGCAAATGTGGTTGCAATGAATATTCAGGAAATATTAAAGTATCTTTTCCATGCTACAACATCATCATTAGGCACAACTAACCACAATAATTTGCGAGGTCTTGAGCAAGCAACATAAACGATACGCATTTGTTCTTTATTAGCTATGGATAAGGTGTTAAAATCTTTCCTTAATAACGTAGTATAATTGGAATTATCTTTTTTCACTAAAAAAATTAGAATTGCATCTAACGATTTTCCTTTAACGGAATGAATTGTATTTATAAAAGAATAATCGTCTGCTTTAGATTCATCATGAAATAAAGAATCAATTTTTAAATTACTAAATCTCAATTTATATTCAAAATTAAATTTAGAACTTGCTTCATTTACCCACGTTCCAAGGTTTTTATCAGAAATTTCAGGTAATGAATGAATAAATTGAAATAATTCATTTCTATATTCTCTGAAACTACTTTCATTTATTTTCTCTCTTAAAAAGCCAGAACTAACAAATGGAATTCCATTTTTATACTTATGATAACCCTTTTCAATTTGTTTAAACCCTAATTTTAAATTTCCTTTTTCTATTAAAAACTTTCCCTGAATAATATCTCTTAAATAATAATGGTTATTCTTCCATGGTGATTCTTGATTCATCAAGTTAGTATTTACAAATCCGAAATGTTTCTCTCCAAAACTACGCCCCCTATAAACTATTGCCAAGTTATCTTCTGAAATAGACATAGTATTACATTTATCCATAAATGAATCGCAAAAATCAAAAACCGAATCCACTTCTGGTTCATAGCCAATTATTTTTGGATTTTCAGGACAATCCTTATTATCTCCAATAGAAATCATATTTCCATTGAAAAAACAATTCAAATATTCACATATTTTTGTTGAACTTCTACGGTTTTCAATAAGTGCAAGTTGAAACCAATTAGAACTATTCCATTTTTCATTAAACAATTCTGCATTTGCTGTATTCCATTCAAAAATTGCCTGATCAGGATCACCAATCAGCATAATGCTTTTCAAACCGTAACTATCTAATAAATCAATAATTGACATTTGTATTTCTGTCGTATCTTGCGCTTCATCAATTATCAATATAGGAAATCTCAATGCGATATCTTTTGCTATTTGTGGGTATTTTTTTAATATTCTTAGTGCAAAATAATTCGCATCAGCTTGAACTGCCTTCCCTTGTTTAAAGTGAAATTCCTTAGAGAGAATAATATCATTTACTTTTTTATTATAACTACCATCTTGATTCTTTATTTTATCCCAAGAAAAATGATAAGAAGATGGAGGTCGCAATGGAATTGGAATTCTATCATTACCAACATCTTTAAATGAAACCATTTCAAAATAATAGTTTGGATCTCTATATGTGACTTTATGTTTAAAATACTTCGTTTGTGAAGGATTATACTCAAACCATTTATTGTATTCAGTTCCAACAATCTCAGGTCTTGTCTTACATTTCATTTCCAAATGTCCAAATGGTAAGAATATATATTTGTTAATAAAACTATCTATTGTACCAATAAAATGGGGATTATCAATATCCTTGAGTTGATAATTTTCTTTTAAACTATTTTTAATTTCGTTAGCGGCTGTATTTGTAAACGATAATGCTGCAATTCCTTCATGTTTATTTAAATTATTGCATTTAAGTAATCTTGCTAAACGAGCAGTAACTGAAAAAGTTTTTCCACTACCTGGACATGCTTTTATAACTATTCGAGGCTCGTTGCAAACAACAATTCTTTTTTGACTGAAAGATAGTTTATTAAACATTTTCGGGATTTATTTCAAAAATAAATTCTATTGCTTTTTTAATATACTCAGGAACATCAAAGCTTGATTCTGTAAGCAATTTATCATGTAATTCAAGGGCAAAATCAGCTTTGTCTTTATTAGACTTCAATTTTTCCATAAGGATTTGAACTGTAAAATCGTTTTTTAGGTCAGCCGTATCTTTATGTAAACCGCGATAAACTTCTCGCATTATCTTTTTATTTGTATCTGATGTTTCAAATAAATCGTGTTCAAATGTATTTTTTGCCAATGACACATAAAGATTCTTTTTCTGCATTCTTTTTGCATTTTTAGCTCTATCAGAAAAAGGTTTATCATCTTTTGGATCACTATCTGTTAGTATTGAGCATTTAGTTAATAATCTTTTATCTACACTGTCATTATTAAATAATTTTGCAAAATGTTCAAATGCTACTCCGCCAATATTTACTAATTCTACACCTTCTTTTTCTAAGTCAAAGCTCTTTGGCTTAAGAAACTTCTTTGATAAGATTGGTATTAATATTGCTTCTACAATACCTTCAACTAAAATAACTCCGCTTGCAAAAAACATTTGTGATTTTGTTGTATCAAGAAATTTTCTAAGATGCTTGCGATTAGTAATTGAAAAATCATCTTCTCCAAGATTTGCAAATGAAAGAGCTTTGATTTGATGATTTTGCTTTTGTAAAATTGTAATATTTTTCAAATCAGATTTTGCTGTAATTGTAGGAGAGTGAGAAGTCATAAAAATCTGCAATCCTTTATCTTGCAACTTGTTTAAATAACCAAAAAAAGTATTCTGATATTGTGGATGCAAGTGAGCTTCAGGCTCTTCAACCAATAATACATTGAAAATTTCTAACTCATTATCATCACATCTATTAATCAAATCACCTAAAACAACAGATGTGTAAATCAAATTATTTTCTCCAAGTCCATTTTGATAAAGTTCAAAATATGCTTGTTCTGTTCCATTTAATTTATCGGGTTCATATATTGGGCGTTTAAGTTCTATACCCTTAACAACATCAGAAAATTTTCTACCAACATAGTTCATTTCGATATTAGGGTATTTTTTATTTATTCCTGTTCCTTCTAAATGATCATTGACTTTTTCTTTGCCTTCTTTTAAAATATATTTCCAATCATGTTCATCACTTTCAAAAACACCATATAAATTACTTGCAAGTTCCTTCTTCTTATTTTCATCTAATTTAATTTCTTGAGAATTCTTTTGCTTATACTTTGTTAGCTGATTAAAAAGCTGTGCAGTTTTATTATAATTTGAGTATGGTTTCAATCCAATTATTGCATCTCTCAATGGGCTTAAATAGGTGAAAAATATTTCTTGTAATGCATCATATGGAATTACTTGACCTTCATTATCTCCACCCCAAATAGTCCTTTTAAAATACTGTTTCTTTCCATTATCTTCAAAAGTAAATTTTAAATGAAATTGCATTGTTTGCTTTTGCGGATCAGATTCATCTTGCGATATAAAGTCATAGAAACATATTTTCTCTTGAGGATTGTCTCCAAATTCAAATATTAGATCAAACTGAATTTCCTTATTAATCTCTGATGGGTCATTTGGATTTATATGCAAATCAGATTCTTGAACATAAATATCATTATAAGGTTTGCCATATCCAAGACATATCCTAAGAGCATCTATAATAGCTGTTTTACCAGAATTGTTTTCTCCAATTAATATGTTTAAGCCTTTATTAAAAAACAAATCAATATGCTTAAAACTTCGAAAATTATTTAGGGTTAGTTGTTTTAGATACATTTTATTTAAGTTGAAGTTAAAGGACAAATAGAAAAGATATTATTTTAAAATTAGTTTTATGAAATTAACAAAAAGCTTAAACAAAACAAATAAGTATTGCAAAATTTAAGCTCTTTTGCGGAGCGAAGCGCAGCAAATGTGCTTAAATTTAAATCCTAATTGTGCGAAGCACAAAAGCGCGTAGGGAAAACAAAAACAACTTTTATCACACTTGCCGTACCAATCATGATAAATTCAATATCAAAAAGCACGAATAAAATAAATTTTCAAAGCAAGATGAACTATCTATTAAAAAAAATGTCAAAAATTGAATTCAATTTCTAAAATTATTGGGACTATAAATTGATAAGAATTTTTTCAATATAAAAATTTTAGCAGCTTGTTTATAACTATCCGCGGTTAGAAATAGTGCGGGTTTGCGCCTTGTTTCATTGTCCCCCGTTACCGAAAGTTAAAGATAACTAAAATTGTCAAAAAAACACTGCACCCCGCATTTTTTCTGAACCGCTGTTACAAATTGTGCGCCTAATCCACCTTACTTATCAAGCTAGCTTTTAAACTAACCATAAAAACCAAAACAAATTTGTTTTAAAGGCAAATAATATGTCTAGTAACAAAATGTTAAATTTATTTAAGATTATTCAGAATGTTTGATGATTTCACAAAATAATACTACATTCATACTTTCATTTATGACCTTTTGAAATTAATTAAACATTTACATTATGAGAAAATTTATAAAACTTTTGATTCCGTCAATTTTATTATTGAATTTGCTATCATGTGAGAAAGATGATAATAATAATGTTGATTTTTATAATTTAAGCGATAGAATTGGAATATGGGTTAATTCAGAAAGAGGAGATACATTAGAGTTTATTGACAATTCAAAGTTAATAAGAAAAGGAGATGCATATTCAAATGAAGAATATACCTATCACATAAATGGAGAAACTCTTTTTATTGGTAGTGATGATTCAACAGTTGAAACTCAACACCCAATTATCAAAATTGAAGAAAAAAGTGTCACTCTTGGTAATATGTACATCTCAATTGGATCTACAGATAATTCAGGAACATTTACAAAACAAAACTAGAAAAGTATTAAGTCATTTAAATTTTCTAAAATTACATTCATATTATTTGATTAATTAAACGCGCGATGGAAAACAAATTTGTTTCTATCACACCGATAAACCAATCTTAAAAAAACTGTCAAGTTGCCAAGAATACAATATTCTTACAATGTCAAACCGAGATGCAGTTTCTTACTTGTTGAATTATCAGACCATTTAAAAGGTTCATGATTTACTGACTTGGAAAAATAGAAAGCAACTTACTTTGTCCGAAAAGGGCGCATTATTTGTAACGGTCCGCGGTTTTGTTACGTGCGGGTTTCCCCCGCCTTGTTTCACAGTCCCCCGCTAATAATGTTTACTAAGATAATATTTAGTCAGCAAGTTACCAAACCCCCGCATGTAATAAGAACCGCTGTTATAAGTTGGGTGTAGGTAATATAAGCCTATCAATTAAGCATTTAACTTTCCATGAAATACAAAAAAAAGTATTTAGGTTGGAATTACAAATTGCCTGAAAGGCAAAACAGGGTTGGCTTTGTAAGCTCTTTTGCAATTGGACTGTGCGCGGGGATTGGAAAAATTGCAAATGTGCTTACAAATGCGTTGGCAAAAGGTTTTTTATTATTAACTATCTGTGTAGGCTTGTTGGAACTACTCTTTTATCTTTGCATTGCTTCATAAAGTGAATGTATAACATCTTTACCTATTTGATAACTGTCCAGAACTTCTTGAAATGTCAAGGTTGGAGAACCACCATGGACATATTTGTGTCTACATATAATAAGATTTGAATAGTTAGATCTTACATTATTTCTGGACTCATCGAAAATTTTTTTCTCACGTATTTTGAGCTTAGCTTCAAATTTGTCAAGGTACTTAATACCAAAAGGCTTTATATGCTGTCCTTTTAAGTCGTCAATCTTTATTCTTCCGTTGATATTAGAAAAATGTTTTTCAATAAAACTTCCAAAAACTATATTTTTCTTTTGAGCAAAATCAAAAAAAATATCTTTTATAGCTAATTCGTAAACAGTTACAGCATTTACCGCCAAAAACCCTGCATAGTTTGACTTTATTGCAGTATCAGTAATTGCGTTTACTAATGGATTTAAGTGCGCAATTAGATTATCTGTTGCTACGAATCTATTCTGATAAGACATTATTTTCCTATTAGATTTATCTTAACGTATGCAAATCTTTCTTTTACTATTTTTGCGTCAGTCGTTGCTAATGATGTATACTCAATAAATTTTTCGTCAACTAATAAATTTTCATATCTATCACTCAGGTCTTCAGGCAAAATATTAATATTATTAATTATTGTGCAAAATATTGAATCAAATAATGAACCGTTAAGTGGACCACGAACTGAAAAGGGCTTTGGTCTTAACTTGTCATTTATAATCTTTGTTGCTTTTTCAAAATCTAAGACAAATTTTTCTACTTTACCTGTCAAAGTATTTTGATATTTTTTAGCAACATTACTTATGAATTCCTTCATTGGCTTTTCATATTCAACTAAATGATAACAAAGACCAAAAGCTCTTAAAATTAATTCTACATCATTTTGATGTTTATCAATTAGTTTCTTACCGATAATATTTCTCCAATTTGAGTTCTCATTCAGTTCACGAAGTTTGTTTAAGAAAACGCCCCTGAAAACACAATTTCTTATTTCCTGTGGTTTTAGTGGGGTACCACCAGTATTTAAACGTTCAAAAATATGATATACACTTGTGCTTTGGTCTTTAGGAGCAAGTTGTCTTATATTTATTGATCTTAAAACTGCCGTCTCAAGTTTTCGTCTATCTTTTACTTCAAGGTCAATAAAACGTTTGTTATGAAATGGGTTTTTTTCATTTAAACCAGTCAGTCTAAATGTCTGTCTTTTACCCCTTTCATTTTCATAACCAAAGTAACCTTCAAGATAAAAGAAAATACTAAGTAAACGTTGTTGACCATCAATTACTAAATTCTTGTTTTGCTCATCAATGTAAAAGAATACAGGAGGAACTGGTAGTCCAATTAGAAATGATTCAATTAATAAAGATGATTGTTTTATAGACCAAACAAATTCACGCTGAAAGTCTGGTATTGTTATATCTTCATCTTTCCACATTTGAGCTAAACCACTCAGTGTAAAATCAGAAGGGTATGTAGTAATATCATACTCTATCAAGACTTCATTGTCTTGATCGTCTTCTCTTTCAATTTCTAAAATATCCGTTTTTAATGTCATATTATTATTATTTTGTCAAATGTACGTAATATTGTTTTTTAGGGTTGTTGCCAACTATAAATATAATAAAAAAGTTCTTCCTATTTGATTTTGTTTTGAAACTAAAATTATTATAAAAATTATTTGATTCCAATTTTGTTAATTTCTTTCATTAACCTATCAGTTTCAATTAGCGTTATAATTTTTTTTAAATATTGTAACATATCTTCAAATCTTAGTGGTTACTTTCTACAATTTTTATTTCTTCTTCTGTTAAATCATAAAGCTCGTAAACCATTTGGTCAATTTCTTTATCAGTTTTATTTATATCAAATTGAAGTTGATTTATTTCTGCTTTATATGAATTAAAATATACTTCCCACTCATCTTGTAGGTCAAGTGAAAAGACAATTTTTTGTTTTTTTAATTCAGTAATAAAGTTTTTAAAATCATAGTCATAAAATGACTCAAGTTTATTAGATACTTTTTCTATATCAAGATTATCCTTTAGACGATTTATAAATGTTAACTTTTTCTCATTTAATACTTTATTATAATTTAACATTTCCGTTGTTTTTAAAAAGAATAAATTCTGAGCATCACTTGAGATAGTTTTAATAGGCAGATTCTTTAATTCATTAACTTTAATTTTAGGAAATAAATCATCTTCTTCAGAATAAAATTTCCTAAAATAGAAACCATATAGTTTGCTATTTATTAAGGCTAAATAATAACCTAAATTTTCATCTCGATCAGGATAATTAGTGCATATATATGTTGATTGATCAGCATAGTATTTATTATTATCTAATACTGCATAGAAATAATTACTTATTATTTGTCTAATAAGAATTTTAGGTTGTTCGAAATAATGTTGATCTTTTGGAGACATTAACCATTTTCCCCACTTAATATAACTTTCTTCCCAAGTTAATAGATATCTATGTACTCCTTTACCTTTCAACTCTTTTTTATAAGTTTCATCCTTTTTAATCTTTGAATGGTAAATCTTATTTTTTACATCATCAGGAGTTAAAGGTAAACCATCATTATTTATTCCGTATCCTACTTGATACGGTTTTATTCCGTTAGAAATATCAAGTTTATCGCTAAGTTTAGCATCACTTGAATTTAATTTCTGTATAATCAGATTTATATGTTTATTTGGGGCGAAAGACATTAAAAAATTTTGATTGTTTTTCCATTCAAATTGATTGTAAATATATTCTGAACCTATATCTTGACCAACTAAAGTTTCTTTTTCTGAAGTAGGAAAAGCATTTCTAATAATAAAAATTGAAGTTTCAACATTTGCATCTTCAAAAATAATCTTACGATTAAAGTTTATTAAATAATTTATCTCGGTTTCGTTAATTAACAGCTCTCGAACTTTAGATGCATATTTATTAGAAAGCCAAGCGTTTGGTATTATAAAGCCCAACATACCATTTGGTTTTACAAGTTGTTTAATTGATTGTTCAATAAATAAATAGTAAATTTCTGAATGACCAATAACAGTATAGTAGTTTTTTCTAAAATATTCTACTTGAGCGCTTCCTAATTCAGCTCCATATGGAGGATTCCCAATAACAACATCGAATTTGCCATTAGAATATACTTCTGGAAATTCTTTTCCCCAATTGAAAGCTTTTTCTCCTACAATTTCAGGGTCATCAATTAAAGAATTTCCACATTTGATATGATTGCTTAATGTTGTTAGTTTTCTTCCTTTTTGTGCTGTCCGTAACCAAAGTGAAAGTTTTGCAATTTCAACGGATTCTTCGTTTAAATCAACACCGTAAATATTCTTTTCAAGAATTTTTGCTTCAATGTCAGAGAAAACTATTGAACCGCCCAACAATTGAGCTTTTAATTCATCAATTCTTTTGTGTTCTTCTATTAAAAATTCTAAAGCTTGATTTAAAAATGCTCCTGAACCGCAAGCTGGGTCAAGGATTGTAATATTTAATAACCACTCACGATATTCTGTAAGTTTATTATCTAATTCTTTTACAATTTCTTTCTTACGATTTTTTCTTCCTTTAGCGAATTCTTCATCAATAATTTCAAGCTCTGTTCTTTTTTCTTCACACAGTTTTCCAACTGTATTTTCAACTATGTATTTTGTGATATATTTTGGAGTGTAAAAAATTCCATCTTTCTTGCGTTTTGTTTTTTGGGTTTCTACTTCTTTACCTTCAATTTCCGCTTGTACATTTTCAATTTCGCCTAAAGAATGTTCAAAAATATGACCTAAAATATTTACGTCAACGTCGGTTTCAAAATCGTAAGTACTTAATTGCAGTGTATGTTTATGTAAAATTTCGTCGTTAATTTTGATGTTGTCCAATATTTCATCGGGAGCAAACAAACCGCCGTTATACGGAAAAATGTCGTATTTCTTACCTTTGTAACCTGTATTTAAATAACCAAAATATTTTTTGAAACGGTCATAAAGCGGAACATATTCGTCTAAATCGTCTTTTAAAGTTTTCCATTGTTTTACTATTTCACTAATAGAATTTGGAGGGAGTAAAAGCCTGTCTTCGGCGAAGAAAATAAATAAAAACCTGTCAAGTAGCTTTTGAGTTTTCTTGAAAAGAACCAATTTATCAAACTCAGGATTATTTTTTACAATGTCGTTAAATATTTCTTCTCTGAATTTGGAGTAATCATTGTATAGTTTCTTTGTTACATTTTCTTCTTGTAAAACAGATGCTTCCTTAATTTTAAGAGGAATGTCTTTTAGAATATTGTCTTTTGAGAAACACAACCAAAGTAATGCAAAACGTTCTTTCGATAAATTGAATAAATTAAATTCTTCATGATAAATAGTGTCATGAATGTAAAGTCTTATTTTTTCAAAATTTGATGTAACAATATAAACACATTTAGGATTATGGTTTTTATATCCAAAAGCTTGGTCACGAAAAGAATCAAGATTTGTCGTTTGAGTTGATTTCAATTCAATTACAGCAATAACTTCATTGTCACGGATAATTGCTCCATCAGCTTTCTTGCTGTCATCAACATTCTTTTTTTCAAGAACGATATTGTAATTAGGTTCTGGATTTAAAGTATATTCAAGAATATTTACAAAAAGATTTCTAATAAATTCTGATTGATATTCTTCTTCTTTCAGGTTTCTAATATTTTCTTGAATTTGTGCATTTCCAAAATAGGATTGAAATTCGTTGTATTTTTTGTCAATAAGTCCTGGACTTAAATCGCTTAGGTATTTTTTGATTACGGATGTTTGAAATAAACTCATTTTCTAAATAATTTCTTTTTTATACAAAGACCTAAATTACTATTTTTTGAGGAAAGAATTAAACAAAACCAAAAGATGTGGAAAAATTAAAGCTGTTTTGCGAAGCAAAAGTGCTTTAATGTGCGGTTGGTTTCCAAATTGCGCGTCAGCGCAAAAGCGCGTTGGAATACTATTTTTTTATTATCATACTTACTGAACCAATCCTAATAATTTTCCTGTCAAACTGCTACGAATAGAATTTAAACTTTAACTATCAAAATGAAATACAATTTCCAACTTTCGAAAAGTATCAAACCGTTAAAACTGATTCTTAATTTGCAGAATTGTCAAGATGAAATAAAGTTTATAGATTTTTTTTGACGCCTTACTTATAACGGCTCGGCGGTATGAAACGTTGGGGTTGCGTGTTTTTGCCTATCATTTTACACATAATGCTTGCGCGTTTTAGTTTGTTTGATTACGTAATACTTCC
>Ga0116163_1002202_pt1 | contig 11554 bp, 10 predicted proteins | sample AD_UKC107_MetaG_FD_89889 | JGI IMG/M metagenome (GOLD analysis project Ga0116163, IMG submission 89889) | Active sludge microbial communities of municipal wastewater-treating anaerobic digesters from Hong Kong - AD_UKC107_MetaG | ecosystem: Engineered > Bioreactor > Anaerobic > Digestate...
AAAGACAGATAGAGAATCTTCAACAAACAAAAACTATTAGCAATCTAATCACTAACCTTTGGGATGTAATAAATTAATAAAAGTAGTACCAATAGCTTCAGTTGTCTTTGCTAACTTCTTGTTGTTCTTTGTTAAACAAGATAGGGAATGAATCTGCTGTAACTAGTAGATAGTCAGCTGTTAGCTTGTATCGTACAATCTCAAACAGTGCGTCTTCTAGTGCATTAGTATCTATCTCTACATTGTCATCAACTACTAAACGTGCTACTAAACCACATGAGTTATAGCCGTTACTAACATCATAATTATACCACTCTCTCCATTGAGTAAACGGATTGTATGGGTTGTCGCTTGTTGTAAGCATCATCTCATTAGTACTCATAAGCGGTCCTTTAATTAGTTAGCTCGGTGGCGTTAATTAGGTTTCTAGGAACCCCTAGTGCCAATGATATTTCAGCAGCAGTATACCCATTAGCTAGTAGGTTTCGAGCCCTGTTTGCTTGTCCAGCAGAAAGGGTGGGGGCTGATTTTGGAGTTGCTAGGGCCTTAACCCTATCCATATCCGTGTTTCTTAGTATGGCCGCCAATCTGGTCGGGCTAACAGCGCCCATCTGAATAGCTTCCCACTCCCGGGGGGTGATATCAATGAGCGGTTTCTTAGCACCAATCCTAGCACGAGCCACTACTAAAGCACGGCCCTTTTCTTTCTTCTTCTGGGCGGCGGATAGTTTTGTGGGGCTTGAATTGACCTTTGTCTTATAGATCACGTTCGCTAAAATCTGTGCTTTACGTTCCAATGGTTTGTTTCTACTAGCTAATTTAAGTTTGGCTTCTAGGCTATCTACCTCTTTAGCGTATGTCTTCTTAGCTATTGGGGAGTATGGTTTTGGTTTAATGGCTACTAAATTTTTTCGAGCGGTGTTAGCTAAATCTTTTAATTTGTTAGCGTGATCAGCATATACCCCTTCAATTACAGTTCCAGAGCTAAGCTTTCTAGCGTCTTTAACTTCGTACATCTTAGTGGATTTAGTAGTTCTTAGTGTCTCAACGCCGTTTTTGTCTATGTAGGTCTTATGGCTCTCAACGTAAACTTTCTCTCCAGTAGAAGGATCAATGTGAAAAGAATCGCTTCTATGTGGAACCCGTTGTTGGGAACTGGCTCTTGAAATAAGGGTGCTTGCTCCAGAAGTTGGGCCGGACTGATATTTGGTTTTTAAAGCGGCGATACCATTATCCTCGTATGACTTTCTCCAATTCAACTCATGTTTTTCAGAATCGATGACCACCATTGAATGACGCACAGCTCTAGCTATTTCAGAAGTGCTGGCGCCTTTAACTGTCATATCTGTAATTAAATTAGAAACGTCGCCCATCTTTAATTGTTTTTGTGGGCCTGTCATAGGTTTCATACCAGGGACCGGCGGGTATGCTCTTACTGGGTCAAAATCCTTAAGACCTTCTAAAGCTGGTGATGTTTTAATGTGGCCTCTATCGTTAGGTGCAACAATAACAAAATCTCCATCAAAATCAGCACCAGATAATCGTTTAGCAATATCTGGATGGATCACGATAGCATCGGTTGCTGTGCCTAGAAGAGACTTAGCTTCTTTATTTCTATTATTAACAGTTACCGTTGGTATCTCAAACACGCCGCCATGAGGATATCGTATTAGTACTACTTTTTCTCCGTTGTTGTAGTTGGGAGCATATACCTCAGTTGGTTTGATATTTGTAGAAGGTAATATAACAGCTGTCGTCTGCCTTGGTAGAGCTGCAGCCTTTAATTGAACAGCAGCAGAGTCTGCCGAGTTAGCAAATTCATTCAACATGTGTTGACGAACTGTTGGGTTTGTCAGACTCATTATCTCTTCATATTCAGCCAGCCTATTCTCAAAATCGATTTCTAGTTGTCTTTTCGCAACAACTGGAGATTGTTTTGATAAAAACTGTGAAGACAGATTACGACCCCAAGCACCCCAATCGCCTTCTTCGTTTACAACGTTGATAGCGGATAACTTCTTTTCCCCGTTAACCTCGTAAAAGTTTGGTCTAGTCGTGGCACCGAACGGGCGCTCTGGGATATCAGTTGACTGCTTTTTAAAAGCGTCTAATTTGTTAGCTTTAGGATCCTTTGATGTGTTAAACACGATGTCATACCCATTGGGGATATTATCGGAATATACCGCCATACCTTTTAAATAGTGTGTTCCGTCCACACCAATTCGAACTTGGGCATATGACTTTCCACCTAAAGTAAGGTCGTCTACCCCTTTCCTAAGCTCAATTAAACCGTCTGCGTTCTCGCCGCCTTCTTTATTATACCTAACAAAAATCCGATTGCTTGAAATATTATTAACTACGGAAGTATCAACAAATGTTTCTCCATAGTCATTAGAAGCATAGTTAGGAATTCGAATATTTTCTTTGTTCTTATATACCTCTTGAAACGTGGTATCGGGTTTAGCTAAAACCTTATAGCTCGTGTCTTTTCCGGTTCCTAATTGTGGCTCTCTTAAATAGTGAAGTGTATAGCCTTCGTTTCTTAGCAAGGCTATTGCGCTTTTAAGTTTTGTTTCGCTGACTCCCAAGTATAACTCTACAGCTTCGCCAACATCTACAAATCCATAACGCTCAACAGCATCTTTAAGGACCGTGGCAACTTGTTGAATGATAGCATGTTTGGCGTTATAGGATGGTTTTAACATCTCACGAACTGAAGACTCTGCCACTCCCATCTCGGCACCAATGGCTACATTAGACATTCCTGACTCTTTAAGTCGTACTGCTTGCAATCGCAGATCTTCTTTAGCGGCTGCTTTGGCAAGCGTTTTCTGTTCTCGTAATTCTGTAGTAGATATATTAAGTGCGGCGGCTATTTCTGTTTCAGAAACCCTTCTTTAGACAGGGTGTCAATAGCATTAAGTAACTCTCCACCACTACCCCACGGATATCTTCCAGATCTACGTTTAATACCGTAATGAGCAATAATTTGTTCGTCAATCATATGACACCTTCATTTCTTCGATAATCTTGTCGTATTCAATAATTCTACCCATTATGTGAATGACGGAGCCTGGTTCTGGAGACCATTCGTAAATCTCATCATTCTGATAGATGGCCAATAGAATATCAATGTCATTCGGGTTGTATCCGTATTCTAGACAAAATAGTGCAGCGTATGTTTCCAGCTGAGCTGGTTTACCGGGTGCTTTCCCGGTCTTTAAATCAAAGATTCTAAGCACACCGTCTATAAAAGATATAGCATCGGCAGTGCCAAAGGCGTTATCACTATAATATAGAAGCACTTCCGGATCCATTCTATATCCAATAGCGTCGTTGACAAAAGCATTAACCGACATAGTGTTTTGTGGCATGCGGATCTTCAGCTTTATATGTTCTTCAGCTAAAGCATGAATCCTAGTTCCAATGGCTGCTTGTTGATGATTGTCGTAAGAAGCGCGAAGTTTGTCTATGTCATAGTTAATCCAGTGAGGTTTACTAGGGCTAAGAAAACTATGAGCAACCGAAATATATCGCTTGTTCCAGATCACGTAGCACCTCCTCTAAGTTTTCGGGTTGAACAAATCTACCAAAACACTGGGCATCCATAACATCTATGTAATACGATTGATTTGGTTGCTGCGGAGACCCATACGCACGCTTAGTTTCGAAAGCTCCCCAAAAAGATCCAGGTCCTAACATGATAACATCTGGAAAAGACTTTCTAAAGGTTGGGTCTACTTTTATAACTGTAGCTGCTGGATAATTTCTCTCTAAAATGCTCATAAAATGAGACTGAAACGTTGCTTCAATCATGTGTACCTCAAAAAAAATAAAAGAAGACGCAAAAATTAATTTTCAGGTCTTCCTTCTATTATAGCCGTTGTTGTTTTTGCGTTTTATAGAACGTAAGATTTTTTTCGTTGAATCTTTTTTTCGTTGCATAGGCGCGTGAAATACCTCTATCTAGTTCCGAATCTGAAATAAGAAAGTGATAAAACAAATCTTCATACGTGGTTGTCATTCTATCTATTCTACCCATTGACTGGTGTACAATGCGATAAGAATAATGTTGTGAATAAAATAACATGTGGTTTGTTGTGAAGCACTCCCAGGCTTCGTTCCCGCTGTAGTATTGAACTAAATATATCCAAGACTCTGTTTCTGGTAGTGGATCATGTCGTTTCCCGTTTAGCTCCGCAACTGTCGTCATATCAGAAAAGTGATTTTTCAACAACGTTAACTCGTAGTTAAAATTATAAAAGATTATTAGGCGTTTAGCACGTCTAAATATTCTTTCTGTTTCAACTAGCCTAGACGGGTCTGTATTTATTACTTTCCTAATCAAATGTACTTGTTCTGGGAATGTTCTAATTGGACGGTTTAATTCTTTGTTCCATTCAGTCTTTATGATTTCCTTAACTAATTCTCTATCAAAAGAAACTTTAACACGTTGTATATGCCTAGTCGTATGCCTAATGAAAGTCATAACTACGAATATAGTTTCTTTATGGCGCTCAAGAGTCGGTTCGTCGACATATCCCAATATTTTTGGGTATTTGGTATATGGAGCGTATCTAACGTGTCTAGCTATGAATTCTGTTCTATTCTTGTAGAATCCATGAGCAATAAAGACTGGAATCAAATCCATCCATTTATCAGCGGGGGTGGCAGTTAACATCAACCATCTATTGTTCTTTGTGATCTTTAAAAAATTCTTTGACCATTGACCAGAACCTATAGACCGTTGTTCGTCAAATATAAAGAAGGCTCCTGAAACAGTATTATATTTCTTAATATTATTCCAGGAGTCTACTATCAATCTAACGCCGTTAATACTAGACGGTCTATCTGTCGACACACCGAGTACAGCTGCCGTTTTTTCCCAATCAAGCTCATCTCTTTTTTTAGCTGTTGTAAGTATGTAAATGTCCACAGACTTATTGGGGAGGGATTGTCTTTTAAGGTCTCCACCCAATATCTTGGTGTAGTAATATAACATACCGACATAGCTTTTTCCAGAACCAGTACCGCCGACCAATATAGAACCATTTCTCAAACGAGCCAATGCGTCTAGTTGATGCGGCTTAGGCTCCATTATTCAGCACGAGGCCCAATATGGATAATAGGAAGGTCTGCGTATTTTTGACTAAAGGGCGTATCCTCAAGATGTACGTACATAGTTCGTAGGTATGCGCTAACGGGGGAATCCCCCTCTTTATCCCAATTATATGGCGAGATTACTAAATCACAGGAGATTATTGAGCGGTAATCCAGCATCGCTACTGTATCTTCCGTTAAAGGTAACTGTCCGTTTTCTTGGACAACGATCACGGTTGGCGGGCGACCATTAGTATAGTTAACTTTTACTGGAAGGTGCCACGCCGGTTCTTCTTCCTCATCCCGTTTTAGGGGCTTAACATTCCAACCGATCTCCAAAAGGTTAGCTGCCATGATTGGATCCTCAATCAATACACTAAATCGGCGAGAGCCAGGTGGATTAAAACGATCTTCTTGTCCAGTGAAGTTCTTAAAGATAAGGTTAATGTCTTCAAACACCAAATTATCTGTAACTTTGTACTGTTTTTTCATTGTTATCTCCTTAATTTAAAATAATATTGATGTCGCCGAATTCAGATATTTTAGAAACGGCGTCATCTACTAAGTTATTAAAATAGGTCATGTCTATCAACTGCTCCAGACCATTGGTTTTAACTAGTTCAGCAGGCAACCATTTATGATCTTTTGTTCCGGTGACCGCATATCTTTTATCGTTGTTAACTCTTACCAACGAACCACCGCGGTCAGTCATTGGGCAGAATAAACCAACTTTTCCAATAAACATGTTTTCGCCATCGGGGAAGTCGATATACATTTTGCCAGCTTTAACTGACTTTGCTTCTGTCAAATCAGAGAATATAATCTCCTCCTTTGAAAACAATTTCTTAAAAACGTATGGGTGTGCAAAACGAGCACCAACGGCGTCCCATTTACCACTGTTAGCTGACTTAGCAATTAGAACCGCATCGTTGATCAGAGCCATTCTATCAAATACGTCTTCTACTTCAAATTGATAACCATAACGAAGACCGAACTCCTTAATAAGCTCGATGTCCTCTGGCTTGTAGTTAGCAATCTTTACAGAGTCTGTTTTGATATGCACTAGCTCAACACCATGTTTATCTAGGTAGTGTTTCAAATCAACCATAAATAAAGAACCACGTTTTGCAACAATGTTATCGATGTTACGCTCATCTCTAAACGGATTCGGGAACCTAGCAAAGGTTAGTCCGTACACGATATTAATCACGATCTTTAATGCGGTTGACAGGTCTTTAGCACCAGACTTATCTTTCAGATATGGCTTTAGTTTGCCATCGAACATCGCTTTGGCTGCTTCATAGTCTTCATGTTTAATAGCTAGTCTAGCTTTTTTGATATTTACATAGTTTTCGGTATATGGGCCAAATACATTCATAACCTCGATGGATGTGGGGTGCATGGACGCGATGTCCATGTACAGAACATTTTGGTAGAGGCCTGGTTTAGCGTAAACGTAGCCACCTTCGTTAACGGTTTCGCCGCGATATGTACTAACACCACGCTTGAATGTATATCCAGGAAATTGTTCCGCTAAATTAACATAGTTGAACTCGGTCTGTGGACGTTTGTTATTTCCAAAGATAATTTTGGCCGCGTGTGACTGGGTACTACTATTGACACGTAACCCGCTTAGATCGGCGAGAATCAATCGAGCATTATAGTCCTGAATAATGTGGTTGTGTAGCAACTCGAGCGATATAACGTCGTTGTCACAATACTCCCCAACTCTATCCCATAACTCAATCGGGACAGGCTCGTCCCATGGGTGCTCCCATTCAGAATGATATATACCCATGTCAATCTGCCATTTCTTGAGAGACTGCTTTGTCGATGAGTAGTCTAAAACGTCTACCCAAGACAAATTATAAGCCTCTCTAAACAGCGCCGAAGAATCGTCATTAATGATTCGATAGCTTAGATCGTAGATCTGGGTATTGTTAAACCCAAGCATACACCCATATAGGATGTGGTTGTCATACCGTCGGTTATTAAAACCGACAAGCTTAAATTTGGAGAGCTGTTCAACTTCTTCTGCTGATGGGTTGACTAGACGATTAACTTTATGGTCTTTTCCTTCTCTCTTATAACTGATCAAGAGTAGATTTGGAAATACCTCGACATCGAAGAATACCAAGCCGTCTTCAACGTGTTCTTCGGTTTCTGTTGACTCGTCATCGTGGTCAGATTTATATTTGGCTTTCAAAGCCATTCGAATACATGCGTCAGCTTGATTTGTGCTATGGGAAGCAAACTGAAGAATATCTTCCCGCATATCAGAGACATCGTATTCTAAACCACTTTCGTATGCGTCATTCAACAATTTAAATATAAAACTAACAGACGGCGCGGTGGCCGGATGTATTTCTTTATTTAAGTTTCTTGAAATTAACAAACGTAGTGATCTTTCGGTTTTTACTACATTTGTCGATACCATTTGGTTTCCTTTTAACGGCAATCCAGTGTTAATTCTGGATATCTCCAATCCGTTTGATTTTGTGTGTTTGCGCCTTATAGAGAAATTACCAATGGGGGCCAACACGTCGATGTGCAAATCATATACCCTGCTCAGTGTTGACACGTCGCCGTCATAGATATAGTGTAAGTGGATTCCTTGTCCACTTTTACTAAGCTCTGCGTATGTCGGCGGAAATTTGCTAGCAGCTTCAACGTTGGCTGTGAATGACTTATTTCCAGATTCGTCTTTAAGATCAAAGTCGATTACGATATGTTGCGGTTGTGGTAAAACGTAATGTAACCGTTTCGTGTTAAGGTCTGATAACTTTGTATTTACATCGTTCCAATATTTACTAGGCCGGCCTGTTTTATTACTCCCATACTGAGCTGGTTGGTCTGCAAACACTATGTCCAATACAGACGGTTGTTCGGTCATAGTTAGCCAATCGTCAACGCTAATATCTACTTCCACGGGGGTCTTTGACTCAAACGCGTCGGTATTAAATCCCGTATAAACAGAACGATACACCGTGTCTTCGATTCGTTTTACCTTGTGGAACTCGTCCCAATATTGTCTAAACTCATCCCGGAAGATATGTTTCTGCATTGTGTAGACAGCGTTAGTGCTCTCACACCATTCTTTATACACCTTCCAAGCTCTTGATAACGTAATGTAATCCTCTTTGCTAAACTCAAAGTAATTGTCTTCCACAAAGTTGAAGAATATGTTTGTTCTTAGCATCATATCTACGGGCTTGTAGCGATTGTAATATGATTTACCGAGGGATTCAAACAATGTCAAGCACTTGTGCGCTATAGCACCTAATTCAAACTGCATCTGGCTGACTAATATGTCATAGTCTTCTGGAGATACTAAAGCACCTGTCGGGCGAATATCGATAAGACGACGAATAAGACCAGACTTAGCATCTGTAATATTTACAGGTTTATTTGTAGCTACGAATAACGCAGTGTTAATACGAAGGGAATAGCTACGCTCATACTTAACACTCATTGTTATTTTGTCATGGGCTACAATGCTATTAAGCACCGAGTTATCTCGTATTTTGGATAGGTCTCCTTCGTGGTTGATACCAACTAACGGGTTACCTCGAAACATTTCAGTTGAAAAGTTGCTGGTGCCATTGGTAATTGTTTTTGCTTCAAACGTTGTATAGTAATCTTCGAAAAGGTTTTGTATTAAATTCAGTGCGGTTGATTTACCAGTCCCTGGTGCTCCGAATAGTACGTAGAACTTTTGTACATATTTGGAGGCGCCAGATACGACTGACCCAATTGCCCACATAAGTTTGGTTAGGTTTTCTTCATCGTAGAGGGTACCAAATAGTTTATCGAAGGCTGGCGTTGGACCGGCTTCTAACGGATATGGTAGAACTCTAGATACATAATCTCCCTTTTGGATTGGTGTATTAGAAAATACGATTGTATCATCTAATTGCTTGTACTGATCAGAAAGCTTTGTAACGAATAATTTAAATTGAGACCAACTGGTGGACGAAAACGCCGCCATGTACTTTGGGAATATCATCGAATCAACAATCTTACTAGAGATCTTATCCGTATATTCTCTAATCTCTTTATCGACTAGTCGTTGAACATCATACTCATCAGTACTCCACAAACCCTTTTCAGAATCCCAGATAGCATAGAAGGCTCCACCCCGAATCATAAGATCTGAGGAACGACCCACTACAAAGTCTGGATATACCTCAACGCCTGATCTTGTCTTACGGTCTTTAACAACTAAGAAATCAAGCATAATAGGTCCTTATTTTGCAAATGTTGCATTGTTGCACTTTTTTTTCAAAAAGTTTCTACAGTAAATTATATACTATTTATTTTACTTGAGAAAGTTTATAGTTTTTTTTGTAACATGCAACATTTTATAGAAAAAACCTTATAAGTTGTGTTTTCTACTCGAGTAAAACACTCCCAAAAAGCTAATTTAAAAATGTTACATTTTTGTTGCAAAAAAGTGAAAATGCAACAAATTTGGTGTTTTTTAGCCGTTTTTAAGAACATTACAAAAGTGCAAATCATCGTAAAAACGCAAAAATTACGTTTTTGCAACAAAAGTGCAACATTTTTTGCAACATTTTTAATCAGCTTTTTCGCTAATCCAAGCCATCATTTGATACCAAATTTCTACTTCTCTTTGGTCATCAGTGGCATGTTCTAACGGAAATAAACCACCTCGTCCGTTCCACTCATAAGTCCTATCTAGAACCATGCTTACTTTCTCATGAATATATTTAGCGTCCCTGGTAGTATTATATAGACCAATATTAGCTAACATTGACCAGAAATACATACGAGCGTGCCCATAGTCGTCTGGCGAGTGTAGCATATACTCCATACGTTCAGATAGAGAAATAAGCACTTCTAGGAACGTAGCTGGGAAATCCTCTTCAAACTGGCTTTTATATTCTTCGCAATACAGGGCCCTAAGAAGTAGCGCATCTTGGATACGATTATCATCGTTAGGTACTGTGGCCGTAAAGTTGCGTTCGTACAAGCCGGCTACGAGGATATCAGATACTGGCCCGTCAAGTTCTACACGGGCCAGTAACCAATCTAAATACATCACTCTTCAGATTCCTCAGGGCGTTGCGGGCGCCGAGGGGTTTCACGGACATCGCGGTCATGTTCTTTCACAGCGGCCACTGTTACGGAATATAACTTCTCTTCGTCCTGATTATACAACCACAATAGATCAAGATCTTCTACAAAGCTCAACCAGTCGATACATTGGTCCAAGATCTCCATCGGAACAAAACGACCCGGGTCAGGAATTTGTACATTCTGTCCTTGGCGAATATTGCGGGCCCAGATATCTTGCTCTTCTTCGTAGACGAGCCGAACCACTTTATTGACAAATTGTGGCCATTCGTTCGAATCAGAGGCTACCCACATATCGTTATCGAACACATGTGGATATTCAACCATTGGGAAATCAAACTCGTCATCTTCATCACTGATATCTTCCCGAAGAAGTGTCGATACGGTCTCATCGCTAAGAACAAACTCATCTAGGTCTGGCTTCTGATACATTTCGACATAATTAACTCTTTTTGGCTCATCTTTTGTGGAAATGAGTAGCGACTCGAACTCTTCAAGGTTGATTGCTCCAGCCATTAGCAAGGCCAATTGTGGTGCTGTTGGGGAATAATTCGTCATAATCTTGTTTACAAACAGGTCGTATTCGTCAGCTGTTAACACATCGGCAAATTGCTCTAATTCGTTCGCTGGCTGAGCAGTTTCTGCTACGGTTTTCAAAATATCCTCCGTCACTTCTGGAAGGTCTACATATTCTTTCCAAGCTACTGCAGCTTCTTCTTCCAGTTGTTCGTCTTGTTTTTCTGCGCGGATAGAATCCAAATAAGCGGCGATAAGCAAACCAATGCCTACCCCACCAAGCGTAAAAGTAACATATACGCCAATGTCTTCACGTCGTAATGCTAATTTCATTGTGCGTCTCCTTTGTTTGGTTTATAAGGTAAATTAAAATGATCATGTACAATTTTTACAACGTTGTCCCCAATATTTGGTAGTTTACCATTCATTTCGCCCTGAACAGCTAATATAAAGTCACCCTTCCGGCAAATTCTCAAACGAAAAATCGTTGGACAGGGTTTTTGAGTCTGACATTATTAATATCTCCTTAATTAGTCAAATAGATCTTCAGGGTATGGGTTTGGGGTTGCTACGACTTGGTCTAGCTCGTTAAGAGAGGCGTCAAATCGCATTACAGTTTGTCCAATAGCTACAGTATAGGTTAGCACACCAGGTTTCTGGTCTGAAAATGAGAAACCGACCAGTAAAGCCCCGTCAATGTTCTCAAGCATGATCTCGTCTTCTTGATACTGTAAACCAATGCGGATCATCTGAGTCAAATAATCCTCGTCTGGTAATACCATCTCTTTTACTTCATTTTCTTCCATTTTTCTTTCGTCCTTTTCTATAGAATGTGTTGTCA
>Ga0116163_1002209_pt1 | contig 11536 bp, 4 predicted proteins | sample AD_UKC107_MetaG_FD_89889 | JGI IMG/M metagenome (GOLD analysis project Ga0116163, IMG submission 89889) | Active sludge microbial communities of municipal wastewater-treating anaerobic digesters from Hong Kong - AD_UKC107_MetaG | ecosystem: Engineered > Bioreactor > Anaerobic > Digestate | place...
CTCGCTTATCTGGTAACCAACCCTGAGTTTTGTCCACAACTGTACACCTTGCTGTCCTCTATTCATCAAGAGATGGATGTGTTGTTGCAGGAGCAAACGTATTATGATGGATTTGGCAACAACCAGGAAGAACGAATCAAGGTCATCAGCCAAAAACTGGTGCGGTTGTAAAGGAGGCGGTGATGCAAATAAACGAAAATCTGGAGAAGGTTGAACAAGCTATCGAATCCATGAGCCATGAGTTGATCTATTCCAAGGAGACGACCCTCTATATCTATGTCTGTCTGTTGATGAGAAAAATGTCTTTGAATAAGGCACATGCTCAACAGATAGGATGGTCAGATATTGTAAATGCTTATTCGACAACTAGAATACGTGCGTTTTATAAGGCGCTGGATCATATGCAAGAAGTTGATGGATTATCTTTTCTTTTCGACCCTCATATAAGATCAAAAGAGTCTAGTAAGCTGGAAATCATTCTGAATGCCATCCTGCCGGCTATGAACATGCTCTATACCATCGATCGGCAGGTGGTATACAATTTCTTTAAGATCAGTAACGGGCTTTTGAAAAAGCAGTCCAGAGTCAGGATAGAACAGACTGTAGAAGCTACTAACAAAAATAGAAAAGATAAAACGGAAAAAGAAGATTATGACGAGATCACCCTGAATGACTTTTTCTTCGAGCTTGTTTTTGAGATGATGGACTTTAACTCAGGCGGGTCGGTGTATGTATTTGGCCCGCTGGATAGGAACTTCCTCATTGAAACGGTTTATCGCAATGCGGACAAGCAGTTAACACTGACGGCTCAGATCAAGGATACCTTAGATTACCTCATTACCAAGATATTGTTTTACCTGTTCGATGCTGACAGTACGCATATTATCAATGAGAACTTTCTTACACACCCTCTGGTGGAGGAGAACAGTTATGATCTCAAGCGGTTTGATTATGTGATTAGCACTTCGCTAGCCCCCATACAAAAGCTGGACAGCAAGAGCTATATCATGGAAGACAAGTACAACCGGTTTTCCAGGAGTGCTCTGGTAATGGCGAGGGAGTTTTTCCACTGGGCGGTTATTGATACGGGTCTGGCCTCGTTGAAGGAGAACGGCACATTCTTTGACTTTGTTCCTGAAGGGCCACTCACCAGCAGTGGCAGTGCAAATGAACGTAGAAATCTTTTAGAAAGCAGGGTGCAGACGAAGGTCTTCCAGTTTAACAGTCCGTCCCTTTTTCATGTACGGTTTCCAGTCTTGCTGGCCACCTTTGAAAAGAGTGTTGAGCCGGTTGAGAAGGTCTTTATGGCCAACTTCTTTGAATTTTACAAGAACAAGCATATTGATGACCTGACACCCAGCCAGAAGAAGGAGGTCAAACAGGCAGCGGTGCAGAATAAAGAACTGAAGAAAATCTCCCAGTATGTGGCTATCGGTGAAATAAAGGAGAACAACATGTCCCTGTCTCCATCCAGCTACATCTTTGAAATGCCGGAGATGACCCCCGAAGAGAAGAAACTCTTTGATACCCTTGAGAAACTGCCAAACAAACGGCCTCTGGATGAGATAGCGGAAATCTTTAAGGGACGTACGCCCATGAAGGAAGATAAGCGAGAGGCCAAAAGAAACTATACACCAGTAAAACTGATAAGAGTGAAGGCTATCAGGCGAAACGGCACCATTGACTGGGCCAGTTGTGAGCACTTGCAGTTACCCGAAAAAAACTTTGAAAAATACAAGCAAAAGAAAGTAAAGGTGGGGGATATCCTCATGCCAGCCATAGGGTTGGTCGAGCGTATAGGTATTGTACGGGAAATCCCCAGAGAGGATAAACGAGAGCAGATATTAATCGCAGATTCCAATGTGATCGTCATCAGAGTCAACCAGGAGGAGTATTCACAGGAGTTGCTGTTCAACATCTTTGCGGGACCCTACGGGCGATATTTTATAAAAAAGATCAGCCGGGGGTTAGGTGTGATGATGATCAACACGCAAGTGCTTAATAAGGTTAAGATACCGGTACTGGAGCAGGAAAAGCAGGAAGCGTTTCAGAAGAACTTGACGGAGATCAACGAGGATATACAGAGCTACCGCCAGAAGATCTCAGAATTGGAGGGGAAGAAAGACGCTTTGTTGGAGCAGATTATTCGTAAGGGGTAGGAGTAAACCTTCAAGGTGGAGAGTGTAGCGTCGAGAAGAAAGGAGGGGAGCGAAATGAACGATTTGAAAAAAGTGAGTCAGAGTGATGCAATCGCCTATTTAAAGAAGTTGGATGATTTAAAAAAAGGGATAAGAGCAGCTGGCGAAGCCTATTTATTGGAGCAAACCGAATATCAGTTGGATCAAAATATGTACCAGATATTTGTAGAAAAAGCACGGGAAATATTGCGAAGGAAGATAAAAAGCAGTGATAATGCGGTTATTTCAATTACGCTGGTGAATTTTGCCATAAGGGAATTCAAGGCTCACTTTTGGGAGGAATTTGCCAGTAGACTTAGACTGGATCGATTGATTGTCGAAAGAAAATGCAAAGAAGCTTTCAAAGAGTTTTGTAAACAATACAATCTCTATTTTTACGAAGGTAAGAAGAACCAAGGTTATGTGACCTCCATTCTCACCCACTCCATTCTCCCCGATGCACATATGCAAGAGTTTTTGGAATTTATGTATGAGCTTTACTTTCATGAGCTTGAAGAACAGTATGTATTAGATGAAGTCGATGCATTAACTGAATTTATGTATGGTTTATTTAATAAATTCCTGGAAGACGAGGACATTTCAATCTCATATAAAGGGTCAAAGTTGACCGTCGCTCGTCAAAAACTCCCGAAGTCGTTTAGGATAGCTTATGTGAAATCTCCCGAATATGTAATGGAGCTTGTGAGAAAAATATTTAAAACAATACACACACAGCATTATGGAAATCCAGACAATGAAGATAACGATAACAACAATCGTTTTATCTCCTACTTAAAGACGCACCCAATAGAGAAAAAAAGAGAGACGACAGAGAATAAAAACCCAAAAGAGCGTTCCGATTTTACTAAAATGTATAAAACGGGTTATTTTGAACTTATCGGCGAGCATAAAGAGCTGGTTTTCCAGTTACCGGAACAAAAGTTAGATGTTGATGAATTTGATAACCTTACTGATGGACTGGAATTAAGAATGTATTCAGGGGATGACCTGATACAGACTCGATCACTGAAACTATTAAAACGGAAAATAACCATAAGAACTGAAAAAACAACCGTTTCTCTAGACAGTTTTTACCCCGATTTCAGATATGACCTCGTCACGAACGAGAGAAAACTCTATACGTCACATGAAAAGCTATCCAACAGATTTTTGTTATTTGATGAATCGGGAGAGCAGATAAATAGTGATAGGATTAAACCTGGAAAAATAAGGATTCTGCATCTAAACGGGGAAGAGCCGAAATTCGAAAATGTAGAAACGCATTTTACAACGGTAAAAGAGCACTATACAATCACCACGGCTTTTTTGAACGAAGATTCGGTAATAAACATTTCTAAAAACCAACTTGGTTATGTTAAGAAAGATTATGAGGATTCAATAGAAAAGGAATGCATTTGTAGAAATGTTATAATAAGTGATGAAGAAAACGAATATAATGTTTACTATAAAATTCCTTATATTACTTTTAAAATTAGCAATGAGGAGCAAGTTAAAGATTATGTCATTGAAGCTAATCAGAGTTTATTTGAGCTAAATGATATTGGAGATTGTCAGTGTCAGAAGATCATGGATGGCAACAATGATCAAAATGTGGAATTCACACTGTGGGAAGAATTTTTTTTAGAACATAACCCCGTCCGCTTAAAATTAAGGCGTAAATCCAGTAATAGAGTAAAAATAGAAGCATCTATCTTTTTCTTGCCCGGCTTTTCCTATCGATTTGATAAAAATTACTATTATGAAGAAAAAGTCGCTTTATTGGAAGAACTCCGCTTAGATGAGACAAACATACTGATAGCACCTGAAAATTCCTATCAGTGTGATCTGAATACTATGAACACCTACAAAACCGATTTTGTGTATAGGGAAAAGAGATATGCTTTGAACATTGAACTACCCCTATTAAAGTGGAACATTGGTGCAATAGAATCTGAAAGTCAAGAGTCAAGGGATTTGTGGTGCAAGGATTTGGATACAAAAAACGAAGGCAATGATTATGAGCTCTATATTGACAGTCCTTTCGAAATACGCGAGATTATATGCAAAACCAACGGGTCGTTTCAGACTATACAGACAAAAAAGAGTCACAATCGCTACAAATTTAAGTTAGAGAGTCTATTTAGAACCATAGACAAAGAGCCCATCTCGATACTCATTGACTCACCGGAGAAAAGAGAGCATATTACAACGATATATTTTAAACCAACCATAAGGGATATTGTAGTTAAGTACGCAAGAAATACTCATAGTAATAAGTGCATGTCCGGCTTGTATCTGAAATGGGATTTTATAGGGGATAACGTTGATATCGAGATAACGGATTTGAATGAGAGGCAGATCAAACAGTATTCCGGTTATAAGATGGGGGCAGGACATATAAACGATATGGAACTGAACCTTGAAGCGGGCGAATACCAGATCAATTTTTTTAAAGAAGAAAAAGACCCTGAAGCGTCTTTTTTCGGTGCTACAAAAAAACGTAAAAACGTATTTGAATCAAGAAGATTTAAGGTTGTGGAGGATGCATCTATTATAAGAAACTATAAGCTTCTTGAAGGGAAAGAATGCATATGTAATGGGAAAAGATTTAAACTTTCAAATTTCTACATAGAACATATACAGGATAACCCAACAGAGCCAATGCATGCAACGGCATTTTTTTACAGAAAAGATTGGGACACGGAGGAAAGGTACAAGTCTTACTTTGATTTAAACCCCTTTCAGTTGGGGAATATGGAAAAACTTTCCGAATTACGTTTATCATTTGAAATTTCGGATAATGAAGGGGATGGACTCTACTACGATAAGCAGACAGGATTTGTAAATCCAAGAAACATGGATGACAATGATAACACCAGGTATGAAGTAATCGACAGCATTGTTTTTAAGCAATGGGAGGGGTGAAACAAAATGGGACTGAATCCGATTGAAGCATCGAAGAATATAACGGAAAAATATCTCAGATACATCAAAACCACTTTTTTTATTAAAAATAGGGCTTTTAGGGACCTTTTTGAAAAAGAACTCACACCTGAAAATTTTTCAAAAGGCCCTTACCTGGATTTTATAGGGTCATTTAAGCACAGAGAAACGCTCAGGGAGCTCATAGATAGCGGTATATTGAACAAAGGTTTTTTAAAGTTGTTTAAAAATCAACCTTCCAGATTGAACATGCAGCTGTATTTGCATCAGCAGAAAGCAATACACAAAGCCGTACGAGAGGATAATGACTTGGTTATTTCAACTGGTACAGGGTCTGGGAAAACAGAGTCTTTTTTGTACCCCATTTTTAACCATTTGCTCGAAGAAAAGGTAAACGGTACACTTTGTCCGGGTGTTCGTGCTTTGTTGATTTATCCCATGAATGCATTGGCCAACGACCAGATAAAAAGATTAAGGACGTTGCTTAAAGATTATCCGGATATAACCTTTGGGGCATATACGGGAGAAACTGAATATAAAAAAGACGATGCGGAAGAAGCCTTTAAGAGTTTAAACGAAAATCAGCCTATTTTGGATAATGAAATACTATCCAGAGACGAGATGAAGGAAAGCCCTCCAAATATACTGATTACAAATTACGCCATGCTTGAATACCTCATGCTAAGACCTGCAGATAATATTTTCTTCAACGGTCAGTACGCCAAGTATTGGAAATACGTTGTATTGGATGAAGCCCATACTTACAACGGGGCTACGGGTATAGAAGTTTCCATGCTCTTGAGAAGGCTCAAGCACTTACTGGAAGACAACCAGAAGATTCGGTTCTTCCTCACCAGTGCAACCCTGGGGACAGAAGAGGAAAAAGACCAAATCGTTGAATTTGCAACCAACTTGTGTGCGGATGAGCCCTTCAGCGAAGAGAACGTCATCATGGCTGAAAGACAAGAGTTGCACGAAACGGGGAGGGAAAAGCAGTACCCTTCTAATGTGTATAAAGAGTTAGTGGCAGGAATAAACAACAAAGCGAATTTAGAAGCCATAAAAGAGATTGTCAAAACTTATGATGGGGAATTTTCTTCTCAAGCAACTGAGATAAATCACTTTCTGTATGATTTTTTAATCCAGGATAGGTTTTACTATGTTTTAAGAGATCTTTTTAAAAGGGATTCAATGGAGATCAGGGAAATTTCAAAAGTGGCATATATCTCGGAAGAAGTTATAGTAAACTTTGTCTTCTTGGCAAGCAAAGCGGAAAAGAACGAGAGTAAATTGCTGGACGCACGTTATCATATGTTTTTGAAAGCACTTGAGGGTGTTTATGTGACGTTTGGGGGGGGAAAAAGGTTATCGGTCTTTCCGGAAGAAAAGGTCAACGTAGATGGCGAGGAAATAAGGTATTTTAAAATCTCTGTCTGTAAGTATTGTGGACAAATCTACTTGAGTGGTTTGATCAACGAAGAAGGGTATTTTGAGCAAAAGAAGGAGAATGAATACAAAGGTAAAAATAACTTCTATATGGTGCTTGAAGATAGAGAAGAATTGAATCTGGAGAATGATGAGGATTTTCAATGGGATAAGAAAAAAAATACGCAATTATTTACGTTATGTACAAAGTGTGGAAAGGCAGAGAATTCGAGGGCAATAAATGGCAATATGTGTAATTGTGATAAGAAATACCATAAACAAGTTTTGGAAATTGTTCCGGAGAAAAAGATCATCCATTCTTGTTATTCCTGCGGGACTATACTCCCAAAAGCGAACATACTAAGGCAATTTTATTTGGGACAGGAAGCGGCTGCAAGTGTTATCGCTTCAAGTTTATATGAAGAAATACCATCACAAAGAGAGTATGTGGAAACAAAACCGATTATAATACCAAAAGGTTTTTTAGGAGACGTGGAAGATAAGTATATAACAAAAGAACAGAAAGGGATAGAAAAACTCAGTAAACAGCTGCTGGTGTTTTCTGACAGCAGACAGCAAGCAGCCTATTTTAACAGTTATTTTGATGTGACATATAACAATCTGTTACGACGTAGATTATTGATTGAAACGGTAAAAAAGTTAACGGAGGGAAACCCCAAATTAGTAACCGACGGCATCGATATGGAAACGCTATTCGAAACACTATCACTGGTTTTAGTTCAAAATGAGATTGTGAATAATAAACAATCAAAGAAAGAAGCCTGGAAAACTATTTTGTATGAGATCTCCAGTCGAGATAGAAATAGTCTTGAAAACTTGGGATTACTGTCTTTTCAAGTTAATCCATATATACCTGATGCTGGAAAAATAATAGATGACTTTTTAGAGGAAGATGCCCTGACAATACAAAGAGTGTTAGCAGAGAGTTTTAAAAAGTATTGTATATTAGATTTCCCATTAAGGGGCGAAATGCAGCCGGATGATAGAAAATATTATTTGTTCAGTGAATATGAGACGAGTATGACTCTTGAAGGGTCTGATTCAAAGTCATGTATGTCCTGGTTGCCCAAAAGAGGAAGTAATAGCAGGGTAGATTATATAAAAAAAACACGTGAAAATAAAAGCGAAAAAGAAATAAACGGGTTTTTGGAAGGCATTTGGAAGTATGTATTTGAACCTCAAAATTATATCGTGTCATCAAGTCATGACCTCCAGAAATACAAAATGGATATTCGTAAATTTAAAGCGTTTCCTTCTCTCAACGGTGAAATCCAATGGTATAGATGTGATAAATGCGGAAGATTAACCGCTAATAACATCAACAATGTATGTCCTACCTTTAATTGCAAAGGCACTTTGAAGAAATATGACCCGCATGAAGAGATGAAAGATAACCATTATAAGAATTTATATCAGAGCATGCAGATTTCCAAAATGAAAATCAAAGAACACACCGCCCAGTTAAGTACCAAGACCGCTAAAGAGTATCAGGAGCAGTTCATAAAAAAAGAAATTAACGTGCTGAGTTGCTCTACAACCTTTGAAATGGGTGTGGATGTTGGAGAATTGGAAACGGTATTTATGAAAAACATGCCGCCAACGCCGGCGAATTATATTCAAAGAGCAGGTAGATCAGGTAGAAAAAAGGACTCTGCTGCTTACGCCCTGACCTATTGCCGCTTATCTTCACATGATCTGACCTATTTTAATAAACCCAAAGAGATGATAAACGGTATTATAACCGCACCTAAGTTTAAAATTCAAAATAAGAAGATTATCAAAAGACATGTAAACGCTGCTATAATTGCTGCTTTCTGGAAAAAATATCCGGAATTGTTCGATCGTGTAGGTACCTTTTTTGAAGAAGAAAATTTTAACAAACTAATGGATTTCATTGAACATATGGAGTCGGATTTACTCTCCTATATACATTCATTTGTGCCTGAGACAGAAAGAGCTCAAATAGAAGGCTGGATTGAAGAATTAAAATCTGAAAATAGTTTGTTAGTCAAAGAACGGGAATCATATTTAACCGAGATAGACGAATTGGAAACAGATAGGAAAATACGTTTTGAAAAGAGATTGCGGGTTGATAAGATAGATCAGTATATAAGAAAAATGGAGAACCAAAATCTTTTAACTTTCTTGTCCAGAAAAAATATTATCCCCAAGTACGGGTTTCCTGTGGATACGGTTGAATTGATTACAACCTTTTATAATTTGGACAAAAACTATATTCAGTCTTCTAGATTATCACTCCAGAGAGACCTAATGATTGCCGTGTCGGAATATGCGCCAGGATCAGAAGTCATAGCGGATGGCAAGATATATAGAAGTCAGTATATAAAAAGGCCACCTAAACAAGATGAAATATGGGATTCCTACGATTTTGGTCTCTGCACAAATGGCAAATGCGGAAATTTAAATATCCGTAGGCATAACACTGGGACTAAGAAATTCAAAGAGTGCCCCATTTGTGGTTCAAAGGTACGTTATATAAACACTTTTATCATTCCGCAATATGGGTTTATTATCAGTCCGGTCATTGAGGATGCCCAAACCAAAAAACCGGAAAAAACATATATTGGAGAAATTCATTACCTTGGAGATAAATCCGAATTGAGAGAAACAAAGGAAGCAAAGGCATTTCGATTTGGGAATTATAGTGTTAAACTACAATCCACTTCAGATGATGAATTGGTTATTATCAATACTTCTGATTTCTATGTCTGTCATAAATGTGGTTATGCGGAAGCGGACAAAGAAAAGAAGCATAATGGAGATCCTTTTATAGAAGTCCCAAACAAAGATATGCACAAAACCCCCTATGGTAGAGATTGCGACAATAAAAAACTTTATCGTAGAACGCTGGGACATAAATTTAAAACAGATGTCGCTATTATTACCGTAAATGATTGGCTTGATAGAGATAAAGCCTTATCTATCTTATATGCCTTATTAGAAGGTGTCAGTAAATTCCTGAATATAGAAAGAAATGATATTTCCGGCACGATTAAATATAATAAAATAAGCAGTGGTGACTGGGAAACCAGATTTGTTTTGTTTGATACCGTTCCAGGAGGAGCAGGTCACGTTAGAAGGATTGGCGAATCAGATGAAAATTTATTTAAAAAGATGTTGGAAATATCTTTAAGTATCGTAGAACAATGCACATGTGGGAAGAATAGTGATGGTGATACCGCTTGTTATAACTGTCTTTGCAATTACTATAACCAGAAATATCATGATATTTTAAAAAGAAGCTATGCTATAGATTTTTTAAAGAGTCTTCTGCAATATAAAGTAAAGATACCAATGCAAATGAAATGACCAACAAAATAGATTTAAAGAAAGAGGAGAAGGTGTAGATAGATAATATCCACCCTTTTCCTTTAGAATGTAACAATTTTGCCGTATTTTTGTCGTGTTTCTGTTAGAATATGATTGAATCATTTATAAGGGTTCTCTTCCAATTAGTGTGGTCTGAAAAAAGTTAGGGAGAAAAATAGTGTATACTGGTAGAAAAAAGTGGAGGGAAAAAAATGAATCAACTACCGGTATTTTTTCAACAAATAATGGGAATAATCAAACCATGGTATATAAAGGAAATTAACCAGGAAGGAATGGAAATAGAAATAAAAATAGATTTTGTGCAGTTTCATAGAAACTGCTTTGGAATTTCTTTGAAATTCCACGAAGTGGGAAGTAAATTCAACTACAAAGGGAAAGAATGTAGTGTGTACGATACAGTTGAAAGGACATGGAGGCATTTAAACCTGTTCCAGTACAAAGCGTACATCACAGCACGGGTACCAAGAATAAAAACAGAGGAAGGGGTTAAAGTAATAGAAGTTCCATGGGCAAGGAAGGGAAGCGGGTTTACCTTGTTGTTTGAAGCCTTTATCTTACAACTCAGCATGTGTATGAGCATAAGTGAAGTATCCCGTATGATGGATGAGACTGAGAACAGACTCTGGAGAATAGCGACATTCTATACGGAAAGAGAAATTGATGCACAGGATTTTTCAAAAGAACCTATAACGAATCTTGCGGTAGATGAAGTATCCAGAAAAAAAGGACATGTATACATCAGCAACTTTTTAGATGTAGACAAGGGAAAGGTTGTCTATGTGGCAAGAGGAAAAGATAGTGGTACATTCACGGCATTTAAAGAGGAATATCTCAAAAAGGGCGGAAAAGAAAGGGACATCAAAACGATCAGTATGGATATGTCTCCTGCTTTCATAAAAGGAGCGAACCAAGAATTCCCAAAAGCACAAATAGTCTTTGATAAGTTTCATGTGATAAAAGCCTTAAACGAACAATTAGACTTGGTCAGGAGAAGAGAGCAAAAGACCTTTGACAGCTTTTTCAAGAAGACCAAATACCTCTTTTTAAAAGCGAAACAAAATCTGACAGTCTCTCAAACAGAAAAACTGACAACATTGTTGGAGGATGAATCCAAAGATACCGTAAAGGCGTATAACCTCATTCAATCGTTCAAAGAAGTCTTTAACTACGCCAGACCCTCAGCTGCCGGAAGATTTCTTAGTGGATGGTTCAAACTCTGTGAGCTCTCAAAAATACCGGAAATGATCTCAGCCGCGAGAACCATTTTCAAACACATTGATGGTATTTTGCAGCATATTAGAACGAAAAAAACAAACGCTATGTTGGAAGGGTTGAATTCCAAGCTCAGAGTTATAACCAAAAGAGCTTATGGATTTAAACGTTTTTCTTATTTAAGAACCATGATTTTTTTGAATCTCGGGAAGTTGGATTTGACTGTTTGATCTTTTTCGTTTGTTTTTTACCGACTAACTACCCACACTAAACGGAAGAGAACCCTTTTTTTCGACCCGAATAGAATCGAAAGAGGTGTATTTTTTATGTCCAAAAATAGAAACCAAGGGCAAAATCCGCCCATTTGTGTATCCCAAAATTACCTGACCAGCTACAAAACAATAAAA
>Ga0116163_1002211_pt1 | contig 11531 bp, 12 predicted proteins | sample AD_UKC107_MetaG_FD_89889 | JGI IMG/M metagenome (GOLD analysis project Ga0116163, IMG submission 89889) | Active sludge microbial communities of municipal wastewater-treating anaerobic digesters from Hong Kong - AD_UKC107_MetaG | ecosystem: Engineered > Bioreactor > Anaerobic > Digestate...
GTCTTGATCAAGATTTTAGGCTTATCTTCGAGAGTTCGCAGTTAATTTTAGTTTTTACATGCATTCATAATTATATAAATATTTGCTTCTTTACAGCCATTTAATATCACGGTTTTTGGTTCTAAATCTCTTAATAGATAAGATAATTGACATAAATACAAAAAATCCTTGCCTACTAAAAAATGGCATGAGGATAGATAATTAGATTCTAAGAGATATCCAACCAAAATATTTTTTACTTCTTGCGATTCGACAGCAGCAAAGTCAACCGGAAAATCTTGTCGGTTTTTCCCCGGGTCAATGATTGCATTGAAATACCCAAAATTATCCATGATCTGATGAAGACCTTTTTTTGTTTTCACCACTTCTATCACTAGTTCTGTGATAAATCTATTGCTATAGTTTTTTGAATTTATGATAGAATCCAAAGTCATTTTTCCAGTGACTAGCTCATCTCTCAATTCATATATAAGTAAGGTATCACTATTGTTCAGCGTTTCTCTGTATTTGCGTTCATATTGGTTAATAATACTGTCTATTCTCACCACCTGACAGTATAAACTGAGACTTAACATTAAATTCAACATTATTAATACCACTTTCTTAACATCCATTGTACGAGATTTTCTATTGTTTTAGGATAAGATGATTCTTTCCTAAAAATTACATACTAGGCTACTGGCATAGCGTTTTTAGACAATGTGATATTTCCAACTATATGCTATTTTTGCCCTCATATTAATATCGAAAAATCACTAAGAAATGTTAGAGGTAAATAATATTAGACAAAATATAGATCAGGTAAAAAAAGCGTTGGCAAAAAAATATATTACTAACGAGCAAATGGACATGATAGACGACATTGTCCGTCTCGACGACGAACGCAAAAGTACTCAGACAGAGCAGGATCGTACCCTCGCCACCATCAACCAACTCTCAAAAGAAATAGGCGATATGTATAAAAGCGGTCGTGCCGATGAGGCCGAAAAGCTCAAGTCTAGAGTGGCAATGCTCAAAGCCGGTGCCGCAGAATTTGAAGAAAAACAGCGTAACATAAAAGCCAAGCTTGAAGACTACCTGCTTCAGATACCCAATACCCCGAGTGACATCGTCCCTGTGGGTAAGACACCGGAAGACAATCTCGTATTCAAACTAGGACAAGAGTCGCTCCCAGAATTACCCGCAACGGCAATACCTCATTGGGAACTCGCCGAGAAATATGATTTATTTAACCTCAACTTAGGCGTTAAAATCACCGGAGCTGGATTCCCTGTTTATACAGGATATGGAGCGAAACTTCAGAGAGCATTGATAAACTTTTTTCTCGATGAAGCTTCAGCAGCTGGTTATACTGAGGTCATACCGCCATTATTAGTCAATGAAGATTCTGGAAGAGGAACCGGTAATCTTCCTGATAAAGAAGGTCAGATGTATTATGTGGAGAAAGATGACCTGTACCTCATACCTACCGCGGAAGTCCCTGTGACCAATCTTTACCGTGATGAAATCATAGATTATAAAAATTTACCAATTAAGAACTGTGCCTATACCCCTTGCTTCAGGCGTGAGGCCGGCTCTTATGGGGCTCATGTTAGAGGGCTTAACCGCGTACACCAGTTTGATAAAATAGAGATAGTACAAGTTCAGACTCCAGATAAATCTTATCAGACATTAGACGAAATGCTCTCTCATGTAGAGGGACTACTCATAAAACTTGAACTACCCTATCGCATTTTGCGTTTATGTGGCGGAGATATGTCTTTCTCTTCGGCTTTGACTTATGATTTTGAAGTTTATTCTGCTGCTCAGAAAAAATGGCTTGAGGTGAGTAGTGTAACAAATTTTGAAACTTTTCAGTCTAATCGTATGAAGTTACGGTATCGGGACGAAGAAGGTAAAATAAATCTTGCCCACACACTGAATGGTTCTGCACTAGCATTGGCGAGAATAGTAGCTGCTCTGCTAGAAAACAATCAAACAGAAGATGGGATAGTCATACCGGAAGTGCTGAGGCCATATACTCGCTTTGATAAGATTGTTTAACACAAAAAAATATTAAATGTATTTTATAATTTTAATTGCATTTACAGCCATCGGGGCATTGGTTGGTGCAAGACTTAAATCAAAATTTGAATATTACAGTAAAATCGGTATCCGTAACGGAATGTCCGGTGCCGAAGTGGCTCATGCCATGTTGCGACATTACAACATCAACGATGTAAAAATCGTGCAAGGTCAAGGATATCTTACCGACCATTACAACCCATTAACTAAGACGGTATCCTTATCTCCTCAGGTATATAATGGAAGATCCATCGCATCTGCAGCAGTAGCGGCTCACGAATGTGGTCACGTTGTACAACATACAAATGCATATAGTATGCTTACTTTAAGATCAAATCTTGTACCTGTCATGCAATTTAGCAGCAGGATACAGCAGTTTTTGTTTATGGCAGTAATATTTGGATTGGGTGCAGGATTCGGGGGTAATGCTTTGATGTTAATTTTAGTAGCCACCTTTGGAATTACGGCTTTATTTAGTTTGATTACACTTCCAGTAGAATTTGATGCGAGCAAAAGAGCTTTGGCATGGCTTGATGTCAGTCACATTACACAAGGAGAAGAATATGATGGGGCAAAAGATGCTTTATGGTGGGCAGCCATGACTTACGTAGTACAGGCATTAGGTGCATTAGTCATGTTCTTGTATTTTTTATTAAGCTTTTTAAATAGAAATTAACAAGGGGTTTTCTTAATTTTGTTGGATTGAAAACATACTTAATATAGAAATTATGGATCAAGATATTGATAGAATTATTGCTGAGGGATATGATGAATTTGATAAATCAATAAAACACCTTCAGGATGAATTATCAAAAATTCGTGCAGGAAAGGCCTCTCCAGTAATGGTTGATGGTATTATGGTGGATTACTATGGTACACCCACACCACTAAATCAAGTAGCTAATATTACGGCCAGCGATTCCAGAACATTAAATATTCAACCATGGGAAAAATCCATGCTTGCACCAATAGAGAGAGCTATTTTTGAAGCCAATCTAGGTATCACCCCCATGAACGATGGGGAACAAGTAAGACTCGGTGTGCCACCGCTCACTGAAGAGAGGCGTCAGCTATTGGTAAAACAAGCTAAAGCAACAGGAGAAGACACGAAGGTAGGGTTGAGAAGCATCCGCCACAAGCTGATGGAAGCCATTAAAAAAGAAATTAAAAATGGTTATCCTGAAGATGCCGGAAAGCGCAAAGAGCACGATGTTCAAAAGCATGTCGATGATTTTACCGAAAAAATCAACAAATTGGTGGAAGCTAAAGAACATGATATACTAAAAGTCTAATCATAGTAGAATGTTAATAAGACCGATGTATGTCTCTTCATGCATCGGTTTTTTTATTTGACAAAATTGATATCAACAATAATGAAAGCATGACATTTTGTCTTTTTTATTGAATTGGCAAGCCATTTGAAGCAGTTTAATTATGATTTTTAAAAAGTTTAATAAGCTAAAAGATATGACAAAAAAGGATTCAGAAGAAAAGGATACTATGATAGACCATGAGTCTATGGAAGTTGATGATACTAAAGAGGCTCTGGAGTCAGATCCTCATACCATTGAGAGTGAACTGGAGTCAGAAATCACCGAACTTCGCGACAAATATCTAAGATTAATTGCGGAGTTTGACAATTTCAAAAAACGCAGTATGAAAGAAAGGTTAGATTTGATGAAGACCGCCTCTCAGGATGTTGTGATGGCTCTATTACCCGTATTAGATGATTTTGATAGAGCAAAAAATGCCTCAGATAATGAAGATTCAGACGAAGAATTCAGTGACGGTGTAAACCTTGTCTACACTAAACTAAAAAATACACTTTCTAATAAAGGACTCAAAGAAATGGAAACCAATAATGAGAACTTTGATCCCGAACTGCACGAAGCAATTACAGAAATCCCCGCTCCCGATGCCTCTATGAAAGGCAAAATAATCGATACCATAGAAAAGGGATATACATTGAATGACAAAATAATCCGACATGCCAAGGTAATTGTCGGAAAATAGCATATAAAGAATGGCAAAAAGAGATTATTACGAGATACTCGGTGTAAGTAAAAATGCTGATGATACCGAGTTAAAAAAAGCTTATCGTAAAGTTGCAATGAAATATCACCCTGATAAAAATCCGGGAGATAAAAGTGCTGAAGATAAATTTAAAGAAGCCGCAGAAGCCTATGATATATTAAGCAACCCTGATAAGCGGGCTCGATACGATAGATTTGGTCATGCCGGCGTTGACCAAAATGGTGGTTTTGGTGGCGGTGGCGCCACAATGGATGACATTTTTCAGCAATTTGGTCACATGTTTGGTGGAGAAGGCAGCCCTTTTGATTCTTTTTTCGGAGGAGGTGGTCGTAGAAGTGGAAATTCAAAAGGGCAGGTAGGAAGCAACCTGAGAATAAAGGTTGCTTTAAGTCTTGAAGACATCAAAGATGGAATAACTAAAAAAATTAAAGTAAAAAAACAAACTACTTGTAGCAGTTGTAATGGTACAGGAGCGAAAGACAGTAGCTCAGTTTCTACATGTTCTACTTGTCATGGCTCCGGTTATGTGAGACAGATCAAAAACACCTTCCTTGGGCAGATGCAAACCACGACAACTTGTCCCACATGTCAAGGTTCTGGCAAGAAAATCACATCCAAGTGTGCAACTTGCCATGGAGATGGTCTTCAATATAAGGACGAAACCATAGAAATAGAAATACCGGCTGGCGTAGAAAACGGAATGCAATTATCTATGAGAGGAAAAGGAAATGCCGGTAAAAACGGTGGCCCTTCCGGTGATCTTCTGATAACTATAGAGGAAAAACCGCACGAACTTTTTACCCGTGATGGTATGAATATTATCTATGATTTGTATATTAATTTTGCTGATGCTGCATTAGGTACTAGTCCTGAAGTGCCTACGCTTGACGGCTTAGTAAAAATTAAAATCCCTGAAGGAACACAATCCGGAAAAATTTTCCGCCTCAAAGGTAAAGGTCTTCCAAGTGTTCATAACTACGGTAGAGGTGACCAACTAATAAATGTCAATGTATGGACTCCAAAACACCTAAGCGACAAAGAAAAATCTTTGCTTAAAGAGCTTCGAGATATGCCAAATATGCAGCCAAATCCCGGAAAGAACGAGAAGGGTTTCTTCGAACGTATGAAAGACTATTTTAATTAAAATGGCGAGATTACTATTCTTTTTAGTCTGTGTCGTACTGTTTATGAATTCTTGCAAAAAGGATATAGTTTTTGACAAAGAATTGGTGATTAAAAATAGTAAGTGGTCATATAATGATACGTTAAATTTCGATTTTGATGTGAAAGTGACAGAAGATATTTATGATATGTATTTGATAATTGGTCATGATGAAAACTTTGGCTTTCAAAATCTTTATACAAAAGTAACCACTACCTTTCCTAATGATGAAAAAAATTCCGATATCATTTCATTAAATCTAACGGACAATATGGGATCATGGAACGGGGAGTGTAGCGGCAGTACTTGTTATTGTCCTATTCTACTTAAAAAAGAAACCAGGTTTTTGCCGGGAAAATATAGATTGGAGTTTTCACAATATAGTCGTTCTGAAATTATTGATGGAATAAACTCATTAGAGTTAAAAATCGAGCGAGTAAAAGAAAAAGCGAGTGAATAATCAAGTAGTTATTCACTCGCTTCATTGCTTCTCGGCAAAATAAAATTACTTAGCCATTACGCTTTCAAAAACGCTTTTCAAAGCTGAAAAATTAGCTGTAACGTCAGATTTTGCAGCGTCATACTTTGTCTTCATGTCACCTAAGTTGTTTGATACAGAAGTAATAACATCCTGAATACCAGTAATTTTATTCATTGTATCTTCACCTAACTTTCCACTTGCCAACCCTTCTGTAAGGCTGTTTACTTCAGCACCTTGATCATTAAGTGTTGTCATTAAATTGTTAGCTGCTTCTTTTATAGAAGTCAATCCTGCAAGTGAGCTAGAAACTTTTGCGAAAGCACTGTTGTACGCTTCTTGAGCCTCTGGCTTCAAGCTGTTTACATCATTTTCGGCAATGGTCATTTCTTTTGCAGAAGTCATAAATCCAGTTAAATCTGTGTCCATTGATGCGGAAAAAGATTTTACGTTTTCTAATACTTCATTGTACTTGCTAGACATTTCATCAATACCAGCACGGTATTGCTCTACTCCTTTACATGAAAAAATAAATACAGGAATTAAAAATAAGAATACTCTTTTCATTTGATTTAATTAATTTTAATGCAAACCTATGACGAATTTTATTTACTTGTATCAATAAAGGGGCAAATTATTTTAGTTGTATTTATCTTTTTAGGAATATAGCTTACTCTTTATCAATCCCCACTTCGATAATCTAAAAATTATAGAAACTCTTAGCACCCCTAAGCCATATTTTATACTTCGAGTGAGATTGATCGAGCTGGCCTCTTCAAAATACTTAGTCGGGCATGTTATCTCTCCTATTTCAAAGTCTTTGTAAACCACCTGAGACAGCATTTCATTGTCAAACACAAAATCATCGGAATTTTCTTGATATTTAATGCTCTCTAATACCGATTTACTAAATGCCCTGTAACCCGTATGGTATTCCGAGAGTTTCTGTGATAGCAGGATGTTTTGAAACAAAGTGAGAAACCTATTGGCCACATATTTATATATAGGCATACCTCCTTTCAAAGCGCCTTTGCCCAATATCCTCGATCCCAGTACTACGGGATAAAGATCTTCGCCAATAATATTAACCATAGAGGGGATGAGTTTGGGTGTATATTGATAATCGGGATGGAGCATGATGACTATATCCGCATTTAGGTTTTGTGCTTTTTCATATAAAGATTTCTGGTTAGCTCCATAACCACGGTTTATTTTGTGTTCTATGATGTGCTTGATTCCAAGTTTTCTCGCCACTAATACGGTTTCGTCACGACTGGCATCATCGCATAACACAATATCATCTACCAAGCCTAATGGAATCTCTCTTACCGTTTTTGATAGGGTTTTAGAAGCGTTGTAGGCGGGCAAGACAACGACCACTTTTTTATCGTTATACATAACCCTCTATATTTCCCTCATATTTAATTAGGAAGAAAATCTTGATTCTTGTTATAAATCCAGATTAGAAAAATAATAAAAAGTAAAATTGTAATGACTACTTTTAAAACTGCTCTTCCTTTCTTTTTATAACTATGTGTTTGTCCTGACATGTCCATCATTTTTACAAAGGCAAAATAACGGCCTTTTTTCTACTTTTTATTAATAATTGGTGTCCTTTTTATGGCTAATTCCAAATTTGTTAATCACTTCAGCTTTTCAATGATATCGTTGACTCGGTTTACATTTACTTCATCTCCTAATCCCATATAAGCGTTTCGTAAATTCTTATAAGCTCCTTGACTGTTGGGCTGCATTTTGACCAATTTTTCAAAATATTCGACAGCTTTGTTATGATTATTCTGTACTCCGTACGCAACACCGAGTAATCTCACTGTCTCTGCATCATCAGGATTCATGGCATAAGATTTCAATAACATATTTTGGGCTCCTGAAAAATCACTCTTTTTCTCTCCTAAATATTTACCATAGTCACGATAGGCGAGTGCTAAGTTTGAAGAAGCATCCCTATTGCTAGGTTGCAGTTGCAAGGTTGTTTCATACTCTATAATTGCCTCTTGATGCTTGCCCTGGTACAGTAATGCATTGCCGAGGAGTAGGTGTGCCGCCGCATAATTGGGGTGTATTTCTACTGCCTTTTTCAGATGTCCTTCAGCTCGCAGAGATTCCGAATTTATTATGTTCTGATCGTTTTTATCCATTTTATCAAGAATGGCTCCTCCCGCGGCATTTTGGCATTTTGCACTATTGGTCGAAACCTCAACATCCGTAGTAAAGAGGGTATAATCATCATGCCAAACTCTGTTTCTAGATATGGTTTTGGCTGAGTAGAGAATTATGAGAATTGTAAAAATGGCAATCGTTGCATTTTTATTCCCTTTAGTATAAAGCTTATAAAAACCTAAAACCGTAAGAATTGAAAAACCCAGCGAAGGCATAAATAGAAACCTCTCATTCATATTGGTACCTACAGGAAACATCAAATTTGACATTAAAAATATACTCGCCGCGAAATACAAGATGGAAAATGTAAACAAAGGCCACTTTTTCCTTTTAGAGAAAACCAAATATAGAAGGGTTGCTATTACCATTATGGTCAATATTACTTCCGGATTACCCCATGATTTAAGTCCGACTTGCATAGGATAATAATCATGGGTAAGGGTATGTGGAAATAATAATAGTCGTAGATATTCGCCAAATGTATAAATTATTGAGGCTAGTTTTTCAGAGAAATTATAATGAATATACTGACCGTTGACAATTTTTAAAAATGGGTTATTCATCAATTCATTGGGGACCTCACTCAATGCAGATTTTACAATATTCATCCTTATTAGTACGAATGCAACCGCTGGGATTAATAATAGGGATGCTTTACGAGTAATTTCTTTGAAAGAAAAATCAGAAAACAACAGCATACTCATCGGGATTATGAATACAAAAGATATAGAATTCTCCTTGCTCAATAGTCCTAAGAAAAGTGCAAATAATGCAACTAGAACATCCTTGGTTTTAGATGAAATTAAAAACTTCCAAGAATAGTAAAATGAGATCATGCTGAATAGCATAGCCAATATTTCATCTCCTCCTTTAATATTTGCAACGACTTCTGTATGTACAGGATGTGCTGAATATGCCAATGCTATTAAAAAACTCAAACTTTTGTTGGTGGCATCATCATATAGCTGAGCATAGTTTAATACAAGATTCAAGGATTTAAAAATCATGAGTACCAACAAAGCATAGAGAATCACATTGATTAGATGGCCATAAAATGGGTTTAACCCGAATAACTGAACCTCGACTGAAAATAAAATCAAGCTCAACGGTCGGTATCGTCCACCGGAGACTAGATTTAACTTCTCTTCACTTTTAAAGAATCCTAGAAAAGTATCATTTCCTAATATTTTGGGAATGCCTGATATGCCCTGATTTGTAAATTCATTTTGGGTAATTACAATGGCATCATCTTGAGTATATTCGTGATTTAAAGTATTGGCATAGAGTAAAAAACTAAAGGCAAATAGAATAAGATACAGTTTCGAATAACTGTAACTCGACAAACTAAATAAATCTGATTTTTTATTTGCCGATTTCATAAAGTAGATAGTTTTCTAAATCGGTATGTTTTTCTACGTGCTTAATTACTTCTTCATCCTTGATTTCAATCCCGTCGATAAAAACCAAGATTTTTGCATTCGGATATTGTGTAGACGATAGCTTATTATAAGCTTTTTTGGCTGTTTTATACGTGTCGTATCTTCCTAAGATGTAATCATATCTAGTTTTATCGTATGGTTTTAGGACACATACTCCATCAGGATGTTTGGTTATTTCATCTTTATACAGCTGTTCACTTGACGCAAAATATATTCGATATGAAAGGCCTTTTTCTGAATGTAAATACTCATCAAATTTTGGATTTCGTATCTGTGGAGAAATTTCTATCGTTTCATTTTGAACTTGTAAAGGTGAGTTTTCTGGAACGATTATATCCATGTCTATGCGATTATTGAGCTTGTCAGCTACATCTGATGATTCCACTTTTGAAGAATAAACGGCAGGGAATGACGAACCACAGGCCTCTATCTGAATTTTATCCGATTTTAAGCCATGGGAACTGAGATATTTTGCCACTTCCTCAGTTCTTTTTATTGAAAAATAAAGATCGTAATCAGATTTTTTAGCATCAGTTGCATGACCTATTAATTTAACAAAGTGGTCTGGATAAATTTTCAGCATATCGGTAACCAGTTTCAGTTTTGTAAGATTCTGAGGCCCCAAAACATCTATATCCGTTTTGTAATATAGTGGCTTGTTGAAAAATTGTCTTTTCTTGGCAACGACGGATTCCGAACTCTCGGGTAACGACTTGCCCACTTCTGAGGTTTCTTCTTCAATATTTAACCATGCGAAGTCTGGAATTTCGAATTGATCGAGCACCTGTTCTTTAAAATATAAAATGTATAAATCATTTCCTCCACTTCCTTCGGCTCTATCAGAACTAAATATTGCAAATGTGCCATCCGCAGATATTCTAAATCCACCTTCATTACCATACGTATTAACCGGTAAGGCTAAATTGCGTGGTACAGCCCATCCATCTATGGAAAAACTAGAGGAAAAAATATCATATCCGCCCAAAGAGTTTAAAGAATTAGAGCTGTAGTATATTTCATGTCCGCCATTGGTCATAAATGGAAATCTATCATCAAAAGCAGTATTAATCCTATCGCCGAGATTTTTGGGTTGTCCCCATGTTCCTTCTATTCTTTCGACGGAATAGATATCATACCCACCATATCCACCTTCTCTCATGCTCGAAAATAAGTACAAACTATCATTGATTGGAAAAATGTCGCGATCACCTAAGTCATAAATTATCGGTGAGTGAAATTCGTAAGTCAAACTCATCGAATCTTGATTTGTACTAAACGTATCGGTCAATATGGCCGTCGAATGATCCTCTAGTTCTCTATCATAAAAGATTACGAGCCCATCTTTACTTATTGATTGAATATGTTCGGTTCTTGATGTATTTATTCGAGTAGGTAATTTTTTGAGAATAGACAATTCTGTTTGATAATTTTCTACCGAATAAACATCATACATATATCTGTCCATCCCTGTTTCTTTCTCTTTTTGAAGGCCTCCCGTAGATAGATTTCTATCAGATGAAAAATACAACTTGTTAACCTGAGTCGGACTGAAAACTGGATTTATTTCGTTGTATTTACTATTAACATTAGATCCTAAGTTTTCTACAAATCCCACCTTATCTGAAAAAAGGATATTTTGAGCATATTGGCATTGCTCGATTTTTTTAATTACCTCATCGCTTTCCGAAGAGTTTGACTTTATATTAGAAAGGTAATTTTTATAAAAAATAGCTGCATCCTTATAGTTCTGAAGTGCTTGATAGCTCATCGCAGTGTAGAGAAACATGGCATTGTCTGTAGATTTTTGATCAAAAGCTTTTTTCATACTTGCAATGCACTCAGAAAATTTACCTACCTGATACTCACAAATTCCCTTCTGTACTAAGGCTTTTTTGTCCTTATCTATTTTGTCATAAGTGTCGAAATAATTTAGTGCTGTAACATATTCTTGTTTATCAAAAAAATATTCGGCACTCTTTAAGACTTGCTTTTGCCCTGTAATAATACTGGGCAATCCAAAGAATAACAAGATACCAAAAAGTGAAATTTTTGGTCTGAAAAAAGAATAAAATAAATAGATCAAGCTTGAGGATTTAAAATTTCTAAACTTGATGCTCATTTTCGTTGAATTGTTCAAGATAATCGGCCACTCTTCTTAAAAAACTACCACCTA
>Ga0116163_1002213_pt1 | contig 11526 bp, 12 predicted proteins | sample AD_UKC107_MetaG_FD_89889 | JGI IMG/M metagenome (GOLD analysis project Ga0116163, IMG submission 89889) | Active sludge microbial communities of municipal wastewater-treating anaerobic digesters from Hong Kong - AD_UKC107_MetaG | ecosystem: Engineered > Bioreactor > Anaerobic > Digestate...
ACACGAAGAAACTGCAGGAACTCCTCAACCCGGCTGTTGAGAAGGCTCAGGAATACATGAACGAACAGAGAGAGCTGTTCGAGGAAGAGATCAACACTAAGCTCGATCAACAGCTCGAAGAACTGGACAAGCTGAAGGAGCGGAAACTGTTCAACCTCGAGCTCAAGTTCGAGAACAGCAGGCAGCCGGAGCACATTCTCAATGCGAGAAGAAGCAGGGAGGAAAGAGGGGTTGAGAAGATTTTCTGCAGTTACATGCAGTGGATAGAGGATACGATGACGACGGAGAGACAGGCCTGGGTGCAGGTACTTACGCTACTTACAGGAGCGAGTCAGAATGAGAATTATTAAAATAATAATATTTGCTTTTAGTATGTATGGGATAAGAAATTTAGTACTAGGAAGATACAATCTTCTTGAATGGATTGTATTTAGAGAAAGCTTTTTGTCTGGATTGACTGCAGTATCAGCTTACATCCTGGTATTTTCAATTGTTGGTGAATTGTTTGGAGAAGCATTTATTGGTCGATACATCGGAGCTTCGGTTGGACTACTTATTGCTATTACTCTAATTGTATGCAGGTGTATATAATGATAATATAGTAAATTATTAACATCAATGAATAGCGAAGGGATTGTCATGATAAGAGAAAAGGTATTTGTGGGAACAAGGCGCAGAAATTGGATCTCAATTCTGGGGCCACTCCTGATGGTAATCATTATCAGCGGCTCTGCCAGCGGACAAAAAGACCCAACTGTAATCGCCAGAGAAGCGCTTTTCGAAGAATACAGTGCTTTGAGGAATGCCACTGGCGTTGATGCGATTCTTAATTGTCTATCAAATCATTCAAGAATACTAGTAGAAAACCAGTTGGATGGTACAAATGGAGATATCTCTCGTTTTGTCCTCGCAAAGTCATTTGTGAAAGAGAATCTGTGTCCAGGCGTTTCTGGTAGAGATATTCTGCCAGAAGAAGGGGATATTCTCCGTGTGTTCATCATTGATAGAGAATGGGCTGTGCTGTTTGTAGAGTCAAGTGAGAATGAGGAAAGCAAAATTGTGCTTGTGAACGAAGGCAGGTTTTCTGATATGGAATGGAGGTTTGTGCTGAATGAATACTAAATCCATTGTGCAACTTGCCGTAGTATTTGTGCTTGCTGTTATAGCAGGACACTTCTATGAGCAGATACCTAAATTTCATGAAAAATCAGAACAAGAGACTATGGATATTATTTTAATGCAGCATAGAATCAGGAATCTCTCAATCTACGAGCCCATTAGAGAACAAGATATTTCTATCATTGAATACTGGGAGAGGAAACCAAGCTGGTATAGCGACGATATTGTGCTGATGATAGCATGGAGAAGTGAACCTAGCTATCAAGTGTCACTTGAGAATGTAGAGATTATTCCATCAGAGAATGATTCAAGTATTGCATCCATCGAATATGGAGATGATGCGTATGACTTTCAACCAAACCTCAGCAACTCCTTCGGAAAAATTCAACGAATCGGAGGTTCTCTCGATTCAAATGCTGAAGAAGAGATTATTCAGCAAACATATATCTTGCTTGAAGAATACATCGAATTCAAATACAGTGATCAGGATCTGCTAGATGACGCCATGGAAATGACCGATAAAATGCTTAGTATATTAATAGAAACAATAACAAACAATAAAGTCACAATTGAGAGATCAGGAAGGGAGTTCTAACATGCCAGAAAAGACAAGCATTAGTTATGTCGTATTGATTTTGGTATTTCTATTAGTAGCTACTGTCACAGTACTCCTCTCCAAGAATTCTGTTGAGAGAGAGATAACTGTGGATGTATTTCAAGCCGTGAACAATCTCGCAACTGTACAGCTATCAGTGCAGGACTATGATGTTTTCGTTGATGATTCCAGAGTACAACAAGACTCATATATATGGGGATTGTTTACTAGGACAAGTGAGGAATCATTTTGGTATCTGCATACCAGAAGCGCAATTGCCGAAGTTGATTTCTCAGAAGTTGCCGAGACCTCAGTCTGGGAAAGTAATGATACTTTGTGCATTGTTCTGCCTCAACCTACAGTAAGGCTTGATAGTACTGGTACAGATTTCCCTAGAGTCTATTGGTTCACTGATATCGACAGTGATAAAAGGGAAATAGCGAGAGAATACTTAAGAGTGAAAGCAGACAGTGTTCTTTCAATTCAAGTAAGCGAAGGAAGTGCTCAGTTGATGCAGAATGCCAGAGTGCAAGCCAAAGAGTTAGTGCTAACTCTAGTGGGTCCGTTGCATCAGGGGCCCATATCTGTTTCGTTCAATCAGAGTATTCAGGAATTGCAAATAGAATAGAGGAAGTGATGAAGCATCTCAGTCAACTTGCAGTATGTCTATTAGTGATATCTCTCTTTGTTACAATCTCATGCGGTGATGAGAGGACACCTCAAGAACGTCAAGAGGCAGAGTTAATGAAAAACTGTGAGGATATGGTTGAAGACTGCTTTGATCGTATCACAGATGGAAAACTGAATGAAGCTTCAGTGTACACGCTTTCAGGATCTGTACCTCCAGAATATGAAAGCTTAGATGGATATGATCTTGTCGGTGTTGTTGCTGAACTTCAATCTGATGGCTCTGCCTTGGTTGAAGTTACAATAAACTTAGGCGATAGTGAAGTGGAGCAGGAGTACCGGTGCGTAATGAGAGAAGATGAATGGAAGTTGATACTTGAATAGAGCTGACCGTTACTAAGATCAGTGAAAAGGAGTAGTCAATGGATGAGCCAAGAGAAGAGGATAAAGTGTCCGATAGAACGGTATCTGGAAAAATAAGCGCTGTTACAGGAGTAGCTCTCTCGACGCTATTCTTGCTTAACTTGACTATGGGAGTTGTTGAGATCCCAGATAACCTTCCTATTATAGGAAACATAGATGAAGTAATAGCAAGTGGAATACTATTCTCTTGCTTAGGTTATCTGGGTGTAAATGTGCTCCCATTCCAGAAGAAACTACAAGCTGGGCAGCAAAGAAAATAGACTGAGCATGAGAGAAAACCCTACGAACAAAGCTATCACACACTTAATCATAAATACCAAAGCCAGTTTCAATCACTTGTTCGGCTGGGGAACACCTCTTGTTTCAAGACTGAGAGCCTTCTTCTTGCTCTTCTTTACTCCGATTACCATTGTTCTTTTCTGGCTGACCATTGCTGAATCGGATACAGCCCTCTGGAGGCACACATTCCGCGTATGTATGTCAGGCTTTGTAGGCTTCTTTACAAACTACATCGCAATTAAGATGCTTTTTCATCCTAAGGAGCCACTACCGATAACCAAGTGGCAGGGACTCGTGCCTAAGAATAAGGCTAGGCTAGGTTTAAAAATCGGTGAAGAAGTCCAGAACAAGTTGCTTTCTCCCGATGCTATTGCTGCCCATGTTGCTGATCGAAGACTCTTTGAGAAAGCTTCAACCTCACTGCTTAGAAAAGCCAGAGCCTGGATCGATGATGATTCCAGCCGGGATCGTATGAAGATAGTAGTAGGTACTTTCATACAAAACATTGGCAGAGAAAATCTTGATGATATTATGGAGAAAGCCCTTAACAACAGTGCAAAGGCCCTAATTAGCAGGAAGACAGTCAAGAGTCTACTCGATTTTCTTAGGGATTCAATTCGCAAAATGCTGACGAACAACCAACTGAGGGAGAAGCTCTCGAATGCCATTGATCGTTTGACCGGTAGCTTCTTGTTAACCGATGAAGGTCCCGTTGCCATTCTTATAAATAATGGTATTGATGATTTGAAGGACCTTCTGAAGAATTCCTCTGTTCGGAGGCAAGTTGGTTCCTTTCTTCTTGACAATGTGCGGAAGCTAAAAGACTCTCATGTAGAAGAGTTCTCCAATCGTATTCTCGGGAACCTTGAGAAGCGACTATCTAATTACAGGGAAACGGGTAAGCTTGTGGATTCCATATCTGGCTGGCTTACTGGTATCCTTAACAACCCTGAAGTCGTGCAATTCGTTTCACAGGAGATTTGTAGTTTGCTTGAATCGAATTCGGACACACTGGGCAGGCAGATCTCAGATAAGTTCAAGAATAGTGGTAATTTTCTGGAGAGAATGGCTAAGAAAACATTTATCGCCGACAGTTGGATCATTGACGCAATAAGAAACATGGGAGAAAGTGAGGAGTTTCAGGCAACTGTTTCTGACCTGCTTCAGGAAAGGGCGGATGTTTCGAAACTGCTATCGAACTCTGGATCCAGAGCTAAGCTTATCAGCTATCTCTCTAAGAGCAGACACAAGGTCATTTTCTGGTGCAAGAAAAATGGTGTTCCATTGCTGGAGAAAGCCATAGATAATCTTATCGCAAGTGAAAATACATGGGAATTCTTGATTGGTGCAGTGGATAAATTCTCAGAAGAGATCAGTCTGACTGTAAGAAAACACCTGCCTGAAGTGATGAGTTACATTAGAGAACTTCTCGAGCGTCAGCACATTGGAGAATCAGTACTTCAGTACATCTCGGATCATGAGTCAGAAATCCTTGAAAGGATATCCTCACCTGATACCGCAGAGAAGATTCAAGCCTACATCAATGAGAACAAAGAGAAGTTAACTGAGCTGATCGATGCGAAGCTGAGGCCGCTCCTTCTGGAACAGTCACGGAAACTGCTCTCTTCAGAAACTTTCTGGAAATGGATCGAAGCACAGCTTAACAGAATGATACCTCTCTTGTCTTCGAAGTTAAGGAAGTTCGTTCAGAGTGAATCGATGAAGAAGAGGGTCGAGAAGTACCTTCCTGAGGTCTCAAAAAGCCTTAAAATCAGTGAAATAGTTGAAGGCGAAGTTGGTAAGTTCACCACAGATGATCTGGAGAACATGATAAGCAATGTAAGTGGAGATAACCTTGCCGGGATTGAGGTTTTTGGAGGTATTCTCGGTCTTGTTGCCGGAACACTGACCATTGCCAACGAGGCATGGTATATCCCTGCTGGTGTTATCCTGGTTGTAGTTGTTTGGCTTCTGGGTGAGATGATTATAAAGAAGGTGAAAGCAACTTAGCAGGAATGTACTTCGTTGCTTCACCTCAGATAGAAGGTAGCAGAACCATGAAAATTTTCGGGTTTGATTCGTCAGACGCATTGAGTTCTCTGAAAGGGGTTTATAGCAGCAAGATCATATCGTCCATTAAGGAGAAGAAGTTTTCGATTCCTGAATCAGTTATCAAACAAAAACTCAGCAAGGAACTTGATAGCGACAAACTCAAACTGAGTAGCCTCAATTGTAAGAACGACGGATTAACAGTCGAGATCGATGCAGAAAAGCTTGGGGCAAAGATCCACTACGCTGCTTTCCTCAAGCTTTCTGAATTGAGGATAAATCCTACGAAGCACTATATAAAAATAGACGTTCAGGGTGAGCATCTCGAGGGAAGCAATCTACGAGGGAAAATCCTGTCTGTCTTAGTGAAAATAATAGTCGATGACATTGTCGCGAAAGCTATTTCCATGTCCAGCAACAGAAGTAATGTTTCCTATGATGAAACTTCTCGGAGAGCTACGGTAGATCTCATATGTATTGATGCTGTGGCAAAACTCTACAAGCCTCTTCTCTTCAACAAAGCACCAATTGACCTTGTTGAAGTAAATGGAATAAGCCATGCAAAAGGCTCTGTGGTGATTCATTGCGATCATAGGTTTCACTAGAGAAATGTGATACTGCGATAGCAATTCTGTTTAGCTGAATGTTGTTGGAAAGAAAGAACACTAAGTAAGGGGCAACTCATGACTAGGAAGAATATATCAGACACAGAAGCCAGAGAAGAGCTGAACAAGAGATCTGAAAAGATTACTGAGGAAGATTTCGGAACGGTAATCACCAACAGGAGCAAAATCGAACAACTCGTTGCCGGACATGGTCCACTCAAGAAATTCATCAATGATATTAGGATTCTTATTTCTATGGTGAAAGACTATTCATCGGGCACTTACAGAGAAATTCCTTGGTTGGCAATATCAGCAGTTGTTGCTGCACTGATTTATGTCCTCAGTCCGGTTGATCTAATCCCGGATGTTATACCATTTGTCGGCTTCATTGATGATGCTGCGGTGGTAGCTGCCTGCCTTAAACTAATAGAGCTGCAGCTGAAAGAGTACAAAGCCTGGAAGGGAGCTCAATAGTGACGAGAGCTAAACCAAACTTTTACAGTTCATGCAAAGAAGAGTCTTCTGGGTATCTTGGTTCGCCATAATCATGAAAGGTTAGGGAAATGGATAGTTTTACTAGAAGCAAGGTTTGGTCGCTGCAGTTCAACCTTTCACGAGTCCAGGCAGCACTCATTGACTGCGGTATGATAGATAGGGAAAAAAAGATCCGGGAATCCGTAGAAGTTTTAAGGTACTGTTCTCTTCTTATGGATCAACCCGAGATTACAACAATTACCGGCGCTCAGGGTGTCGGGAAAAGCTATCACGTGAACCAGATGTTCCAGATACCTGATGAGCAAAGATTGCTTTCTGCCCTTGGCAGATGTGAGAAGATCCCTGTGTTTCTTTTCAGGAAATCGGAAGATAATGACCATGAAGTCAGAGTTCTGAGAAGAGGGATTCCCAGCGAAATCGGTTCATTCGAGTATGAGAATATAGGGTACGACGATGCAAGAAAACGAGTAGCTTCTCCGAAGGAGCATGATTTCTGCATGTTCTGGTATGTTGAAGCCAATACAATTTTCGACGCAGTTGCTCCAGTTGCAGTTCTTCCAGGATATGAAATGGAAACGCCATGGGAAGTTGCAATCAATGTGATTCAGGAGTTATCTGATTCAATCATTTATGTGACAGATCAAAGCAAATCTGCCTCTGAAACGAGTGCTTATCTTGAAGAGAAGATCAGTAGATTAAATCTAAGAAGTCCAGCTGTTGTTTTGCTTTCGAAGACGGATTCAATGTCCGATGAAAGGAAGAAGCAGTTTACCAGTCAATTCCCCTATGTTTCAATTCCTGTCGGTATCGTCGATGAATCACTTGAGAAAGAAGATGGTGATAATGTTTGCACCCAGCAGCAGTACGATAAGCTGTTTGAGAACCTTGGGGAGTACATAGCAAAGACTTCTAGATCAAGAAAAAATCGAACCATAGAGAATACTGTTGATAGTGTATTGATGTATCTGAGAGACACTCGGGATGACATCGAAAACATGGAGGTTACCAGCTCTATCGGCATTCAGAGGGCCATAGATTCATTCGTCGAAGACCAGGATGAAATGTGGAATAATATGATAAAACCTGTAATCTCAGAGAAAACAAAAGCGATATGCACCTCTGCATCATCGGAGGCCTATGAATCGGCGTATCCGATTATTCAAGGTGAGTGCAAGAAGAGGATAAAGCTCTGGTGGAACGGCGGCGTTACACTCGGTTTTACTAAGGGCCTTCAGACAGAGCTGACGAACAAGTTCATCGAAGGCTCTTCCGCAATTGAACATGAATTAGTGAGTTCCCTTAGCAGTCAATCAGCTAAACGAACAGATATGCTATTGGAGATGAAGAACAATGATTTCGAGGACTTGGTCAAAACAGGAAGAGAACTAATCCTTATCGATTCAGTCATTACTCCACTACAAAATGTTGATAAAAAGGTAAAAGCTGACTTAGTACAGACCTTGAAGAGTAGCACAGAAGCCTTAAAGCAAACTGGTGAGTTAGTAAACGAAGCTGTGAAGATTAGTGAATCAGTCCAACCGGTGATCAAAGCCATTGCAGATGACAAAGGTAAAGCTGAAATCTATAAGCACTTGAAGCACATGGAGAATTCTGGCAAGAGTGCTGCCATTAAGAGTGTAACAACCGTAGGAATAGGAGCTGGTGGTGCTGCTGTATCAGCTGCAGAAGTTGCAGGAGCCGGTTTTGCAGGAGCCACAATGAGCGTTGTAGCTGGAGTGTTAGGTGCTGCAGTCGGTGCTATCGCTGTTGGTGGCTGGTTGATGTCAATAACTAGAAGCGCAAACAGAACAGAGTTCATGCTTGATGACTTTGCCAGGAAGTGCTCAAATGCGATGTCTGAGCAGATTCAAAGGGATGTTGTTACCAAGCTAGATCGATTCTGGGAAGTCTATAAATACGAGCTCAGAACACGTCTTATCTCTGAGACGGGATTGAACGACTCTTCAAGTAAGATTCTTCAACTTGCAAAATCAACGAATGATGCAATCAAAGATTCTAACGCTTTGATTAAATCATTGGGGCTTGCTTATGAAGACTGAGTCCTGTCTGGAATGGGCCCAAAAGTCACTTTCTGACTACTTAAAACAAAGTGGTCTTCCTGAAGATGAAATTGAGTATTTCGAGAAAGATGAGATTACCGTTGCTCTAATGGGGGCCACTCAACAGGGTAAGACCTCCCTTGCATTGAGGCTTCTCGGAGCAACTCCATCTCAAATACCGGATTTGGATCGTGCTCTGGGGGGTAACTCTGAGGTGGGTCGATCAAGAACCCGTTCAACAACAATACTATCCGCCGTCGGTTCTGATTGCTATGAAGAGCGGTTAGAGAAAATTACCAAAGTCATCCTGGAGAATGAAAGTAATCCTGCGCAAGAGCTGCATATTGAACTGCCGCTAGATGGGGGTGGCAAGGCAAACATTACCAGGGTAATTGATCTTGTAGGACTGGAGAGCAGGTCTGAAACCGAATCAGGCAAAGCACTAGCGAAACAGGAGACAAGGAAATGGCTTCAAAGAGCAGATTTGAAGCTCGTTGTAGTAAGGGCTAGCGCAATTACTTCTATCATTGAGAGCAAAGATACCAAGTTTTGCAGTTATCGAAGCGATCTCAGAGACTTATACGGTTACTGGAGGGTTGATCCTCTTACTAGCTTTATAGGGATAACTTTCGCCTGGGGAGACACAAAGCGTGAAGTGATTAACGGATTGGCTCACGAAGAGTTTCTGGCAAAAGCTGATCCTTCCGAACTGCAGAGAGAAACTTCAAAGCATTTGCTAAAAGTTCTTACTGAGGAATTCAGGAAGGAGAATGAGTTGGAAGAAATATCCTTTCCTGAAGTCTCAGTTCTCCCCTTTTCTCTTCCTCCAGATGTAGATATGACTGATCCTATTCAACAGAAGATCTTCAATGCTACTGAGCTTTCGCTAGACATTATCCGATCAAGGGTTTCGAAGCAAAAGCCCCTTGTTTTCAAGTTGAAATCAGCCTTTTCCCATCCAAGAAAGTTTGAGCTGGACTTGGCTACCAAGTTGGCCAAGCTTGAAGAGATGCAGGCTCAGTATGATAGTGTGGCAAACTCTTGGGAACTGACGATTAATTCTGAGCGATCAGCAATAGAGAAGGCCAAGTCAGAAATAAAAAGTCTTGAGAACAATAAGAAACAGCTTGCAAAACTAATGAAAGCTGTAGTGAAAGCAGTCGAGGAATGCATTGTTGACACTTTGGATAATCGGGTTTGTCGTTTCCCTGACATAGAGACACTACGCCAAGGGGGTAAGATATTTGGACGAAAGAAATGGATGCGCGAAAAAATACTCAGGATGCTTACACATAATCATGAGATTATTCGAAGTTCCGTAACGCAGTGCATATTAGATTTCCCAAGATATAGCAAGTCAGAGTTCCCTCATCAGATAAGCGGTCGAGTCCCGTATCACTCAATTGCAGAAGATGTCTCTGTTTGCTTTCAATCTAGATCTGACGCACTTACGATGGAGGTTATTGAAGAAGTACTACCCAACAGATGGCATAAGGATGATGGGTGGAATGATGCCGAAACTGCTTTGAGTCAGATGTTTGCAGTACAAACCTGGCAAGCAAAAAACGAGGCAGTAAGAGTGATTCGCTATAGGTTTACAAAGACTGGCTACTTCGGTGTCAGCAAGGAGTTGAGCAAAAAGAAAGATTTGTTCGCAAAAGGTCTGGAATTGCATGAAAAGGAGCTTGAAGAAAAGGAATCCGTTAGGGATTCGTCGCTGAAATCAGCAGCTGACGAGATACGAAGAATTCAAGAAGCCATAGAAGAAACAAAGAAGAAGTTGAGCTCTGCTCATGGATACAAAGAAACAATAACAAATAACTACTTAGAATACTGGAATAAGACTATTATGAGTATCAATTCAAAAGGGGCAGATGCTCTGTTAAGACTTGAAAAGATTGTGGAGCTTCGGGATGCAGCTAATCTTTTTCAAGAGTTAACGGAGTTCTCAACCCATCAAACCTCAGAGAACAGGTAGGTGTTGCCTTATGCCTAAAAAAAACAGCAAACTGAAGTCATCAACTAGTCCTGACGAGAAAATGAGACGAATCAGCAAGGAATCCCAGGACAGTCTTAAACGAGTCTTTGAGGCGTCATTTAGTGATTCAATCAAGACTATTCATGACCTTTCTGAGAAACTGCCATCGGAATTGAGGAAGGAGCTCGAGCGAAGTGTTCGAAGAGTTTCCAGTGAAGAGACACTCAATGATCTCAAGGGCAAGCTGAATGATGTTGATAAAAAACTTGAGCAAAACATTCAGGATAAGGATACAGCTGAGGAACAAGTGCAAAGAGTTGAAGAAAAGATAATGAGTTGCACCAAACAGCTGAACAAGAGCATTGCGGAACTCGAAGAAATGTCGCGAATGATAAATAGCACCATTTTGGAATCAAGCAGCAAAGATATAATGCAACAAGCATCCAGCGATCTAATCAGTCTAAAGGAATCATTAGAGAATCAGAACGCCCTCCTGAAGAATGTTATCCTAGACAAGGAAACTGCAGAGAGACTTGCCCAAAGAATTGAGAGCCATCTCTCTGATCTGGAAGAGAAGTATCTGAAACTTGTCGAGATGCAAAGCAAGATTAAAGGATCGATCGATAGTAAAGCTGGAAGTGAAGCTGAGTTTCAAAGAGAGAATATGACGTTCCAGCAAGGGACAGCTTCATCTTTAAAGAGACTGGAAGATTTTACAGCCGAAGTTAAGGAGATATCAATAGAGCAGAAGGCAGATATCAATGTATTTAAAGATGAAGTTAGAAGGCTCAGATTCTTTAGTATGGTAGGTTTGTCAATGCAAATCGTATTAATACTTTTACTGATAGGAGCATATCTTCTTGATAAGATATGATTGATATGTAATATACGAGTTGTATTTAGGGAATATTATAACTCTTACTCATTGTTATAACGGGTTAGCGAGAATCTATAGTGATTGGATGTCATGCTTGACTTAACTGGGATAACTAACGAAAACGAGTTCTACACCAACCACTACCTTTCAGCCATTCTGGAAGAAGACCTGAAAGATCTTTACGGTAAGTGGCGTGACATGGAGAAGGAAGGTGATAAGAGGGCTCCCTATTCGGTCATTACAGGTTCAATAAGACAGTACTTCACTCTCAGGAATCAGTATAGATCTCAGAGAAGCTCTGAAGCAAGACAAAGTATCTCAAGGGAGATATCAGGGCTGATCTTGGAACCCCTTGACTATAAGATGCACCCTGGAGAAACTGTTCTTGAAGAAGGAGAGATTCTCAACACAGTAACGAG
>Ga0116163_1002220_pt1 | contig 11513 bp, 8 predicted proteins | sample AD_UKC107_MetaG_FD_89889 | JGI IMG/M metagenome (GOLD analysis project Ga0116163, IMG submission 89889) | Active sludge microbial communities of municipal wastewater-treating anaerobic digesters from Hong Kong - AD_UKC107_MetaG | ecosystem: Engineered > Bioreactor > Anaerobic > Digestate | place...
CACAGTCATCAGGGCAATGGCGAAATCCCCGAATCCCCAGACCGTTTCAAGTTTTGCCACAGTTCCGGTAAAGAGTATCGCAATATACACGTAGCGGTAAGGCATTACCCCTCTGTCACCAAGAAGGAACTGAAATGAGCGGTCGCCGTAGTATGACCAGCTGATAATTGTGGAGGTCGCGAAGAGCAGTACCGCCGCGGTAATAATATATCTCCCGTATCCATGAAGAAAGGGAAGACCCGTTTCAAAGGCGTAGGCGGTAAGGGGAGAGCCGTTCAGCGCCTCTCCATGTACCGTAGCAGACCATGCCCCTGTAACGGTAATGCAGAGCCCTGTTATTGAACATACAATAAGGGTGTCGATATAGGGGCCCAGCATCGCGACAGTCCCCTCCCTGACGGGCTCCGTGGTTTTTGCCGCGGAATATGCGATGGCCGCGGAACCCTGGCCCGCTTCATTGGAAAACAGGCCGCGCTTTACTCCCCATATAAGTGTGTGCATAAAGAATGAACCGGCAAAGCCCCCCGTCACACCGGGTGGAGAAAAGGCCGTGGAGAAAATTGTTGAAAATGCTGCAGGGAGGCGGTCCAGGTTGACAACAAGAATGATTATGCCTGCAGCAAGATATATTACCGTCATAAGGGGGGTGAGTATCTGGGTTACGGAGGCGATGCGCTTTATTCCTCCGATAATGACCGACCCGACAATTACCGCGAGGACAAGCCCTGTAATCCAGGGTTCGATTCCGAAATCTGTTTGAAGCTGATGGGCTACAGTAAATGCCTGAATGGAGTTACCCTGTCCCATGGCGCTTATAGATGCTGCGGCTGCGAACAGAACAGCCAGAGGCTTCCATCCCAGACCTTCTCTGATATAATACATAGGGCCGCCGGAATATGACCCGTCTTCATTTTGTTTCCTGTAGCGAACTGCCAGCATGCATTCCGCAAACTTCAGTGAAGTGCCGAAAACACCGGTTACCCACATCCAGAACAGCGCTCCCGGTCCGCCGTAGTGAATTGCCGTCGCGACGCCTGCAATATTTCCTATACCGATGGTCCCGGACAGCGCGGTGGCAAGCGCCTGGAAATGGGATATTTCTCCTGAATCGCTTTCGGTGTCATATTTTCCGCGTACCGCATTAATTGCGTGGCCGATGTAGCGGATCTGAATGAACCCCAGGCGTATGGTCATAAACATCCCTGTCCCCACAAGGAGCGCGATCATAACAGGGAGAGCTGCAGGAGAGTTCCAGACAATAGTATTCAGTAGTTCGACAAATTTCTGCATGTGCTGGTATCCATTGACTTGTGTTGGTATCTGTACTAATATTCCTGAATAATCTGCGGTTTGCAGAATGGGTCAATGATACACAAAAGAAAAAAGCTGTAAACCGTAATCCTTCTCAGGTTTTCATCTTGCGGAATTTTCCCGGGGACATTCCCGTATTACGGGTGAATACCGTATTAAAGTTGGAGTTGGAATTAAAACCGGCGGCAATACCGATGGAAAGGATCGAACGGTCCGGTTCTTCAACCAGGAGTTTCATTGCCTCCTGTACCCGGTATTCATTGATGAACGTATTGAAGTTTTTGTGGATGGTTCCGTTGAGTATTTCTGAAAGCTGGTGGGGGCTGATGGAAAGCTCACGGGCGAGGTCATTGAGTGACAGGTCCTCATCGGCAAAGATTTTCTCATCTTCCATCAGTTCATACAGACGTTCCTTTATAGTGCCTATATCGAGGCCCTTGATTACGGATTTTTCATAATGGTGTTTCCTCACAATGCTTTTCAGGAGCCTGTTGTAATCAGGGTTGCGCTGTGTTGTGAGATACACTGAGCACATGCTTATGTTTGCGATAATAAGTGAGGCCTGCAGGATTTCCATGGAAAAAAAGAATCCGGTTATTGCAATGATGTTCGATGTTGTGATAAGTGACGCAAAAATAAATCCCGCACGTGATACATTGGAGTTTTTTGAGGAACTGTTCCGGGCAAGATACGGGTGCAGCCCAGTCAACACGGGAACCATAAGCATGACAAGATATATGCTCGGCAGTATAATGCACAGATGCGCGGCCTGGTAATAGAATGGGAGATCATTCATTCTTTCACTGAAAAAAGGTACAGAAATATTAATTTCGGGAGAAAATGATAGTACCCCTGTTGTCAGAAGCATGGCGAGGGAAAGTATTGAAAGCAGTGCGGGAATAAAGGGAATCAGATAAATTTTCTTAAACGGGAGCCGCTGAGAGATGATCCAACGGTATCTGAGTGACATAAGGGGTGGAACCGAGAAGGCTATGGGAACTATTGCAATTTTAAGATACCACGAAAGAGGATTGGAAATAAAAAGACCTGTGCTGTGGAGGCTTAACTGCAGAAACCACAGGGAAAGGCCGGCAAAGGAAATAGAAAAAATATAATCAACGGATGTTTTTTTCTTCTGAACGGCCTGCCCGAGAGAAAGCAGAAGAGAAATTAAGGCGCTTGAGAAAATAAAAAAATAGTATACCGCAACAGCCATGATCCGGTCTCCGCTATGATTAAAAACTGCACAACTCAGCATTCCATGGTTATAGAGAATAGTATATCTGAATTATTATAAATATCAGATTTATAAGTTAGAAGTTTGAAAAAACACCAGATTTATAAGAATGAAAGAATTCAAATACACAGGGGATACTATTTACAGTAAGAATAACAGCATGGGATGTTTGTCCGAACACGTCGTGATATCACTTCCATGCTGATGAAACTGTGGAGGTTGATATGGCTGAAGATTATCAAAAGGAATATGAAGCATATCTCAAAAAGAATCCTCACCTCGCGGTGATGGTTCGTGACCGTGTCCGTAAATATGGTGAAAAAATAGCATGCCGTGATAAGGCGGAAGGCTCGTGGCGCGGGTTCTCATGGCGTGAGATGGGTGAAATGATCGATGCGACATCGAAAGCGCTTCTGGAATGGGACGTGCGTGACCGGGAGATGGTGGGTGTGTTCTCGCAGAACAGGGTATACTGGAGCATCGCGGATCTTGGAATACTGGGCATACGGGCGGTGTCAGTACCGGTGTATGCGACAAATTCCGCGAAAGAAACAGAGTACATTGTGAATGACGCAGAAATAAGGATAATGTTCGTCAATGATCAGGTCCAGTATGACGCATCAAAAGAAGTATTGAAAAACTCGAAATATCTGAAAAAACTCATAGTGTTTGACAGGACTGTAAAACTTGAAGGCCCGGAAAGTATATACTTCGATGATTTCCTTGAAATTGGCAGAAAATCCGCTCAGGAGGCGGCCCTTGAAAAGCGGTTCAGAGAGCTTGAGCTGGATGATCTCTGCACCCTTATCTACACCTCCGGAACCACAGGGTCTCCGAAAGGGGTTATGCTGACACAGAGAAATTTTCTTACCATGCTCTTTGCTACGGGGTATCCAATGCCCATTGGTGAAAAGGATGTCAGCTTTTGCTTTTTACCCTTAAGCCATGTTTTCGAAAGGGCCTGGACGTATTTTATGTTTGACCGCGGTGCCGAGAATCATTACTGCCATGACACCAAACAGATCCTCGATTTTCTGAAAGAAGTTCGTCCGCATTACATGACAAGCGTTCCCAGGGTCTGGGAGAAAATTTATGGTACAATTACCGAAGGGCTAAAGACAGCTCCCCCCGCGAAGCAGAAATTATTCAACTGGGCGCTGAATATCGGGAGCATGTATTATCCGCTTTTTTACAACGGGAAGCCAATTCCTTTCGGGCTGAAGCTGAAACATGCTGTTGCGGAGAAACTGGTACTGAGCAAAATTCAGAATGTCGTAGGGGGAAGGTGTAAATTTTATCATGTTGGCGGCGCCCCGTTCAGTCCTGAAATTAATAAGTTTTTCTATAACGCCGGGTTAAAAATGGGCCTCGGGTATGGGATGACTGAAATATTTGTAGTTGCGGTATGTACTCCGAAGGATATTGGTTTCGGTACAAGCGGGAAACCGGTACCCCATATGCAGGTACGTGTTTCGGATGAAGGTGAACTGCAGATGACAAGCCCCGCGCAGATGGCAGGCTACTGGAAGAAACCTGAAGAATCGAAGGCAATGCTCACGGAAGATGGATGGATAAAATCCGGCGACATTGGAATGATTACCGAAGAAGGGTATGTCAAAATAACTGACCGGATCAAGGAGCTTATTATCACCGCAGGAGGGAAAAACATTTCGCCCCTGTTGATAGAAACATGTCTGAAAGAGGATATTTTCATTGATCAGGCAGTGGCAATCGGGGACCAGAAAAAATATATTTCCGCAATGATTGTTCCCTCGTTTGAGGTTCTTACTCAGTATGCCGATGAGCAGGGCATAACATATTCTTCTCGTGAAGAACTGGTACAGCACCCGGCAATAATTGATTTTTATAACACCCGGATACAGGAGGCCACAAAGGAACTGGGCCAGGTGGAAAAAATCAAAAAATTTACCCTTCTTCCGGAAGAGCTTACCCAGGAGGGCGGTGAATTAACGCCCACGTCAAAATTGAAACGGAAAGTAATTAATGCGAAATATGAAACTGTGATTAATAGCATGTACGAGGGAGAGTAAATCCCGCAATAACTATTGTAGTGATATAATTTTATATCTCCTGAATGTTGTATCGAAAAACCGGCCCGGGAAACACAGGGCCGGTTTTTTGTTTTGTCTGAATACAGGTTTAACATGAGTGTCAAAGGAATGAATATGTTGAATTATAATTCCGAAAGGGAGATGTATCTCCAAAATCAATGTATTGATCAAAATAAATTTTATATCATAAAATGCAATCATGTAAACATTTTATTTGTGCATCACAAATAGTGTGATACATTAAAAAAAACGTAACTGCCTAGCTCTGCTGTAACAGTACTGCATCATAACAATAAGTTAAAATGTTTTACCGGAATCTGGCAGGTAATACTTCAAACCGTAAATGGTATATGTGTTATTAAATGTATTAACGGGCAGTTACAAAAATAAGAATTAATTATTTTTTACTCATTTCATGAGGAGGAGAAGACTGTGAGCATGTTTGATTACAACGAAGAAGCGTTAAGAAATCTGGAAATTGAAGACACTTCAATTCTGGACAGACTGGTCGACTACAGGTCAGCTCGGGAGGCTCACCTGAAAAAAGACCATTCACAGCGGGACAAACGAATGTCCCTGAGCGAAGCCGTTTCTGAGTACGTACAGGATGGGGACATCTGGGCGGACAGCGGTTTCAGTTATGTCAAGAGCGCCCTCCAGGGATGGTGGGAGGTAATCCGCCAGGGGAAAAAAGACCTGCAGGCGATAGGGTCACCTAATACCAACCAGACATATGGCGTTATCTATGGAACAACAAAGTACTGCCATATGTCCTACACCGGTGCAGAGATGCGCGGTTATGACAAAATGTTTTCACGTAACCTGAAAGAGGGAAAAGTGAAAATTATTTCTGACTGGAGCCATGGTCTTATGGCGCAGGGTTTCAAAGCGGCACAGCTTGGCATGCCGGGATGTTTTTCAAAACAGGGACTGGGTTCAGACATCCTTCGTCACAACCCGTATTTGAAAACCATGCAGAACCCCATGTCAAAGAAAAATGACCCCGTCGTGTTTGTGCCGGCATTATATCCTGATATTGCCATTATTCATGTCAATGCGGCTGATATGTATGGAAACTGCCGGTTCTATGGTCCCGCGGTCAATGATGTAGCTGTGGCTGCCGCAGCGAGGAAAGTAATTATTACTGCTGAGGAGATTGTATCCAACAGGGACATCCGGTATCACGCAAAAGGAGCACAGATACCATTTAATAATATTGATGCGGTTGTAGAACTTCCCTTTGGCGCTGCTCCGGGGTATATGCCGGGATGCTATTACTGGATGCGTTATTTCTGGGAACGGTTTTTTATTGAGGCACAGGTTACTGAAGAAGGATGTAAGGCGTTTTTTGATGAGTGGATTTTTGGTTCAAAAGATGTACACGGCCTTCTTGCAAAAGTAGGCGGAACCAAATGGATTGAAAAGAGCCGGCGCCGCGCGCGGGCAGCTGAAGGCGATAATGAAATTGATGGTGTAAACTATCGCTATAAAATCTGGGAAAAAGGTATGGATACCGCTGATATTGATTAATCAGCGTTTTTAAAGAAGATACCATATGGAGAAATATTTAATAAGGAGAAAAAAATGTCTGATCCAAAACCAATGAATCCATTAGAAATGATTGCATATGTCCTCTCGAAACAGATAGAGGACCACGAAGTTATATATATCGGCACCGGTCTTCCCATGGTTGCCGCAAGTCTCGCCAAGAAAACACACGCTCCACATATTACTTTTGTGTATGAATCCGGCGGACAGGACCCGGAGCCATGTGAAATGCCATGGTCTGTAGGTGGCCCCATGACATGGAGGAAGTCACCCATGATTATGGAAATGGCGCATTCTTTCGGCCAGGCGGCGCAGGGCATGGTTGACAAGGGGTTCCTGGGATTTGCCCAGCTCGATATGTACGGAAACGCGAATACCCACATGATCGGGGGGACGTATACCAACCCGAAGGTGCGGTTGACCGGTTCCGGTGGCAACAATGATGTTGCGTCACTTGTGGACAAGCTTATTTATGTGGGCCTCCAGGACCCGAGCAAATTTGTACCGAATGTTGATTTTATCACTTCGCCGGGATATCTTACCGGAGGTAATGCCAGGGAGGAAGCTGGTATACTGGGCGGCGGTCCCGTGGCGATCATAACCTCTGCCGGGGTGTATGACTTCGAGCCGGAGTCAAAACGGGTGAGAATAAAATCACTTCATCCTGGAGTAAGCGCCGATCTGGCACAGCTGGCGTCGGGTTTTGAGCTGCTGCGTCCGGAAGGGGAAATTCCTGTCACAGAGGTCCCCGGACCGGAAATACTTGAAATATTGCGGCGGGAAGTTGATCCCAACGGAATTTTTATCGGGATGTAATAGAATAACAGTATTCAACATGAACGGGCTTCCGGAAAGGGAGCCCGTTTTTTTTAAGGGGGGCGATACTATTACCTGCTTTGAGCAAAGGCGAGCTTCAATCCGAGACCTATGAAAACCAGCGCGGACACCACGCTCATGCGGCTGGAAAATTTTTCATTCTTAAGAAGTTTCTGCCCCACAGACCCGGAAAAATATCCGAACACCCCGAAGATAATGATTACCATCAGAATGAATATCATGCCGTACACAATGATCTGAAGCGGAACATTGCCGGCGGTATTGTTGACGAATTGCGGGAGGAACGCGAGAAAAAACAGCGCGACCTTCGGATTAAGGACATTCATAATGAAACCCTTCGCGAAAAGATGCAGGGCACCTGAATTGCTGTTTCCGGATTCCTCCATTCTGAATATATCATGTCTGTGCGTAACGGCTTTAAAGGCAAGGTAAAACAGATAACAGGCGCCGAGAATTTTAAAAATTAGAAATGCAATCTGTGACGTTTTCAGCAGGACCGTTATGCCGAAGGCTGCGGTAAGTGTATGGACAATATTACCCATCCCAAGCCCTGCCGCGGTCCACACCCCCGCCCGTTTCCCGTTTGTGATTCCCTGTGTTATTGTAAAAATAATATCCGGTCCCGGAGCAAGAATAAGCAGAATAGAAGAACCCATGAAAAGAATAAAATTGCCGGTTGTAAACATGAAAACCTCTGGAACTATAGTATATAGTTATTGTATCATTGTTTTTTTTCTATAAAATATTTTTCGTGTGCAAGCACAATTGACGTTTCAATTTGAAGGTCCGGAATAGTCCAGTATTTTCGTAAAAGAAAATCCTTTTCATCTCCCGATACTATGACAAATCCGTGTTTCCGGTAAAAACTCACAGCCCACACAGCGTCGGCCCATGTTCCAATGAGTACCGGATTCGAGGCTATTGGGATCAGGTGCGTCAGCAGCATGCTCCCGATTCCGGCGTTTCTTCCCTGTGTCCGCACATAGGCATGACGGATCAGGGTAAAGTCACTGACATCCTGAATACCCATAATGCCCTGAAGAACATCATCTGTTTCATAACCGTAAAAAACAACACCGGCATTGATTTCTCCGGTAAGGTGTTCATGCGACATGTAGGGATCGTGCCAGCAGTCTTCAGGAATAACGCCTTTATACGCAGTGGCAGAATCGTTTATAATCTCAAGCATTTCGCTCAGGTCGGTTGTTCCGCACTGTCTGATCACTACGTCACCTTTCTGCTTTTGTGAAATCTCATATGGTACAACATCTTGCATAAAGAACGGAATGTGTCAAATATTTCTGTGGAGGATAACCAATGAAAGAAATGCGTAGTGATAGAAGATAATAAAAAAGACCGGACTTGAATCAGTCCGGTCTTTTATTTGCGGGGTGTACGAGACTCGAACTCGCGACCTCCTGCGTGACAGGCAGGCACTCTAACCAAGCTGAGCTAACACCCCGTAATTGCAACGTGCTGTTAAAAGAATATTAATGGGCATTTGTGTCAATAAAAAATTTTAAAAAAATTTCATGAAATCAGTAAAAATTAAATCATGACTGCAATACCAGGCAGAAAATCATGTCAGGGGAAGTGTTCAATATTTTTAGATGTGAAGATGCCACATTCTGTGAAATGACGGGTTTACATTGTGTATTCTGTATTATAGTAATGTAACACGTGGTACACCGCGTAAATCACGGTGTTCTATCATTTTGCATTTGACAAAAGGTGTAAATGAATGCAATTATACAGCTGTACAGGAAAAAAATAGAGAACGCAGCCAACATGATGCGCCGGAGCAGGGGATGTCACGAAAATTACTTGATGAAGTGTATGAGGAAATAAAAAGGAACAACCTCGAAGAGGGTGAGAAGATGGTGCCTCACTCCGATGAATTTATTAAATATTTAACCGCGTCCATGGGTGTATCGGAAGACATGGTGAAACGGCTGATAAAAATATTAATTAATTCGCATATGATTTTTTCTTTCGAGGTTGTACATCAGGATGAAATACGGAATATCCCGCAAATTGAAGGGTATGTGATAACTGACAGCACAATAATCCGGAATGTAAAAAACTATTATCAGCGACAGCTCGTGATGCTGTATTCGAAGCAGTTTAAAAAGGACCTCATGGTTCACCAGGTAGTAAAGGAGATTTTCCCGATAATCCGTACTTTGAATAATACGGGTCTTGGTAAAGTTGCCAACAAATCAATTATGCTGGAGGAGCTGGAAAAACTCCTGGATAAGGATTTCCAGCAGTATACGTCAGACTTCAAGGAAAAACAGCTTGAGGTCGAACTCAGTAAGGCAAACTTTGATCTGGACGATAAAAAGAAGAGCCACGGTCCCGGCATAGCAAAAACGGAGAGTAACGCCAGCGCCACGGCAGGTGTTTCAAACAGTATAGAGCAAAAGGGAATGGGGCGGGCCGTTGACTCGAAACGGTATCAGGATTTCGTCTCCAAAAAAAATAAATATCCCCTTCAGCGGATAATCAACATTTACGGAATGGATTTTTTTCTGAAAGTGAATCTGCGCAACCACCAGTTTACATACCTCAAGCAGTTGATAGAGGACAATCAGATACAGAAACGGTCCGATTTACTCCTTCTCAAAGATCTGCTGAGAGTTGTTAAAATGAATGCCGACCGCGATGATCAGGTACAGAAACACATTGAAGATGTCTATGCCCTGGAGCGGACACTTCACCATAAAATGTATTTCTCGGACCGGAGAAGAAAAACCAGGTAAGGGGCTATTGTTCCTTCAAACGTTCAGCGAACTGTATTCTCTTCCCGATAGAAGGATGGCTGTAAAGGAGAAATTCAACCAGGGGATGGGGGTTTTTATCTGAAAGGTTCCGGTCTGCAAGTTTCTCCATTCCTGATATAAAAGAGTCGGGGTCGTCAGTGAGTGTTACTGCAAACCTGTCTGCTTCCCGTTCGTATTTTCTTGAAAGGGCATTGGTGAGGGGCATAATTATGAGTCCCGTGACTGTGAGATAAAAAAGCAGTATAGGCAGCGCGGCGATATCATCCGGCTTCTGAAATCCGTATATACCCCTTGTCCAGTTATAGAGGCTGCTGCATACATAGAATGAAAGAAAAATTATTACACCGCTCATAATAACATTTTTCACAATATGGCGCTTCAGGTAGTGACCCAGCTCATGGGCGAAGATCACCATGATTTCTGATGTTGTAAACTGTTCCATCAGGGTGTCACTGAGAATAACACGCTTGCTTTTCCCGATTCCCGTAAAACCCGCATTGGCTTTTTTTGTGTCTTTACTCAGGTTGAAGCTGAATATGCCCTGTATCGGGATAGAGTACCTTCGCATGAGTGTATTGATTTTTTCACGCAACTCTGATTCCTCAAGGGGTTTGAATGTATAAAAAAGGGGAAAAATCAGCACAGGGGCGACGCGGGCCATGATTACCGCGAAAAGAAATACCGCTCCGCTGAAAATGACCCACCAGTAATGTCCCGCGGTCCGGATAAGAAAGAAAAAAAGAAGTAATACCGGCACCCCGATAGCAAGACCAACACCGAGGGATTTCAGGCGTTCCGCAGTCCAGGCTGGAATGGTCTGATTTGAAAGCCCGTATCTGTGTTCAATGATATAGCTGGAATAAAAATCGAGGGGAAGCCCGATGATACCGTTCGCCGTACCGAGAACCGCCAGAAACAGGAGGAAAATATAATAGTCGCCTGAAACTCCGGCATCAGTGATCCGGATAACGAGCCATTGTGATATACCGCTGAATGCGAGAAACGCGATAAAGATAATGCCCGCTGCCATATCGGTGATGGTAACCCGGATTTTGATTCGATTATAGCGTTTAGCCTTCTCCCCGGAAAGCTGCGGTGTGTCATCTGCCTGCGGCTGTTTCATTATTGTTACACGCTCCGGTTTTTGTGTAATTGCGGTCAGATATACCAGTGTTAATTGCGTTCATTCCTCATGGTATCCATTCCGCGCTGCAGCTTCTCCATGCGTACCCTGAGGTCCGCCATGAGGTCTTCAATGGAGTCCGGTGTATATCCTGCCGTCGGGAGTTCTTCTCCAATATTGACGAACACACTGCCGGGACGGATAATGATACTCTCCGGTTTGAGGACATCATAGGCGCCCTCGATTATAATTGGAACAATGGGGACACCAGTCCTGACACAGAGATGGAAGAGGCCCTTTTTGAATGGCTGCAGCGCGCCTTCACGGGTTCTGGTACCTTCAGGAAACATTGCAATGCGTTTCCCGTTACGGATTTGTTCTGCGGCATAATTGAGGCTTTCAATTGCCTTGTCCCGGTGTTTGCGGTCTATGGAAACATAGCCCTGGAGCTTCATGTGCCATCCCAGAAAGGGTATCTTGAAAAGCTCTTTTTTTGCAACCCATCCGAAACGTACAGGGGATATTGCGCTGAGGACAAAAATATCGAAATGACTTGTGTGATTGGAGGCAAAAATTTGAATAGTGTCGGGCTTAATGTTTTC
>Ga0116163_1002230_pt1 | contig 11492 bp, 10 predicted proteins | sample AD_UKC107_MetaG_FD_89889 | JGI IMG/M metagenome (GOLD analysis project Ga0116163, IMG submission 89889) | Active sludge microbial communities of municipal wastewater-treating anaerobic digesters from Hong Kong - AD_UKC107_MetaG | ecosystem: Engineered > Bioreactor > Anaerobic > Digestate...
ACCGGGACTATCACAGTAAATGTTGTTTTCTTTCAGGTGCCGGGTGTATATCTGATACTTGTCCTTTCTTTGGCTCTTCTATCGGGGGCGGCGGGCGGATTTCTGGCCTGGGAATTAATAAAAGTAATAGAGAAATATCATCTTGTGCCTAAGACCGCAAGGAGAAAAGCAAAGGACAAAAAGACAGAGACGGGAACAGTCGGTCCCGAAATGTCCGGCAAGAAGCCCTTCAAACTGAAACTGAACAAATGGCTGGGCTTTGCAGTTATAGTAGCCTTGTTTGCCGCGGCCGGCACTGCTGCATATATGAATGCAGAAAGCACCGATAAAACAGCCAAAGGATATTCCCTTTGCATCTCTGAGGGAGATGAAACCAAGGGAAACAGAACGATCAGGACATATACTTTGAATGAAATAAAAAAAATGCCGGCAGAAAGTTTCAAGGCGGAAATAAAGTCGTCTTCGGGAGAGGATGAAGAAGGCACATATAAAGGAGTTGAACTGAAATACATACTGGATTCAGCTGATAAAAAACTCCTTGAAAATCATGACCGGTTCATACTCAGTGCAGGAGACGGATTTTCATCGGCTGTCACTGCAGAGGAAGTCAAAAAAGCCGGAACGGTTTTTGTTGTATATGAAAAAGACGGCAAAGAACTTTTACACTTGAATGAAGGCGGCAAGGGACCAATGAGGATAGTAATGCCCACCGACACATACGGAACAAGAAGTACTCAGTTCTTAGTAAAGATAATAGGGATATGAACATCATAGAAGCAAAAAATCTGACATTTGCATATGAGGAAAATACGAAAAGACATGTTATAGAAAACATGTCTTTTGGTCTAAAAGCCGGAACAGTTACTGTTATTACCGGTCTTTCAGGATGCGGCAAAAGCACTCTTTGTCAGATCCTCTGCGGAATAATACCTGATTTTACAGGTGGGGAGCTGACCGGCACTGTTATGCTGGAAGGAAAAGATATAACTCTTATGGAAATGCATGAGATTGCAAAAAAAGTCGGATATGTTATGCAGGATCCCGACAGGCAGATCATTGCTTCGACTGTGGAAGACGAGCTGGCTTTTGCTCCCGAGAATCTCTGTGTCGAACCAAAGAAGATACGAGCCGAAGTGGACAGAGTAATGAATAAACTGGGGATAACAGGACTGGCCTTAAAAAATCCGGGCAAACTTTCCGGCGGGGAAAAACAGATAACAGCAATTGCTTCAGTGCTCACCCTTGATCCCGACATCGTTATCATGGACGAACCTTTTAGTTTTCTTGATGAAAAAGGACGCAGGATGGTGATTGAAGTAATAGAAGAACTGAAAAGAGAAGGTAAAACGGTACTTGTTGTTTTGCATGACACTGCTGTACTTCCCTTTGCAGACAAAAGGATCCATATGGGAGAGGAGGTCATTGATGAGCCTTACGGTAAGTAATGTGACCTTCAGTTACAAAAAAACAACAAAGCCCGTACTAAAAGATTTTTCAGCAGAGTTTCATTCGGGAAGAATAACCGCTCTGACAGGAGAAAACGGATGTGGCAAAACCACCCTGGCAAAGGTAATAATGGGCATCCTGAAGCCATACGAGGGCAGGATAATGCTGGCCGAAGAGGGGGAAAGCGACAGGGCAAACGGACCGAAAGAAACAGATCTTTCGGGTCTTTCCCTGGCCGAAACAGGCAGAAAAATAGGATATGTTATGCAGAACCCGGCCAGGCAGATATTTTTCACCAGCGTCAGTGAAGAAATACGATACGGTCTCAAAAACATGGGGTTTACGGAGGATGAAATAAATTTCAGGGCAACAGAGTTTTTAAGATATTTTGATATAGAGAAATATGCGGACACATTCCCTTTTTTTCTGAGCCAGGGAGAAAAGCAAAGGCTGGTACTGGCATCGGTAATGGTAATGGAGCCCGCATGGCTGATACTTGATGAACCTACAGCATCCCTTGACAGCAAAAGAAAAATACTGCTGGGAGACTATCTGACAAAAATCAGAAAAGATAAAAACTGCGGGATAATAGTGATAACCCATGACAGAGAGTTTGCAAAAAAATATGCAGACAGCGAGATAAGGATGGGTGGCAGCGATGTTTGAATTATCCCGGCTGGATCCCAGGACCAAGATAGTGATGGTCATTTCCATATCGACGGCGGCAATGATAATAAAAGATATTCTGCTCCTGACCGGCATTCTGCTTTTCGCCATAATTACCCTTGCCGTCGGAGGAGTAGAGCTAAAAAAGCAGATGCACCAGGCAAAAACTGTTCTGGGAATGATTTTTTTTCTGTTCATACTGCAGTCCCTTTTTGCCTGGATAGGAGGCTCTCTTTACGAAGGAGCCCTGCTGGCAGGGATGCTTTCACTGCGGCTTTTGATAATAGTGCTTTCTGCACTGATAATAATGACAGGAGAGTCAAGGGATTATCTGCTTGGAATGGTCCAGTGGAAAATGCCCTATGAAATAGCATATATGGTTCTTATAGGTCTTCATTTTTTCCCCATACTGAAAGAAGAAGCACTGGATGTGTATTACAGCATACAGTTGAGAGGGACAGAAATGAAAAAGACCTCGCTTCGAAGAAAACTTGCAGTTTATCTCAAAATAAGTCTTCCGGTCCTTGCGGGAGCCATGGCCAGAGCAAAGGCCGTTTCCATATCCATGGAAGCACGATGTTTCAGGATAAAACCAAAAAGAACATATATGAGAAAGCTAAAACTGAAAACACGTGATATTCTGATCATGGTCATTTTTCCCATTGCCGCAGCAATTATTATAATGACGGCCACCGGAGGCCTTTTTGCAGGACATTTATCCGAAGGACCCTCTGTTGCAGATCAAAAAGGGGGAGACAACTATGAGATAGTTCTTTCCTGGACCGGTGAACCTTCGTCCACCCAGACCGTGACCTGGCATGGGGAAAAGCAGTACGAAGGGGTCGTCCAGTGGACAAAAGGAGAAACTCTTACAAAGGATGCGGATGCAGAAGAAGCTTTCTTTGAGGGGAACTCTCATAAAAAAAAGGCTGAAATAACTGAAGTAAGAGAAAATGAATACTTTTCATACAGCGTGGAAATAGCAGGCTTGAAGGCGGATACAAAGTACAGTTACCGGGTCGGTGACGGAAAGAGCTGGAGCAGAACGGAAACCTTCACTACGGCACCCAAAGAAGAGCAGAACAAAGAAAAAGGATTTTCCTTCATATATATGGGAGACATACAGTATGAACTTATGAATAGAGATTATAAAAAATGGGATAAATTCGCAGACAATGCGTATTCGCAGAATACTGATGCTGCCTTTGCTCTTTTTGGCGGGGATCTGGTGGTGAATAATGCCAGGACAGAGGAATATGAATCGGTGATGAAATACGGCAGGCCCATGTTTTCCAATATGAGTATAATGATAACGCCGGGCAATCATGAAACCTCCATAGGTCCGTATACATATAAGAAGATTTTTTCTTTTCCCGAAAACGGCCCTTCCCGTGAGGGAGAAACAGATCCGGGGCAAATAAAAAGTACTGACCTTGCCGAAGAAGTATATTCATTCGATTACGGCGACTGCCATATTGTTTCTCTGAACAGTAATATATTTCTTGAAGAAAGAAAAAATGATATGGGAGAGGAGGAGTGGCAGAAGATGACCGGGGATGTAGAAGACTGGCTGACCGGTGATCTTTCAGAAAGTCATAAGGAATGGAAGATAGCTTTCATGCACCACCCTGCATGGCCGGTCAGTGAAGATGAGAATGACTACAGCGATACGAAGGTTTACAAAATGATAAGGGAACGCTGGGTGCCAATTTTTGAGAAATACGGTATAGATCTGGTCCTTTGCGGTCATCAGCATATTTATATGCGCACAGAGGATATAAACGGGATCACATACATAATGGGGCGTTCGGGAGAAAAATATTCCCGCTATTACAAAAAAGGCGATCCCTTGCCTTCATATATAAAAAAGCTGAATGAAGAAAAGACTTATCAGGTAGTTTCCGTGAAGGAAAACAGAATGACGGTAGAGTCCTTCGGGCCCGGAGGCAAAAGGGTTGATAAATGGACCAAAAACTGATTGTACGGTCCATGAAGTGGTATAATCATTATATGACGAATCAAAAAGAAAAAAACAGAAAGACAATCGCAGAATTTTTTGAGACGGGTTCAAAAAAAGACTCGGGCTGTGACAGGATAGGACTTGAGCTGGAACACTTTATAGTTGATAAGGATACAGGCAAGAGTGTTTTTTATTATGGAGAAAAGGGAATCGAAAGCATTCTAAAGGCCTTGTCTCCTTGTTATGAAGAGGAAATAATTTCCGACGGGCATCTCATCGGACTTAAAAAAAGTGACTGCACCGTTACGCTGGAACCGGGGGCTCAGCTGGAACTTTCCATTGCCCCGTCCAAAAGCCTGAAAAATATAATGGACATACAAAGAGGATTCATAGAAGACCTTTCTGTTTTGACCGATCCTCTGGGCTATAACATAGTCTGTCTCGGTTACAGGGAAAAAGATAAAGCAGATGATATCCCTTTGATACCTAAAAACAGATACAGGAATATGGATACCCATTTCAAAAAAACCGGGACCATGGGCAGGAACATGATGAGGGGTACCGGGGCCTCCCAGGTTTCAATAGATTATAGAGACGAAAAAGACTTCAAAAGAAAATTCAGGGCAGCCTGTTTCATAAGTCCTCTTTTTGCCCTTGTTGCAGACAATGCTCCCTTTTTTGAGGGAAGGATATATAAAAAAAATACACTCAGACAGCGCATATGGCAGAATGTGGATGATGCCAGAGCAGGCATACCATGGGTAATAGACGAACCGGATTTCGGGTTTCTCAGGTATGCCGAATATATATCCGGGATTCCTTTGATAGCACCCGGTGATTATGATGACTCATATACCACAAAAACAGTTGATGAAATATATTCTGGAAGACCAATCAAAGAAAACGAGACAGCCCATGCCGCATCCATGGTTTTCCCGGATGTGAGGCTTGTTAAATATATAGAAATAAGAGTCGGCGACAGCATGCCCATAGACCTGAGTATTTCCTATGCATCCATGATAAAAGGTCTTTTCCTGAATGAAAAATGGCTGGATATACAGGAAGATAGATTCAGGACCTTTTCTGCGGCTGATATAAAAAGGGCGAAAAAAGAAATAGAAGAGAAGGGATATGATGCAGTTGTTTATGGTATTCCAGTATGTGAAATATTTGATGAAATGATATATCATATGAGTATAAATCTTTCCCGAGAGGAAAAACATTATACGGATATAATGTCTGATATGATAAGAAGAAGAGAAAATCCGGCTATGATGATGAAAAAAGATCATAAAAAAGGTGACAGACATGTCTGATATAAAGATAAACATGGACAGATCTACCGGGCAAATAAAAATGCAGGAACTGAATGATCAAATGGTCCGCATAATAAAAAAGGATTTCCCGGGACATATAAAAAGCGGCAGAGAACTGGCGGCATATGTGGCATCGGCCACTGCTGAATACAATGGAAAACTTCCTATATATGTGATGTATATGCCAAAGCTTTTTACAGAAAAAGAAGGGGCTTTTCTTAAGCAAACTGCAGAGACCATGCACGGCATCCTGAAGAGAATGATAGAGGAGTATATAGAGAACCCGGATTACAGACCTCTTTTCGGTTTTTCGAAACAGGCAGAGGAACTTATAATGACACCGTCATTTTATGACAGCCTGCTGCCAATGGCCAGAGTTGATATATTTCTGAACGAAGAAGACATGTCATTTAAATTCTGTGAATTCAATTCCGACGGCAGCAGCGGCATGAACGAAGACAGGGAGTTCGTGAACGGATTCAAAGACACACTGCTGTACAGGGAGCTCAGCAAAGAATACAGTCTTCAGCCCTTTGAACTTTTTGATACATGGTGCGAAACCGTAAAAAGGATATATGGAACCTTCAAGAATAGAGTTCCGGAGCCCAGGACAGGAATAGTTGATTTCACAGAGAAGGGCTGCTCTCCTGAGGAGTTCAATGCGTTCAGGGAGGCCTTCATAAGAAACGGCATGGATGCTGTCATCTGCGAGATAAGAGATATGAAATACAGGGGAGGCATCCTCTATGACGGTGAAGGCAGAAGGATAGACATAGTATACAGAAGGGCAGTGACCAGAGATGTTCTCGAGAAAAGTGATGAAATAAAGGATTTTCTTGCGGCAGTGAAAGACGGAAATATTTGTCTGATCGGTAGTTTTGCAACACAAGTGATACATGACAAAATAGCATTTGTCAATCTGCATCTGAAAGAGACCCAAAGCTTTCTCACGGGAGAGCAGAATGATTTTGTAAGAAAGCATGTCCCTTATACGGCGGAATTAAAAAAAGAAAAGACAGATATTGACGAAATAATAGAGACAAAAGACAAATGGCTCATAAAGCCCAGAGATTCCTACGGAGCGGTGGATATTTACGCAGGAAACAAATTCAAAACGGATGAATGGGCAGGAATAGTAAAAAAGTACGAGGGGACTGATTTCCTGGTGCAGGAATTCTGCACGCCCTACAGGACCCGGAATCTGGATTGTCAGCTAAAGGAACCCGGGTTTATAAACTACAGCAATCTTACAGGGCTTTTCCTTTATGACGGCGTATTCAGCGGAGCCTATTCCAGGATATCAGACGATACCATAATTGCCGAGCAGTATGACGAAAATGACATAGGCTCCTACATTGCCCGGGCTCTTAAGCAAAACGTATAACCTGAAAGGAGAACTTAATGAAGCAGATAATGATAAAAGGAGTCCATAATACAGGTAAAACCACCACGGTCACAGCAGTCATAAAAGAGCTGATAAAACGCGGATATACGGTGGGGTCGGTGAAAGACATACATTTTGTGGGGTTTGCAATAGACGAAGAAGGAACAGACACATGGAAGCATGCAGATGCCGGAGCCACCACAGTGACGGCAAGGGGTCTTGAGGAAACGGATATAATCCACAAGAAAAAGCTTGATCTTGAAAGTGTGCTTTGCCAGTATGATCAGGACTATCTGGTAATAGAAGGCGATCCGGGAGCATCCTGCCCCAACATAGTTACCGGAGAAAAAACAGAAGATCTTGACGAGAGAATGGATGAAAGAACTATTGCTTTTTCAGGCATAATAGGAGACAGCCTTCAATGCTACAAAGGACTGCCCGTAATGAGCAATAAAAAAGATATAAAAAAAATGGTTGATTTGATTGAAAAGGAGGTAAAAATAATGGCAGATGCAAGAAAGGAAACTGAAGTCAAAATGTATTTTGACGATAAGGAAGTTCCGATGGTCCCGTTTGTTGAAGCAATAATAAGAGGCAGCATAATGGGTATCGCAAAAGAACTCAAAGGATATGAAGAGGGCTGTGAAGTCAAAATAGTGATGAAATAGCGAAGAAGAAGTTTCCTGATTTTAGGTGAATTGCTGATCCTGGACACTATATATTGTGTAAATGGTTTTTGGATGACAGAATATTCACCCAAATCTTCCTCTTTTTTACAAAAAAATACAAAAAATAGTTGTAATTTAGGGGGAGTATGCTAAAATAACAATACAATAAACCGTATTGGGAAAACAGGAGGGAAGTAAATGTATAACTCATTAATGAAGAGAAAGAACAGTGTGATGAAAAAGAACCGCAAAGGTTTCACGCTGGTCGAGGTTATCGTGGTTCTTGTCATTCTGGCTATACTGGCGGCGATCTTGATTCCGTCAATGGTAGGCTGGATAGACAAGGCAAACGAGAAGACAGTCGTAGCTGAAGCAAGGGCTGCATTGCTGGCATGTCAGACACTGGCATCGGAAACATATGGTGAAGAAGGAACTGCATCAGTTGACGCTGGCGAAGCGGCAACATTAGCAGATGTTGACGGAACCATATCAGGGGTTACCCTTGATGGTGCGAAAGTTACAGCCATGGTATATGCAAACGATGACTACACGGCTACATGGGATGGCAGCGCATGGAGTGTTGAGTAAGACTAACCACAACTGGACAGGGCCGGAGGAGTTTTCTGCTTCGGCCCTTTTCAAAACGACCAAATTGCAGGGCTGAATCTATTGGGGGAAAACTGAAATATGATCTGGGTGGCGTATGCAGTAATATACGGGCTGATATTCCTGGCAGGGATCTGCATCGGAAGTTTCCTTAATGTCTTGATATATCGCATGCCCCTTGGAATAAATATAGCGAAAGGCCGTTCCTTTTGCCCCAAATGCAAAAATAAATTACAGGCAAAAGACATGGTGCCCCTTATTAGCTTTTTTGTGCTGAGGGGTTCTTGTCGTTTTTGTGGACAAAAAATATCCGGGCGTTATCCGGCAGTTGAACTGATGGGAGGCATGCTTGCTGTCGCTTCTCTTTACTTTTTCTGGCTTACATGGCAGGCACTTCTTGTTTATGCTGCGGTCTGTATACTTTTGGTGATCGCATTTATTGATATAGATACCAGGGAGATACCCGACAGACTTAACATTGCCCTGTTTATTCTGGCTCTGATTTCCGTTTTTCTTTTCCCAGATATCGCAGTTATTGAAAGGATCATCGGATTTTTTGAAATTTCCCTCCCCATGCTGATCCTGAACTTTATCATCAAGGACAGTTTCGGAGGAGGCGATATAAAATTATGTGCTGCCTGCGGCTTTTTACTTGGATATAAAGCCATGCTGGTGGGCGCATTCCTGGGGATACTTACAGGAGGCATATATGCAATATGGCTTTTGATTTCCGGGTCAAAAAGCAGGAAAGATCATTTCGCTTTCGGACCTTTTCTGAGTTTTGGTTTGATGGTGGCTCTCTATGCAGGCACAATGATATGGGAGCGCTATCTTGAAATTTTTATGTTTTGATTTTTTAATGGGAGGTTTTAAGTGCCACTTTATGAATACAGTGCAGCAAAAATTAACGGCAGAAGTATAAAGGGCAAGAAACAGGCCGGTAATTTTGCCGAACTCAGAGCGCAGCTGGAAGAAGACGGGCTTTATCTCGTCAATTATAAAGAAGCAGATGAGGGAGAAAAGGGAAAGCAGCTAAAGGCAAAACAGCTTTCCGAGTTTTGCCGTGAGCTGGGAATGATGATAGGATCCGGTGTCCCTCTCATCAAAGCTTTGAATGTAATGACACAAAGAGATGTGCACCCGAAGATGAAAAAAGTATATACGAGGCTGCACCGGGGACTGCAAAGAGGACTTATGCTTTCCGAGGCAATGGAAGAACAGGGGAAAACCTTTCCGGAACTGCTGATCAATATGTATAAGGCCAGTGAAGCCAGCGGAGGGATGGAGGAAACCTCCCGCAGGATGGCCCAGCATTACGAAAAAGCATACAAGCTGACGCAAAAGGTCCGCTCAGCCATGATATACCCGATTATTCTGGTCATAGTGACATTTATAGTACTTATGGTCGTTTTCCTTCTTCTGCTCCCCAAGTTCTTCACGCTTTTTGAACAGTTTGACTCCCGGATACCGGCAATAACAAAGTTCATGATAAACCTGAGTCACGGACTGCAGGATAACTGGCTTTATGTTCTCATCGGCGTGCTGATGGTGATCGTTGCATTCAGAGCTTTTATGCAGCTGGAAAAGGTAAAGGCAAAGGTACACAGGATATACCTGAAAATACCCAAGATAGGCAAGTTGCTCAGGACTATATATACCGCCAGATTTGCGAGGACACTTTGTTCCTGTTATTCCAGTGGCATATCGATGATAAATGCCCTTGAGAACACCAGAGATACAGTGGGCAACAAATATATCGCATCCCAGTTCGAAAATATGATAAATGATGTACGAAACGGAGAAAATCTTTCTGCAGCCATAGCAAAAGTCAGCGGACTGGATCCTAAACTGGCGGCCAGCGTTATGATAGGAGAGGAGACAGGAAGGCTTGACCAGATGCTGAACGATACGGCAGATTCCTTTGATTTTGAGGCGGATATAGCACTGCAGAAACTGACTGCCACAGCGGAACCGCTTCTGATCGTTGTAATGGCTGTTGTAATAGGCAGTATAATGATATCGGTGATACTTCCGCTACCCACACTGTACAATTCAGTGGGTGGTGCCGGCGGAATGTAATAAATATTTATGAGGTGACCAATGGATACATCACTATATATTTCCAATACAAAAATGCAGTTTGTCTGCGGAGAAGAAAAAAAAGGCGGTATATCCGTCAGCGCTTTCAAAACTGTTGAACTGCTCGAAGAGACCGTAATAAACGGTTTGATAGTCAACGAGGGAAGATTTGATGAAGCTTTTCAGAAGATCATAGAGGCACATCCGGCGCGGGGGGGAATGAAAAAAGTAAGGCTTACCATAGGCAGCGGACAAGCCCTTGTTAAGGCCAGGAAGATACCCAAGATGTCAGAATCCAAGATCCTTCAGTGGATGAAGGGCGAGTTTTCCGAGGCAGAATCAGAAGATGAGGAGTATCTTTATGACTATGAGATCATGGACATAAAAAAAGACGGTGATATCGCCCTCCTTTGCGCAATAAAAAAATCCATGCTTGACAATTATGTGAACATATTCGAGGATGCAGACATTTCACTTTCATGTATAGATATCGGGCTTAACAGTCAGGCCAAGCTTATACATAAAATGCCGGCCACAGAAGGAAAGACATTTCTTGTGCTCACCATAGACGGTAATATGATGGATACGGTGCTTTATATAAACGGACTTTATGCTGTTTCCAACAGGAACAGGATACTGACCGAGAGAGGCAGCAGTGATCTAGGAGAAGAGGTTTCCCGTATTGTTTCGGGGATGATACAGTTCAATCATTCACAGAAAAACGAACAGAGCATAGAAAGCATTTACATGTGTGGTTTCAGGCCCGATGAAGATGCTGTGAAAGAATATGTTTCCGGAGCATACAGCCTTGTGCTCAGAAACCTTAAAGAAGATGCGGATATAATAGAAGTTTATGATCAGGATTTTTATCCCGATAAGTATCTTTATGCTGTAGGAAATCTTATAAGAGAGTGAGGTCAAAGATGAAAACAAAACCCAAAGGAATCAATTTCTATATAAGATATAATCAGGATCCGGAAAAAGAAGCAAGAAAAGCTTTCTACAAAAAGGCATTTTTGCCTCTTGCCGCCGTAATTCTTGTCATAATCATAATTGCAGGCATATTTACCGGAACGGCACTGTTCAAAAAAAATCAGATAGAAGATATGGAATCCTATGTGACAGATCCGGGCAATCTGCAGAGTTATTCAAAAACAAAGGAAGTGACACAGGAACGCGATAAGAAGGCACAGCTTTATTCCCAGCTTGAAACCGCATTCAAGAACAGCAAATCATATCCGGAAGCCACAGATAATCTTATGGAAGCCGTAATAGAAAGCCTTTCGGGAGCCTCTCTGCAGAGCAGTGAATTTGATTCGGCCACGGGCAACCTTGTCATAAACATAAGAGCGGTATCTGTCAGCAGC
>Ga0116163_1002233_pt1 | contig 11488 bp, 10 predicted proteins | sample AD_UKC107_MetaG_FD_89889 | JGI IMG/M metagenome (GOLD analysis project Ga0116163, IMG submission 89889) | Active sludge microbial communities of municipal wastewater-treating anaerobic digesters from Hong Kong - AD_UKC107_MetaG | ecosystem: Engineered > Bioreactor > Anaerobic > Digestate...
GAAAGCCCCGGCCTGCAGTTCGGAACGGGTTGTTTTACCACCATGTTCTGCACAAGCGAGGGATGCGAGTTTTTGTCCGCCCATCTGGAGCGACTCAAAAAAAGCCTGGCTCTTTTCAGGATGGATTTTAAAAACGAGGATTATCAGAGTCTGGCCGAAACTCTTCTGAAAAAGAACGGCTGGAAAGAAGCCCGCATGAAGATCCTCTGTGTGGAAAATGAAGAGAACGGGACAGATACTTTTCTTATGCCTTCGCCTGCGGGAAAAGAACCTGAACCTGTTCATCTTATTTTGTCCGGGGAAAAGAGGGGAGACCTCTTCATCTACAAACACAAGCTCACAAACTATGCCTATAATGCCTACTATATGAGGGAGGCGGCCCGAAGCGGCCGGGATACCCTCTTTATGGATTATCGCTCCCATCTCCTGGAGACAGCCACTGCCAATCTCTTTTTGATCAGAGGCAATGAGATCCTCACTCCCCACCATTCTCTTCCCCTTCTCGACGGGATCATCAAAGAGGAGCTTTTAAAAGCGCAGTCAGCAGGGCCCTATCGTATCAGGGAAGAATTCCTGACAGCGGAGGATCTTATGGAGGTCGAGGGGGCTTTTTTGACGAATTCCGTGAAAAAGATCATCCCCGTCTCCTCACTGGAAGGGCGATCTTTTGACAGTGTTCGTTTTTCTGCGCTTGAGCGCTCTCTTCGGGATATCTTAAACGAGCGGGCCAAAACATCCTTCAAGCGCTCTTTATAGAAAAGAGAGCCTTGCCGTCAGGCCTCTTTTCAACTATACTTTTAAAGATAAAGGAGGGATAAAAATGAAAAAGCGACTTTTCATGATAAGTATGATGATGATACTGTTTACAGCCTCTGTCCTGGCTTTTCCCCTGATGGGGGGGCGCTCCATGTCCATGGGAGGGACCGGTGTGGCGTCTGTTCACGATGCTACAGCGGTTTTTTGGAATCCTGCAGCGATTCCCTTTATTCCCAGAAAGACTCTGGAGGTCCAGTTTGCCTTCGGCCTGGATGTGACCCAGAATATCTCTCAATATTCTGACGAGTTTCAGATGGTTGACGATGACTATAATGCCTTTATGGCTGAAGTGGAAAACACCACCGGCCTGTGGGATGCTCCGGAGTACGTCGCTGATTTCAAAGCTCTTTACAATAAGTACAGCGCTATTCTGGATGAGTTCGATGACAACGGCGTGGGAGCCAATATCTCCATCGCTTCGGGGATGTTTTTTGCCATTCAGGAGTTGAAAGGCTTTCAGGTAGCCTTCGGGACAGATCTCGTTACCGACAGCCAGATCTATACCCGCCAGGTGGATACCAGCATCCTGCGGACCGTACCGATGGATTATCTCTCCCGGGCCTCGATCCGGCAGAAGCTACTCGATGAAGGGTTTGTCGGGACAGAAGCAGAACTACAGAATCAGATCGACACCATTATCACCACCATCCTTAACGAGCTCGACTCCGGCGATTCGGTCTTTGCCCCCGGAGAGTATGACGAGATCTACGATTTTCTGGTGACTCAAAGAGGAGAGGTGACCACAAGCTCTCTCTACGGGCTGGAAAACAACGGCAGTGAAGTGGCCGTAAGCGGCGTCTTCCTCAACGAATTCCTTATTTCTGTCTCCAAGGGGTTGAACCTGGGGCCTGTGGAACTGGGCGTAGGCGGTAACCTCAAGATCATCAAAGGGTATAATTACAGCGACGCTCTGGTCGTCAACGATTTCAGGGATGAAAACTCTGACGATATCCTTTCGGAAAAATATGAAAACCCCCATGAAGGGCAGACTATCGGGATCGATGTGGCGGCCTTTGCACGTCTGGCAGGAAACCTCCGGGCCGGTCTCACGATCCGGAACCTCATCGCCGGAGAGATCTCCTGGGACGAGAAGAACGGCTTTACCCCGCCTGCTTACAAACCCAAGACGGAAGTCAGGCTGGGAGCGGCCTATGACCCTGTCTCCTTCCTCACGGTCACAGCCGATGCCGACCTGACCAAGGTGGACGGCAACTATTCGGACATCCGGAATATCGGCCTGGGAGCCGAAGCGCGCTTCCTCTTTGTCCGTTTCCGGAGCGGTGTGATGTTTACCCCCGATCTCGGAGATAAATTGGAATATGCCGATATGGTCTACACAGCAGGCCTCGGGCTTGATTTTTCCCTGATCAATATCGATATTTCTGCCATGATGGCTTCCGGAGACAGCGGCTTTACCATGAACCAGGATGAACTGCCCCAGCGGCTGGGTGTTGCAGCCAATGTTGGGATCAAGTTCTGAGAAAAGGAGAGATTATGCCAGCACTACTTTTAATCGGCCTTCTTGCCTTCTTCTTTGTGATCATCCCCATCATCATATACAACGGGCTGATCCATAAACGCAATATGGTGGACAACGCCTTTGCGTCCATCGATGCCATGTTGAAAAAACGCTACGACCTGATCCCCAACCTGGTCAACACGGTCAAGACCTATATGACCCATGAAAAAGAGACATTGACTAAGATCACCGAGCTCCGCGCCAAAGCCCTGGATAACCGCGATCCGGATACCCAGGTCAAGGTGGATCAGGAGATGACCGGGCTCATGCGCTCCATCATGGTGGCTGTGGAGAACTATCCCCAGCTGAAGGCCAATGAGAACTTCATGCAGCTTCAGGCCTCTCTCAACAACATCGAGGAGCAGATTGCTGCGGCCCGCCGCGCCTACAATGCTGCTGTTACTTCGTACAATACAGCCATCCAGATCTTCCCCAACAGCATCATCGCCGGCATGAAGCATTTTACCCCGCGCGAACTCTTCGTGATCCCGGCTGAAGAACGACAGAATGTGGATGTGGGGAACCTCTTTAAAAGTTGACCATGGGACAGACAGAGAAGAATAATCCTTTCCTGGACGGGGCGCTCGACCCCGTCCTGGAACAACTTGAACAACAGCGCCTTTTTATAAAAAGGAAGTATTTCCATCCTCTCACAGCTCTCTTTATCCTGGCCGGGATATTTCTCGTCATGTACCTGACCAGGCAGAATATCAAAATATTGCTGGCGCCGGCGATCCTTTCCTTTCTCGGGGGAATCGTCTATACAGCTCTGGCGCAGAAACCTCTGAGCGAGTATAAAAACGCCTACAAAAGTGAAGTCATCGAAGGGCTCATCGACCGCATTCATCCGGGACTCTCCTATCAGCCTTCTCTCTGTATCCCCGAATCCCGCTTTATGGCCAGCGGCCTGTTCCTTAAAACACCTGACCGTTACCGGGGGGAGGATATGGTTTCGGGAATGGTGGGAAAAACACAGCTCACTTTTTCGGAGATCAGAGCCCAGTACAAGACAGAGACCACAGACAGCAGAGGGAACAGACACACCCAGTGGCATGATATCTTCCGGGGAATCTTTATCATCGCCGACTTCAACAAACCCTTCAAGACAAGGACTCTGGTCCTTCCCGATACAGCCGAGAAGATCTTCGGCTCTCTCTTCGGGAATACCCTTCAGAAGTGGAATAAAGGCAGGGGAGACCTCATCAAGCTGGAAAATGTCGAGTTTGAAAAGGAGTTTGTGGTCTACGGGCAGGATCAGGTGGAGTCCCGCTATATCCTGACTCCCGACCTCATGGAGCGGATCCTGAACTTCCGCCAGAAGACAGGGAAGCCCGTGTATATCTCCTTTCTGGACAACAGCATGTTCGTGGCCCTCTCCCAGACCAGGGACCTTTTCGAGCCCTCCATGGGGCGCTCTCTTCTGGATACAGCGCCGCTGGAATCCTATTATGAGATTTTGAAACTGGTCATCGGGATCGTGGAGGATTTCAACCTGAATACCCGGATCTGGGGAAAAGCGTAGCCCCCTCTCCAGCAGGCGCCTACCTTTCTAAATCCTTGACTTTACCCACCCTGTATTTACAATAAGGGCATAATCAGCGAGGTGATAATATGCAGAATGTCTATGATACGCTCAAAGCGCGGGGTTTTATTGAAAATGTGACGGATGAAGAGGCCGTCAAAGCCCTATTAAACGAACCCCGTGTCTGTTATACCGGATTCGATCCCACAGGGGATTCTCTCCATGTAGGCCATCTCCTGCCGATTATGGCCCTCATGCATATGGAGAGGGCCGGGCATAAGCCCATCGCCCTTCTGGGCGGGGGGACGGCAATGATAGGTGACCCCAGCGGCAAGACGGAGATGCGGCAAATGATAACCGCCGGGACAATAGAAGCTAACAAAGAAGCTATGAAGAAGCAGATCGGACATTATCTGGACGTGGAAGGGGGGAAGAGCCTGGTGCTGGATAACGCCCGGTGGCTTCTTCCGCTCAACTATATAGAATTTTTACGCGAGATCGGCCGCCATTTCAGCGTCAACCGGATGCTCGCAGCCGAAGCCTATAAACAGCGTCTGGAAAGAGGGCTTTCGTTTATCGAGTTCAACTACCAGATCCTCCAGGCTTTTGATTTTCTTACCCTCTACCGCTCCCACGGCTGTCTTCTCCAGATGGGAGGAAATGACCAATGGGGGAACATCCTTGCCGGCGAAGACCTGGTCAGGCGTCTTGAAGGGAAAGAGGTTCACGCTTTTACCTACCCGCTTCTCACAACGGCTGACGGCAAAAAGATGGGGAAGACCGAAAAGGGAGCTGTCTGGCTTTCTTCGGAAAAACTGTCCCCTTACGAATATTTTCAGTTCTGGCGCAATGTGGAGGACAGCCAGGTCATCAAGCTGCTCAAACTATTCACTTTCCTTCCTCTGGAAGAGATCTCCGAGATGGAAGAGTGGACGGATTCCAGGATCAACGATGCCAAGGAGCGTCTGGCTTATGAAGCCACTGTGATCACCCACGGAGAAGAGGAAGCCCGGAAAGCCCTTGAAGCCACCAAGGCTGTCTTTGCCGGGGCAGGAGCCAGCAATGAGGCGCTTCCCGGAACGGAGATCAAGGAAGAGGATTTAAAAGTGCGTAATTGGGATGCTGCCTCCTTTCTGGCAGAACTGGGCTTCTCCCTGTCGAAGTCGGAAGCTAAAAGGCTCATCAAACAGGGGGGTGTGAGTTTCAACGGAGAGAAGGTGAGTGACTTTGCCATGGCTGTGACAGAGTCCTGTTTCGATGAAAACAAAGAGTGCCTTATCAAGATGGGGAAGAAGACCTTTTTCAAGGTGGTCTTGAAGTAAGGAGAAGGATGATCCGCCAGAAGGTGACCTACATCATCGGGCACAGGAACCCCGACACCGATTCTGTGGTCTCAGCCATGGCCTATGCCGTCTTTAAGAGCCGGACAGAAGAGGGGGTTTTTATCCCGGCCCGGGCCGGAAAACTCAATCCCCAGACGGAATATATCCTCAACAGACTTGGTTTGACCCCTCCTGAATTTATCAGCGACCTGATCCCCAAGGTGGATTTTTTTATGACCTCCCCGGCGGATACCCTGGCCGATGACACCTCTCTTTGGGAGGCGCTGCAGGAATTGGAGAAGACAGGGCATAAGATGCTTCCCGTTGTCGGTTCCGACGGCACCTACAAGGGAGCGCTTCACTATAACGCCTTTGCACGGAATATGATGCAATACATCTCCCCGGGACGGGCCACAAGGGTTCCCACAAGCTTGCGGTATCTGGCAGAAGCCCTTCAGGCGAAAGTGGTCCTGGAGAAGGAGAGAGACGTTATTTTTAAGTCCCGGATGCTGGTAGCCGCCATGGAAAAAGAAGCTTTTCGCACTTATCTGGACAAAGAGAAGCCGGAAGAGGCGGTCGTCATCGTCGGGAACCGCCGTGATATCCAGGCTCTTTCCATCGAACGGGGAGTGAGAGTCCTCATCATTACCGGCGGAAAAGCGCTGGACGCCGACCTCGCCGAAGAGGCCCGTAAAAAGAAGGTATCGGTCCTCGTCTCTCCCTACGGCACAGCCCGGACCTCATGGCTGGCCATGTATTCTTCTCCGGTAGAAAGCGCAGCCGATTTCTCCCTGGAGCCTGTAAAGATGCGTGACCCGATCCGGAAGATCAAGGAGCGGCTGAACAGATCCGTTTCCCGCTGTCTGCCTGTGACCGACGAGGAGAACCGTCTGATCGGGGTCCTCTCCCAGGGGGATATTCTCAGAGAACCTCATATCGAACTCATTCTTGTCGACCATAATGAATCGGGCCAGGCTGTGGAAGGGGTAGAACACTACCGGATACGCGAGATCATCGATCATCACCGCCTGGGCAATATGCATACTGACGACCCCATTACCTTTATCAACAGACCTGTCGGGGCGACAGCCACATTGATCGCTTCACTCTTTTTCCGGGAGGGGGTCTCTCCGGACGAAAAGACTGCGGCGCTTTTACTGGCCGGGATCCTCTCGGATACAGTCATCCTCCAATCAGCGACAACGACAGACGAGGACCGTACTGCGGCCGCATCCCTGGCGGAGATCTGCGGACTCTCTGTAGAGGCTTTCGGGCAGGAGATCATGAAGGCCTCCTCCCGCCTGGAAGGACGCAGCTGCGACGAGATCCTTGATGCCGACCTGAAATATTATCAGGCAGGGGAGATACGCTTTTCCGTAAGTCAGGCGGAGGTCATCTCTACCCCGAATCTTCTGCGCCGTAAGGAGGAGATGCAGAAACGTCTGGAAGAGCGGTGCCGCCGTGACGGCCTGCTTTTCAGCGCCCTTATGGTGACAGATATCGTGGCTTTGAACAGCTATCTAATGATTGCCGGCGATCCTCTTCTCACAGGGATGATCGGCTACCCCTTTGCAGAAGAGGGGGTCTTTTCTCTCAAAGGGATTCTGTCACGAAAAAAACAGTTGGTTCCCTACCTGATGGAACTGGTCAAAAAATATGGATAAGCATGACCGCCTTCTTCTCCTTCATCTCCTCATACCCGGAGCTCTTCATTGGCGTTACGGGGAGTATGCCTACGGGCTGATGACCTTTCTGACTGTCCTGGGAGGGACCTGGCTCATGGTGAAAAAGTTTATGTCTCTTCTTCCCCGGCTCCTTCATGTCTCCCCGGAGAATGCTGCAGGACTTCTGCCCCCGCTTCTTGCGCTGGCCGGCATTGCCGTTGTGATAAACCTTATCCTGGCCCTATCAGTCTATCATATTACCCAAAAGATAAAAACGGAGGTGACCTGATGCTTTTAATTAACGGGACCATCGTGACCATGGATGACGAGAAGAATATCTATTCTCCCGGGGCCCTTCTTATAAAAGAGGGGAAAATAGCCGATGTGGGGGAAGAGACGACGCTGAAAGAGATGTACCCCAGAGAGCCCATGCGGGACCTGGAGGGCAAGATCGTCATGCCGGGGCTTATCAATGCCCATACCCACACGCCCATGGTCCTCTTCCGGGGCCTGGCTGATGACCTGCCCCTGGATACATGGCTGCAGGATTATATCTGGCCCATGGAAAACAAGATGATCGATCCCGATTTTATCCGCCGGGGAGGACTTCTGGGGATCCTGGAGATGATCGCCTCGGGGACTACCGCCTTCAATGACATGTACTTTTTCCAGGATGTATTGGCAGGAGCCGTCAAAGAGAGTGGAATGCGGGCTCTTCTGGGCCAGGGGCTCATCGACTTTCCCACACCGGAAGCCAAGACACCACAGGAAGGGATCGCAAAACTCACAGCCCTGGCAGAAAAGTGGGAAGAGGACGATCAGGTCCGGATATCGATCTGCGCCCATGCTCCCTACACCTGCTCATCGGAGCTTTTGAAGAAAGCCTATCATCTTTCTGAAAAACATCACCTTCCTTTTCATATCCATGTCGCCGAGACACGCAAAGAGGCCGACTTGATCAAAGAGAAGAAGAAAGAGGAGAGTATCGTCGAGTATCTGGACCGGTTAGGGGTTCTGGACTCTCATGTGGTGGCAGCCCACTGCGTCTGGATCAGTGAAAAAGATATGGACATCTTTCATCATCGTAAAGTGAAGATCGCCCACAACCCCACGAGCAACCTGAAGCTGGGAAGCGGAACGGCGCCCCTCCACCTCATGCAGAAACACGGCCTCACCGTAGCCCTCGGAACCGACGGCGCAGCCAGCAATAACAGCCTGGACCTCTTCCGTGAGATCCGCCTGGCGGCCCTTCTTTCCAAAGGGCTTCAACAGGACCCTGAACTCATCCCGGCCTATCAGGCCCTGGAGATGGCCACCATCAACGGAGCCCGGGCCCTGGGGATGGATGATATCACAGGAAGCCTGGAGATCGGGAAATTCGCCGATTTTATCGTCATCGACACATCCGCTCCGGCCATGCGTCCCCTTTACCACCCCGTGTCTCATCTGGCCTATACAGCGGGGAGGGAGAACGTGGAAGAGGTCTATGCATCGGGCAAGCTTCTCTACCGCAAGGGAGAATATTTTACCCTGGATGCTGAAAAGATCCTCGCCGAAGCGGAGACTGCAGCTGAAAGAATCCGAAAAGAAAGCAGGTTATGAAAAAAAGTATTCTTCTCCTTCTTCTATGCGCTCTGTCTATTGCTGCGGGCCTGGCTGAACCTCCCCGAAGGGTGATCTCTGTCGCCCCGTCTCTTACAGACCTTGTCCAGGCAATTCTTGCAGAAGAGTCCCTGGTGGGGATCAGTGATTACTGTGTCTGGGAATCAGATGTTCCCGAACCGCCCCGGATCGGCAAGACTCTGGCTCCGTCCAAAGAGGAGATCCTGCGTCTTAAGCCGGATATGGTCCTCGTCTACCGGGAACAGCAGGGGCTTATCACTTTTCTAAAAGAAGCGGGGATCCCGTATCTGGCTTTTGCCCATACGACTATAGGCGATATCTACGACACTCTCTATCGCCTGGGGGAGCTCTTCGGCCGGGAGGCTGAAGCCGCCGATAAGGTCCGTGAGATCGGAAGCCTGCTGCTGAGGCTTGAACGAAATACTGAAGTCCCGGATGTCCCCCCCAGGGTGCTCATCATCGTAGGACGGGAGCCGGGGTCTTTAAAGAATATCTATGCCGTGGGACACGGTGATTTTCTCAGCGAACTGCTGGAAAGCCTGGGAGCGGAGAATGCCTATGAGGGGAGCCTGGCCTATCCCCGATTCAGTATCGAGGGGATCGCAGCTCTTGACCCCGACCTGATTATTGAGATCCTTCCTGACCTGGCGCGTGCCGTGGGGACCGAAGCTCTCAAAAAAGACTGGAAGGCGGGAGCTCCTTTTCTGAGAGCCGTACGTAACGGGAAGGTGAAAGAAGCGCCCCCCGGCTTGAGAGTGGAGCCTTCTACCGAGGTGATCCCTCTGGCCCATACTTTGAAGGAAATGATCTATGCTGATTGAAGCCCGGTCTCTTTTCGTGGAGATCAATACTGCAGCTATCCTGAAAGGGGTGGATCTTTCTGTTATAGAACCCGGCCTTCTGGCTGTGGTAGGCCCCAACGGATCGGGGAAGACCACATTGCTGCGTGCTCTCGCAGGGATCCTTCCTTCGCGTTCGGAGGCTCTCTCTTTGTGTAATGAAGTCGTAGAGGGGACTTCCCGTAAGCATTTAGCCTCTCTTGTCAGTTATATACCTCAGATCAAGGAGACTCTTCCCGCTCTGGAAGTGCGTCATTTTCTTCTCTTTTCACGTTTTCCCAAAAAGAGCTTTTTATCTTCCTACGGACAGGAGGATTACCGGATCATCGACGAGACAGCCCGGCTCCTGGACTGCCGCGAACTCCTTTCCCGGACACTGGACACTCTCAGCGGGGGAGAACTCCAGCGGGTCATGATCGCTTCGGCCCTGGTCCAGGAGACGCCGCTCATCATGCTGGACGAACCCACGGCCTTTCTGGATCCGAATCATCGGATCGAGATCTTCGGGCTTCTCCGGAGGATCCAGCAGGAGGCCGGCAAGACCATCCTTCTGGTGACTCACTTTATCGAATATGCCCTTAATTACGCGATGAGGATCGTGGCCCTGAAGGAGGGCCGTTTAATCTTTGACGGAGAGCCTGATGAGATGGCCCGCCGGGGGGTCATCGACACCCTGTATGATATGCATTTCAATGTCATGCACCATGACAGACGCTATTTTGTCTATCCGGCTGAGGAGAAGAGATGAAGAACAAGCTTCTGCTGATCGCCGGGCTTCTGCTGCTTATCCTTTTACTGGCGTTTTTCGCCCTGGCCGGAGGCCGTTTTCTATCGCTATCGGCCTTCTGGAAGCCGGAACACAGCCAGTGGGCGCTTCTCTGGGGACTGCGGATCCCCCGTGTCCTGGCTGCTTTTCTCGTAGGGGGGATCCTGGCTTCAGGAGGGCTTATCTTTCAATCCATTTTTAAAAACGACCTGGCCTCTCCCTTTACTTTGGGGATCGCTTCAGGAGCTTCCTGCGGAGCCCTGCTGGGGATCACCTTAAAACTCCTCTTTCCCGGGGCCACAGCCCTCTTTGCCTTTGCAGGCGCCTTTGTCTCTGTGCTTCTGGTCCTGGCTGTAGCCGCCCGGGTGCCCCACGGGTCTGTCTCCACTATTCTTCTGGCCGGGATCGCCGTGAACTTCTTCTTCGGTGCAGTGATACTTTTCCTCCAGTATCTCTCTCCGGCCGGAGACCTGGCTCTCTCCCTGCGCTGGATGATGGGGGGGATAGACGTCTACGGGACCAAAGACTTAGTGATCCTACTGCCCTTTTATGCCGGGATCGGCATCCTGACCCTCCTCTTCGCCAGACACCTGGATATCCTTCGTTTAGGCGAGGAACTGGCCCTGGGCAAGGGGGTTCCTGTCAGGAAGACACGCACGTGGCTTTTTGTCTGGACTTCTCTTTTTATCGCCGGGGCGGTCTCTCTGGCCGGGCCTATCGGTTTCGTGGGGATCATCATTCCCCATCTGGCCAAGCTCTTTTTTCCCTGGGGACACAGGCGTCTTTTTCTTCTTTGTCTCGCCGGAGGCGGAATTTTCCTCGCGTTTACAGATACCCTGGCAAGGACCCTTTTTTATCCGGCCGAGCTTCCCGTGGGTGTCCTGACAGCAGCGGTAGGAGTTCCCTTTTTCCTTTTTAAATTAATAAAACGTTGATATTCTTTAAGTTAAGCTGTTTTGAGAGGGGCTTATTTCCTTGACACTCCTCTCATTCTTCATTATCATACTCCGGGTATGCGAGAGTGGCGGAATTGGCAGACGCGCCAGACTTAGGATCTGGTACCTTCGGTGTGGGGGTTCGAGTCCCCCCTCTCGTATCTATGCTGTTTCGAAAGGAATATTTTGTCAACAATGTAAGGGGGAATGAAATCTATGAAATTGGAAATCAAGAAGAATGAGTTGGGCCGGCTGGGATACGGGTTTGAAGTGACTCTGGAGAAAAAAGAGTTCCAGAAGGCCTACAAGAATAAACTCGGGTACTATGCTAATACCATGCAGATAAAGGGCTTCCGCCAGGGCAAGGCTCCCCTCTCCATGGTGGAAAAGATCTACGGTGAGAGCATCAGAAGCGAAGCAGCCAACGATCTTCTGCCCAAAATGATCGACCAGGCTCTGAAGGATGAAAAGATCCAGGCCGC
>Ga0116163_1002239_pt1 | contig 11467 bp, 10 predicted proteins | sample AD_UKC107_MetaG_FD_89889 | JGI IMG/M metagenome (GOLD analysis project Ga0116163, IMG submission 89889) | Active sludge microbial communities of municipal wastewater-treating anaerobic digesters from Hong Kong - AD_UKC107_MetaG | ecosystem: Engineered > Bioreactor > Anaerobic > Digestate...
AGGCCGGTGAAACCATGACCGAAGAGGAAGTAATAGAATACTCGAGAACGAAGCTGGCGAAATACAAAGTCCCGCAATACGTTGAGTTCATCGGGGATCTCCCGAAAAGCGGGGTTGGGAAAATTTTACGGAAAGAGCTTCGCCAGATGGAACTGTCAAAAATGGAAGCACAAAAGAAGGAGGCTGGCAGGGCCTGATCCGGCGTGACAACTTCATACTTTCCAGGAACGGGGGCATCCCATAAATATACGGGCTGCCCCTTACCTTTAATTTCTCATAATACCATTAGCCATTCCCCGGTAATAATTACAAATTCAGGTGCGGTTGAATCCCTACGAGCCTATTCAATGTTGATGGGGAACAGTAATGGGAATATGCTCTACACACATGGACATTTTTTCGCACTATTCTCCGTACCAGTCTTTATTTGCAATTCATTCACAAAAATATGTTTGACTATTTTTCAAGAATTAAATGTAATAAGCGATGGGGAATGCGCTCCGGAAAGGAAAAAGTTTCCCCATATTAAAGTAATAAAGAGAAGTCAAAATGAAATGTCCTGCATGCGGGAAAAAAGTAAAAGCAGCACAAACCATGACCTGCTCATGCGGGTATAAGTTTGTAATTAATCCTAAAGAATATGTATTTACCGATGCATTCCTTCTGGCCGTTGTCAAAGCAGCTTCAAAGAATAATAATTTTTTCGTTACACCAAATCAAATATATTCTTCCTTTATAAGTATTCTTTATAAAAAAAATCGTATATCCTATGTCCCCTTTATTTTCTCCGTAGTTATCATTTTCATTCTGTCATCCTTCTACTATCTAAAAGCATCCAAACCGGCAATAATATTGGGAGGAGTTATTTTCATCGCTGCTTGTGTATATTTAATCATAAAAATTGCTATTCGTAAACCGATTCCTTCCAAAAAGCTTGTCATATCCTGGGCAGAATCAATCTCTTCCAAAAAATCAGGTGACCATATCATATCCAGGCCACGATTAAAAAAAGCTCCCCCCGAATGGAAGGAGCCGGACATCTATGATTACGGATTTGAAAGAATACTTGTGGTTCAGAGGGATATAGTGGTTGACCTTTTTGTGAAGAATAATTTTCATTCTGAAGAGCGCACATTGATTATTTCATCCAGTGGATATCCTTCATATCTGGTAAAACATGTGGCCAAAACCATGAACGATAACCCTGATATGCCGGTATTCTATCTACATGATTCATCAGTCAATGAAGAGAAAAACATAAAATCATTTCTTGAAAAATTAAAAATTACAGCGCAAAATCGTCGAGTCATTGACCTTGGGCTTTCTCAACAAATTGTTACAAAGCTTAAATCCCTCAATAAAATATATAGTCCCCACAGTATTGTACCTGTCGATGCTATTCCATTCTGGGTATTAAAATCAGTTATACTGCAGGCCTTTGGCCGCGACACGGAAGAATTGATTGACCGGGCAAGGGCATCTTCAACAGATGTAGGCGCTGGGAAAACCTGGACTGATTCTGATGCTGGTTTTATTTATGTCGCTTCTGACTTATGGGGTGATAGTTCAATTGGCGATGGAGCTGATTTCGATGCTGACATCTCTTTTGGTTAACTGATAAATGTATGGCAGCAATTTTTGGTTTCACTGGTCCAACTGACGAGAAATGTCTTCATGGTATGGGTCATTCTTTATTACATAGAGGAAATGGCGCTTTACAATCAATTACAGACAGGAATATATCCATTGGATTTAGTTCCGGAGGATATCGGCAAAAAAGGGGGTATCTTTCCGGCATTATAAAAAGGGAGGATATGGTTCTGGCCATTGCCGGATTTGCCTGTGATACTGATAAATGCATTATAACTCTATCTGATCTTCTAACTGAAATAAGAAACAGGGGCACTGGAGTTTTTTCCCGCCTGAATGGTGATTATGTTTGTGCATATCATGATGGGGTGACCACTTCTCTTGTTCGCGATATGGCTGGAATTCGAAGCATCTACTACGGCCAGTATAATAACCGACTGGTCTTTTCCGTGGAACCAAAGGGACTGCTCGCTTTTCCGGGTTTTCCACGGAGGCTGCGGCCGGCTTCTCTGGCTCAGTATCTCTCATTTAGCTTTGTTGCCGGCAGCTGGACAATGTTTCGTGATATTCAGGTGCTCCCCCCGGGCCATATCCTGACATGTAGAGAAGGGATGGAGCCGGAGTTACGTATGTTTTGTGATCTGTATAAAAGTGACTTTGAACATTCTGATAATATTGATACATGGAGTAGTCGCTTTGTAACACATTTTCAGGATGCGATAAAAGACCGCCTGCCTGAATCCGGCCCGGTGGGCATTTTCCTTTCCGGCGGTATAGATTCAAGTATTGTTACGGCTGAAGTTTCGAAACTATATAGCGGGCCTGTTAAAACCTGGGCAGTCCATTTTGGACCAGACTTTTCACATGAATTGGACTATGCTTCCGCTGTTGCAAAAAGATGTGGGACGTGTCACCGTGAGGTACTTATTCGTCCCGGTGACTTTCTTCCCAAAATACGTAAAATGGTGTGGCACCTGGATGAGCCAATCGGTGATCCCATCACAGCGCCCAATTTCGAGCTGGCAAGGATCGCGTCTCAAGAGGTAGACCTGATTTTTAATGGAGAAGGGGGTGACCCGTGTTTTGGCGGCCCCAAAAATATCTATATGCTTTTGAACCACTGGTATGGAGGATCACCGGAAAATCAATATTTTAGAGAAAAGGCTTACTGCCTTTCATTTAGGCGCGCCTATGAAGATATTGAACTTTTACTCACTCCGGAATTCCAACGCCATATTTTAATCGACCGCGACATCCATGATGTATTAACACCTTATTTTACAGCTGCAACACCAAAGGGTTTCCTTGATAAACTAATGACAATGAATATTCGTTTGAAAGGGGCATCTTTAATTTTACCCAAGGTTGAAAGAATGCTGGGCGCATGGGGTATTGATTCGCTATCGCCACTTTTTGACTGGAGGATTGTACAGCTAAGTTTTGCTATGCCTTCACGATTCAAGGTAAAGAGCGGCATCGAAAAATATATTTTTAAACATGCCTACAGGGACTTTCTTCCCCTGGAAGTTATAGTACGTCCGAAAAGCGGAATGCGGGTTCCGGTCCATTTCTGGTTCCGGGGAGAGTTGAAAAAATATGCCAGGAAAATACTCAACAAAAAAGAATTAAAGAAAAACGGTATTTTTAATTATGAGTATGTGGACCAGCTTTTGAATTATAGCAAAGAAAATGGTAGCGGCAGACATGGCCTTAAGCTCTGGATGCTCATTACCTTTGAGATATGGCGCCGGATATTTATTGAAGGTGAATCTGTATAATGTTAGGAGTAAATCCCTGAACCTGATGACCAAGACCCAGGGTGTGTATATAATAGCGGCATACACGGTTATTATATACGTGATCACCTGGATATTTTCCAGAGGATATGGTAAAACCAAGCTTCAGTTTCTGCTGGCCGAACGTTTAGTTGGGAAATGGCAGTCAGCCTTCTCAATAGCTGCCACATGGGTTTGGGCACCATCCCTTTTTATTGCCGCACAAAAGGCCTACCTCCATGGAATTGCCGGTGTATTCTGGTTTACAGTACCTAATGTTGCCTGTTTGATTATATTTGCATTTTTTGCTGATCGTATCAGAAAATTGCTCCCGGACGGCTTTACGCTTTCCGGCTTTATCCGGACTCGCTTCTCACGCAGGGTTCAGATCATGTATCTGGTAGAGCTCTTTGGTCTGGCCACCTGTTCTTTCGCAGTGCAGCTTTTAGCCGGAGCCAAGATACTAACTATGGTAACCGGGATGTCTTATCTATTGATTACATTCCTGATGGCAGCAATCGCTATAGTCTATTCTGCCGTATATGGTCTTAAGGCTTCAGTAATAACCGATTATTTTCAAATGGTACTTATAATTGTAGTCGGAGGTCTGCTGATAGGCTGGTCTGTATCCGAAGCAGGAGGTTTCTCTACTATAGCCGCCGGGCTTGGGGGTAAAAGCGGTACGTATATTAGTCTGTTATCAACAGATAGTCTTGAGCTGGCCCTTACCTTTGGCATTCCTGTTACCATTGGCCTGTTAGCTGGTCCTTTTGGTGATCAGTCCTTCTGGCAAAGAGCATTTGCCACTGAGAGGCAGCATGTAAAGAGTGCCTTTATATGGGGAGCTTTAATCTTCGCACTGGTGCCACTAATCATGTCTCAATTAGGTTTTATCGCGGCAGGATCAGGTTTAGTTGTTCATGATCCCGCTACAGTAAATCTGGAGACTGTACTGGCATTCCTGCCGCCCTGGACTATCGTCCCCTTTATCTTTGTTCTTCTGTCGGGACTTGTGTCCACTCTGGATTCAAATCTCTGCGCCATATCATCGTTAGTCGGTCATGATATTATCGATGAGTTATCATGGCAATCAGAGGTGAAGGATCGGTCGCCTGTAATATCACGATTGAGTATGGTAGTGGTTTCAATAATAGCGATCGCTATTGCCAATATCCCTAATTTAAAGATCGTTCATCTCTTTCTCTTTTATGGAACACTCCGGGCCTCAACGCTGCTTCCAACAATTATGACAATCATGGGGAAAAATCTTTCAGATAAGGGACTCTTTTATGGAATAATTCTTTCTCTGGCAATTGGCCTGCCCCTATTTGCGTATGGCAATTTTGCGAACAGTACAATATTTATTATTTGCGGATCTCTTTTTACAGTCCTGTCGTCTGGAACCATGGCTGTATTATGGAAAATAGAATCCAGGGGTTAATACAAACTGCAGCATTAAAAGAGTCTAAGCGCTTGACGTTTATATTCTTTCAAACTATATTTCAAATTATATTGGATAAAGGTAACGATCATGACAACAAATGAGACAATTGCAATAAACTGCCCAAGCTGCGGCGCCAGTTTTAATAATGCCATGCCTCATTCTGCTGATGAACACGTAATCACTTGTCCCTATTGCAGTACTACATTAAAATTTAAACCGGCTGCGAATTTTTCTCATGATTCAGGTGATTATAATATCATCATAGCTGATGCCGAATGGATTGTTTCACCGCGTGAGAGAAAAATAAAAAACACGCTGTTCATTTCTATTCTTGTTTTTCTCATCGGGGGTATCATTATTTTTCTTATTCATGAATTTACTAAAGACGCTACTGATAACGGTGGTAATGAGCCGGTTATAATTACCGAACAGGAGACTACACCAGCCAAAACAGATGTGTTTCCTGTAATCTGTGATGGATCAAAAAAACTTCATATAAAAAACAAAAATTTATCTTCCAATGGCCTTGCTGTCATTGCAACAGACAACTGCTTTCTTCTCATTGAAAACTCAGTAATCCATGCAAACTATATTGCCCTTCGCACCCGAAGAAATGCATCGATCATTGTGCGCGGTTCACGTTTATCCGGAAAATATCGTGCTATGGTTTCATCCGGAACCTCGCGGATCAAAATTGAAAATTCAGAATTCTCCAGTCCCGATGTGGCAATCGTTGCAAAAGAGAGAGCCAGAGTTGGAATAACAAAATCAAGGATAAGGGGCTCGCGTTTCGCGTACATAACAAAGAATTCAGGAGTAATAAATGTACAAAATTCTTCCGTAACTGGTAGAACACTGAAAAAGTAGATATAAATTATCCGCTGTTTACAAAGAATGGTTGAGACACTTAACGATACCGGGACTCTTTATTTTCTCTGCACCGACGATGACATGGGAAATCTGACACTGGGTTATTTCGGATCGAATTGGATTGTTAGGAAATTTCTCAGGCTAATTATCGAGACAATTTACTGTTTCCCGGCCTTGACAATGTGAGAATGACGTCGTTGATAATACGGGAGTCGAATCCTGATTCGCATACGTAAAAATAGTAAAGCCATTTCCTCTGGAAGGCGCCGTCATACCCGAGGGATATCAGGCGTTCACGGGAAGCCGTAAACCGTTTCCGCCACTCATGGAGTGTCTGTCCGTAATGCGGTCCGATATTTTCCAGTGCATCGATATACAATCTGCTGTGCGCGGCCATCGATTCAGACAATGCAGTAACTGACGGCAGATGCCCTCCGGGAAATATATGCTTCTGAATCCAGTCAATGCGCCGCAGATAATTTTTGTAATGATGATCCATTGTGGTTATCACCTGTATCACCGCAGAACCATGGGGCTTCAGCAGCCTCTCGAGTGAGGCAAAATAGGAGGGATAATTCTCATGTCCCACGGCTTCAAGCATTTCGATTGAGACAATTTTATCGAACGTCCCGTTAACATGTCTGTAATCGGTCAGCGCAACATTCACTTTTGATTCAAGACGCTCTTTTTTTATGAGCTCCCGCACATAATCGTGCTGCTCCTTCGATAGTGTTATCGTAGTAACATGACAGCCTGTGCGCTTCGCCGCCTCGACGGCGAAGCCTCCCCATCCGGACCCTATTTCAAGGACACGGTCCCCTTTTTTGATACCGGCCTTTTCAATGATAGCGTGTATCTTATTCAGCTGGGCCTGCTCAAGGGTGTCGTTTTTCTTTTTAAAGATACCGCATGAATAGACAAGACGTTTGTCGAGAAACGCGGAAAAGAAATCATTTCCCAGGTCGTAATGCTCCCCGATATTCCTTCTGCTGCCGGTCAGGGTATTTCTTTTTTTCCGGTTAAGGAGACGGTTCAGGAGAAGCCCCGCTGCCTTTACTGCCACATGGTTCTCCTCGTCCATCCCGAGGTGCCTGATGAAGAAGCGGATGAGTCTGACGGGATCAGTCGAATCCCACCCGTGTTCCATAAAAGATTCTCCAAATCCGATCTCTCCGTTCAAGAGCACTTTTGAAAAAAAGGAATACCCGTTCACAGTAATATCAGCAGTGTCCCCGGCACCTGTATCCCCGAAACTCCCTGTAGACCCGTCAGGAAAGGTGACCGAAAGGAAGCCGTCCGCAATTTTTGAAAAGGACTTCTCGACGATACGCCGGGCCAATTTCTGTGAGAATGTCGCGGGGAGCCTTCCGATCGTCATTTCGCTTCCCGGTTCCGGCTTTGGATGATACCCGAGCTTTCTGAAAAAAAAGAGCTTGAACGCTTCGCGGTATATCCTTGATACAGTGAGGAACGTGGTAAAAGGAAAACGGCGGATAACAGCGCCCAGATTGCCCGGCGTAAGGGGCGCCGATTTTCCCGTAAGGCGTGCTGTCAAAATCTTCCGGCCTTCGCGGTGCAGCAGTATCCTGATATCAATCGTTTCCCCCGGTTCGGAAAAGTGAAAAGAATAGTGCCCGTCAAGGTTATTGAAGGGAGACACATGAAACTCCTTGCTGTGCCTGTATTCAATAAAACCCTTTTCTGTTTTTTCCGGTTTCGAAAGAAGGTACACATGGCTCTCTCCAAACGTGTTGTGGACTTCCGCCACCACACAGAGCACCTTCTCTTTTTTCCCGAAACAAAAGTAGAAACTCACAGGATTGAACACATACCCGAAATAACGCGCCTGCGTCAGGAGCTCAATCCTCTCCACACCTTTATCCACCCCGCGGCTTTTCAGAAGTGACAGTATTTTTTGCTTTATTGAGCCGCCCCCTGTGAGATAGTCACGGTCCCGCAGTGAGGCAATGTTGAAGCCGTTGTAGCTGAAAAAACTGATGTTCCTGCTGAAATCCGGCAGCTCGTCAAGGTCAAACGCGTAGAAGTAAAGGGGATACTTCAGTACATGCGTTGCCGGGTGGTTACGCACATGCGTGACCTCCCCTGTGTAAATACGAGATCTCACCATTCTCCACCCAACAGTTTCGCGACGTCGACTCCCGACCTCACGGCGTCCTCGTGGAATCCGTACCCGAAATAGCTTCCGCAGAAAAAGGTGTTATTGACGCCATTCAGCTTATGGAGCTCCCGCTGCGTGTTCATTGAGGTGAAGGTATAGGAGGGATGGTGGTAATCCATTACCGCGATTGTTTTATTCTTCGGAATTTCCTTTACGCTGTTCAGGGTAACGTAATACTGTTCCTCTGTCTTCAGACCCTGAAGCCTGTTCATATGGTAGGTCAGTGAGAGTGAAGAGCCTTCCACTCCCTGTTCCCGGAGAAAATTCCACGAGGCCCGCGCGTTCGCGTTGACCGGCATGAGGGAACTGTCCGTATGGAGTACCGTCCGGTTCTTCTGATAACGCCACGCGCCGAGGAGACGCTTCTCGTCAGCGGTGGGGTCAGCAAGCATCCCCAGGGCCTCATCAGCATGGGCGGCAATGATAACCCTGTCGAATGTTTTCGTCTTTCCGCCTTCAGTCCCGACCTTCACACCGCTCTTCGTTCTGCGTACGGATTTCACCGCGCATCGGGTGATCACATCGGAGTTCAGGGTTTCCCGTATCGCTTTCACATACATGTGGCTACCTCCGGCCACAGTCCTCCATACAGGCTGACCTGTGACGCTCAGAAGCCCGTGATTGCTGAAAAAGCGGAAGAATGATTCCGCCGGAAATTCCATCATCTCATCATCCGGCGTCGACCAGATAGCGGCCCCCATCGGAAGTATGTGGTGGCGGATAAATATATCAGAAAACCTACGATCTTTCAGATATTCACCAAGTGTGAGATCCGCCGCACTCCCCTGCGCCAGGTCCTTTTTCGCGTTACGGTAAAACCTGAAAAGATCGTATACCATTCTCTGGTAGGACGGGCGGACGATATTTCTCCGCTGCGCATACAATCCGTTCAGCCCCCTGCTTGAATACTGTATACCCGTCTGCAGACAGCTGTAACCGAATGACATGTCGCTGTCCCGAAGGGCCACTCCCAGCCGGTCAAGGAGCTTTGTAAACAGGGGATAATTCCGGTGGTTCATGACAATAAAACCGGTATCCACCGGGGTACCCCTGTCCGGGCCCTTGTCGATTACTATCGTATGGGTATGGCCGCCGGGATAATCGTTCTTTTCAAATACGGTTATATCATACAATTTGTTCAGAATATATGCCGCAGTAAGACCCGCAACACCTGATCCCACAACGGCAATTTTCAGTTTTTTCCTGGCCACATGCCCTCCTATGAAAATAACCTTATCAGGTAATACACATAAATCCCCGCAAGAACACCCTGGACGGTACCCCAGGCGATATCCACCGCGGACATCAGTACCGGATATCCTTTCACAAATGAGAGGTTCGTCAGGTCATACGTCGCGTACAGGGCAAATCCCGCCGCAGCGCCCGCGATAATTGACGTTACAACCGAATCACGCGTATGCAGCGCCAATACGATCACTCCCGTCAGGGCAAGGGAGATTACAGCCTGTGCTGCCAGCCCCGCGTACATATTGAAAACAATTTTTCCATTTTCCACGTGGGCGAGATACCCGAAAGATCTGAAATACAAACGGCTGGCGATGACAGCGAGCCAGAGCAGGTCAAGAATTATAAAGATAATGATTGAAACTCCGGCGGTCCAGAAAATCGGGGACATGGTAAAAAATCTCATTCCGGGGCCTCCTTTCCGGTAATTATTTTTTTCCGAGAAAAAATGAACCACTCCAGAATTCACACTCCCCGGGGGGAGGGTTATAAAAAAGAAACAGGAACCCGGCATACTTTTTTCTAAATATGGAAAAAACAGCCTGAAAAAGTATGACGATAACAGTTGCCCTTTTGGATTTTATTTAGTATCATGTATTTAAATTATAGTCAACATGAAAAATATATGGAAAAATTAAAATTACCTGCCTTTTTCACGATTATGACGATCTTCTCTTTGGTATTCAGCAGTCCGGTCACCTCTGCCCGGATTGACGGAGTAACGTTTAACGATGAGTACACAATCAACGCAACAAGACTGACCATCCGGGGATATGCAATTCTCAATTATATGTTCGTAATCAGGGCCTATGCCGGGGCCCTCTACCTTCCCGCTGATACCGCTTCCTCCCGCGCGCTGTCCGAGACACCAAGAATACTGGAGCTCCATTACTTTCACGCGATCAGCGCACAGGACTTCAGGGAATCCACAACCGCGATGATAAAGAAAAACACGACCTCCCGGGAATTTAATTCCCTGCGGCAGCAGGTGGATGCGCTCAATGCCCTTTACAGGAACGTGGTCCCGGGGGACAGGTACAGGGCCGTGTATGTTCCCGGAAAGGGGACCACACTCTACCTTAAAGGAAGAGCCCTTGGCACGGTACCGGGCGCCGCATTGTCAAAAGCGTTCTTCTCTATATGGATAGGGAAGAACCCCATCGACAAGGGATTCAGAAACCGCCTCCTTGGTACACCGTGATGCGGGAGGAACTGACCCTCTTCACCAGGATATCCTATGCGCTTCCCGCCCTGACCCTGGCGGTTATCGGGATACCGGTATATGTATACATTCCAAAGTTTTACACCGACACACTGGGAGTGCCTGTTGCGGCGGCGGGAATTATACTTCTCGCTATACGGCTCTTCGACGCCGTGACCGACCCCCTCATAGGCATTGTGTCGGACAGGACCGTAACCAGGTTCGGAAGGCGAAGGCCGATGATTCTTCTGGGAGCGGTGCTTGTCTCCGTTTCAATACTGTTTCTCTTTAACCCTCCACAAATGAACAGTTCGGAAGCAACGGTATGGTTCGGGATCTGGGTATTACTTCTTTTTCTGTCATGGACAATTATCACTGTGCCCTACGAATCGCTTGGCCCGGAACTCACCTACGACTACAACGAGAGGACGTCGCTTTTCAGCATGCGCGATGGATTTCTGCTTGGAGGGACCCTCGCCGCGGCGGCTTCACCGGCGCTGATAAAAGTACTGTTCTCAGACACTATCCGCGCGGGGGGTGATGCCTCACTTTTCTTTATATTTTCAGTACTCTACTCCCCACTGATCGCCGCAAGCGCGTTCTGGTGCGTGTTCTTTATCCGTGAGCGGCCTCTTCAAACACGAAAGAACCGGCCCTCCGGCGGGTTCAGGATCGTCATGGGCAACAGGCCCTTCATGATCCTCCTTATCTCCTATACAATAAGCGCCCTGGGCAACAATCTTCCGGCAACACTGATCCTCTATTATGTCGAGTATGTACTCAGGTCCGGGCTTGCAGACTTTTTCCTCATGATCTATTTCGTCACGGGAATTGTCTTTCTTCCTCTCTGGATTAAAATCGCGGCACGTTTCGGGAAGAAAAATGCCTGGATCGCGGCGATGTGCATCAACACGTTAACATTTTCCGGCGTCTTTTTCCTCGGCGCGGGAGAAGAGGTCATGTACGGCATTCTGGTATTTCTTTCAGGCCTCGGCTTCGGCGCCACGATCGCGCTCCCCTCGTCGATACAGGCGGACGTGATCGATTACGATGAGCTCATAACAGGGGAGCGGAGAGAGGGGCGATATGTCGGCATATGGTCCCTGGCGAAGAAAGTCTCTGCGGCAGCGGGAGTGGGAATAGGTCTTTCATTACTCGGCGCG
>Ga0116163_1002243_pt1 | contig 11457 bp, 7 predicted proteins | sample AD_UKC107_MetaG_FD_89889 | JGI IMG/M metagenome (GOLD analysis project Ga0116163, IMG submission 89889) | Active sludge microbial communities of municipal wastewater-treating anaerobic digesters from Hong Kong - AD_UKC107_MetaG | ecosystem: Engineered > Bioreactor > Anaerobic > Digestate | place...
CCATAGCCTTTTTATAGAGTTTAATATATTCTGCAACACTTTTCTCCCAGGAGAAATTTTTGAGCATGGCTCTTTTCCTTAGATCGTGAAAATGCTGCTTTCTGTTATAAAATGTTTCGACAGCCCATTTGATAGTATTGTAGATAGAATTGCATGAGGGTTCCCAAAAGACAAATCCTGTACCCAGACCGGTATCCGGATCATAATTTTCAACAGTGTCTTTTAATCCTCCGGTAGCTCTTACTATCGGCAAAGTTCCGTATTTAAGTGAATAAATCTGGTTTAATCCGCATGGTTCATATAATGAGGGCATCAGAAAGAGATCGCTGCCGGATTCTATCAGATGAGCCAGGTGATTGTTGTAACCAATGTACGTCCCTACTTTTCCCGGAAATCTCTTTTCCAGATCGCTAAAGAAGACTTCAAGGTATTTATCACCTGAACCAAGGACAGCAAACTGGACATCCAGGCTCTCCATTATCTGATCAATACACCCTGGCAACAGGTAGAAACCTTTTTGTTCAACCATTCTGCTGATTATGCCAATAACAGGTATTTTATTATTCTCCTGTAACCTGAATTCCTTTTGCAATACTTTTTTACATAAATCTTTACCATTAAGATTAGTACTATTATAATTGGAAGGGATAAGCTTATCTTTTGCAGGATCCCATTCTCCGTAATCTGCTCCGTTTAGAATGCCCAAAAAATTATCACCCTTCCTCTTAATAAACTGATCAAGACCATGACCGCCTGATGAAGTTTTTATTTCTGATGCATATCCCTTACTCACTGTATTTACTGCATCAGCAAAATAAATACCTCCTTTCAGGAAATTAACAGCATTGAAACATTCAAATTTATCGGGGGTGAAATCCTCATCATTCAACCCCGCATAATAATGATAATATTTATCATATCTTCCCTGGTAGGCTATGTTATGAATAGTGAGTACGCTGGCCGTATTTGTAAAAAAGCTGTCATGAGAATACAATCTTTTCAGGTAAGCCGGCAGAATAGCAGTGTGCCAGTCATGCCCATGAGCAATGTCAGGGGGGAAATTCAGTAATTTGCAAACTTCCAATGCTGCTTTTGACAGAAATGAGAAACGTTTGGGATTATCCTGATAATCAATAAAATTATCATCATGATATATATTTGATCTATTGAAAAAAGGTTCATAATCAATGAAATATACAGGCACATCACCTCTCATTGTGCTTTCATGGAGAGAGAAGACAATTTCTTCATATTCCATTCTTACACTAATTTTATCGAAAGTAACTTTAAGATTGTGTTCTTCTCTGTTTATGAATGAATACAATGGAGTTATGACGATAACATTATGGCCAGCTTTTTTCAGAAAACGGGGTAAAGTACCAACAACATCCCCCAGTCCTCCTGTTTTGGCAAAAGGGACACATTCAGAAGCTGTCATTAGTATATTAAGTGCTTCTTTCATTCTTATTTTTCTGTTCTGTATTTTTTAGTGAGAAGGTAATTTCAGTTCTATTTTGTCTTCAGATCCGAATAATAAACCGACCACAAGTGTAAGGTATTCTCTTAGCTGACGGGTTATGAGGTAATTGTTGAGAACAAATTGCCGGGCATTTTCTCCCATGCGTTTTCTTGTCCCGGGATGTTTAAGTAGATATCTTATCCTCATAGCAGCACCTTCGGGTGTTGTAACTCTGAACCCTGTGTAGTGATCTATTATTTGCAGCTTGATACCGCCGGTATTACCTGCAATAACGGGTTTCCCCTTCCATAAGCCTTCTGTTACGGTTAAACCGAATCCTTCTTTGAGCGATTTTTGTATTATGATGTCAGAGCCACTTTGAAGGGCATTGATTTGCCTGTGTGCATCGGGTGGAAGTTCCAGTACATGAATATCCGGATCATTGCCGGCAAAGGCTTTAACTTCATCCAGTACTTCCTGGCCTTCAGGGTCGTCAGATGCACCACCACCAGCCAATACCAGCTGAACGGGGACATATTTTTTTACCATCCTGTAACTTTGTATTACACCTACAGGATCCTTGAACCTGTCAAAGCGCGAAACCTGGGTGATAAGAGGGATGTCCTTTTTTATCCCCCATGAATTAAGTAAATCCGTTATTTCTTTCTTTGGAAGTTCTCTGTTTTTTTCGCTCAGCGGATCAATACTGGGAGGTATAAGATATTGTGGATGATTGAGTGGTTGAACAAATTCCGAAAGTGACCAGATACTTGCGTCATATCCTTTAATAAACTCCCGTAGATATTTCCATACGGGCCTGTATGGGTGACTGACATCTATGTGGCACCTCCAGAACCACTTGCCTTTTCTGTTGTTACAATGGCTGAGCAGAGCTGCAGGTTGTGGGTCATGAATAAAAACTATGTCTGCCGTTTCAAGTTTTTCTCTCAGTCGTTCGTAATTTTCCCTGTTCGTTTTTTCATATACCGACAGGAGATTGTCTGGAATATCATCTCTGTTGCCTTGTAATGAATTATGCATTTTTTTAGTGCAGAGATAAAAATCTTTTTCACCGGTAATAATCTCCCATTCTGCATCTATTCCCAATTCCTTTTTCAGAGGTATAAGGCGGTTCAGAATTTCAGCAACGCCACCCCCTTCTTTAGTGGAATTAATATGAAGGATCTTCATTCCTCTTAACGGATTGGCCAGCTGTTGTAACTGGTCGATAACTTCGTGTCCTGCAACACTGGCGTATTGTTCAAGTAAGCTTCCCATTCGGTATCTTCTTAAAAAAATTGTTAAATGCGATGTGAATGATATTTCGTAGTTCACTCAGAGTAGTAAAATAGGGATCTATTTTATCAAGTACTTTTATTAATTCTTCATATTCATTTCCCAATCCTTCAAGCCAGACAGATATATCATTTCTGTGTCCTTCAGTTCGGCGCCGGGAGTCAATGAAATGGAAAAATATACTTCCAAGAGACATGTTTGGTATTGCTTCAACCAGTTCGCGGGGATCAGTGTATGTTATCCCTGTCTCGAAAATGACTATCTGTGAACGAATAAAATGAAATTCCTGTCCTCTTTTGGCCCATGGAACATGTTCTGATTCATAAAGGCGTTCTTCAACTATTTCTATAATCTCCTGCCGGAGATCTTCAATATCGCTATAAATATTCGGATCAATTACAGCAAATTGTTCGGAGATTTTCTGATCGTGAAGATTACGTGAAGCCCATACGGCAAAATCATTCTGGAATTCCGGGTCATTAAAATGGGGGTATAAAAGACCACCCCAGAAATGATAATAAAAACAACCCGGATGAACTGTCCTGAGATGATCCCTGAATTCTCTCAGGTTTTGTGCTTTTTCCCCTGTTGCGATAGCAATGAGAGCACAATCTGAAATATTAAAACCTTCATTCATAATATTAAATATTTCACCGGAATAAATTAATATTCTCCATTATCAGTAATTTATATTACTGGTGAGATAGATAAAAATAAGTAAAATGAGCGGCATTAGCAAATTTCACCTAAGCCCCGATGTAATGGTTTGTTATTGGAAACACAGAATAGTCTCTGAAAACATGGTAAAAAAACGGTATAGTAAATTATGGAATCCAGAGCTTGCTCCGGGGTTTATACCAATTGAATATACAGGCATGGGTAATGAAGATTATTTTTACCACAATAATTTGCATGCTGCATGAAGAGTCTGGAGAGAATTGAATCAGTATAAAATTGTATCTTTGTTAGCAGTCAGTATAAAATTGTCTTCGCCATTAGCATTCATATGCCGGAAAATAAGAAGTATGCGCAAACACCACTGATGAAACAGTATTCAGCCATCAAGGGCAAGCATCCTGATGCCATACTTTTATTCAGGGTAGGAGATTTTTATGAGACCTTTGGAGAGGATGCAGTCCGTGCTTCGGAGATACTCGGTATAACTCTGACACGGAGAGCCAACGGATCAGCTTCTTTTGTTGAACTTGCAGGTTTTCCATACCATGCACTGGACACTTATCTTCCGCGGCTTGTAAGGGCAGGGCAAAGAGTAGCTATATGTGAGCAGCTGGAAGATCCCAAACTGGCCAAAAAAATCGTTAAACGAGGCATTACAGAACTTATTACTCCAGGGGTGTCCCTTAATGATAATGTATTGATGCATAAGGAAAACAATTTCCTGGCTGCTGTACATATTGACAAGAAAATAGGAGGTGTTGCATTCCTTGACATATCAACAGGTGAATTTCTCGTTTCTGAGGGTACTATCGATTATATAGATCAGATGCTGAATAATTTTCAGCCTAAAGAGGTACTACATGAAAAAGATAATACAAATCTTTTTCATGAATATTTCGGCACCAGATTTTATACGAACAGGCTGGATGACTGGATATTTACTCCGGATGCAGCCAACGACCGTCTTTTAAAACAATTTGAAACAAGTTCATTAAAAGGCTTTGGTGTTCAGGGGCTGTCTCTTGGAATAATTGCAGCAGGTGCAATTCTCTATTATCTTGATATCACCAGGCATGAACAACTTGGACATATAACAAATATTTCACGTATTGATGGAGACAGATATGTCTGGCTTGATAAGTTTACAATAAAAAACCTGGAAATATTTCAATCGCCATACGAAGGAGCCCGGACTCTGATCGATGTGATGGACAATACTGTGTCACCAATGGGTGGACGTTTGCTTAAAAGATGGCTCTCTCTTCCTCTTAAAGATTTGCAGCCGATAAATGAAAGACTGGATATTGTCCAGTATTTTCTGGAAAATGCTCCTTTCAGAGACAGGATATCCGGGTTGCTGAAACAGATTGGTGATCTGGAAAGGCTTTCTTCCAAGGTGGCTGTCAACAGGTTAAATCCGAGAGAAGCTGTGCAGTTGAAAAAGGCCTTAAGAGCTATTGAGAGTCTTAAGGATTTATGTGAAAAAAGTGACTGTGAACCTTTGGTGAAAATCGGGAAAGAACTTAATCACTGCAGATCTCTTGCCGATAATATTGAACGCAACGTGAATGATGATCCTCCTGTTCAGATAAACAGGGGAAACATAATTGCAGAAGGAGTATCAGCCGAACTGGATGAACTAAGGCTTATCCTGTACAGTAGCAAGGATTATCTGGCTGATTTACAGGACAGAGAGAGTAAAAAAACCGGGATAAGTTCTTTGAAAGTAGGGTATAATAATGTTTTCGGGTATTATATAGAAGTAAGGAATACTCACAAAAATAAGGTTCCGTCTGAATGGATCCGCAAACAGACCCTTGTGAGTGCTGAAAGATATATTACCGGAGAACTGAAGGAATATGAAAGTAAAATCCTCGGTGCTGAAGAAAAGATTCTTGAGCTGGAAACAAAATTATTCAACGATCTTGTATTATCCATCATTGAATATATTCCGGTTATTCAGGTTGATTCACTGCTTGTTGCCCGTATTGATTGTCTCCTTTCATTTGCCGCTATATCTATTGAAAACGGATATAATAGGCCTGCTCTCGACAATACCAAAGTTATTGACATAAAAGAAGGACGGCATCCTGTAATAGAGAAACAGTTAGCTCCCGGGGAATCATATGTTCCAAATGACCTTTTTCTCGATTCTGAAGATCAGCAGATAATCATATTAACCGGACCAAATATGTCGGGAAAATCGGCTCTTTTGAGACAGACAGCCCTTATAGTATTGATGGCTCAGGTAGGGTGTTTTGTGCCTGCCGGAGCGGCAAATATAGGGATAGTGGATAAAATATTTACAAGAGTAGGGGCAAGCGATAATATTAGTCTGGGTGAATCAACTTTTATGGTTGAGATGAATGAGACGGCAAGTATTCTGAATAATCTTTCCGAGAGAAGCCTTATCCTTCTTGATGAGATAGGGCGGGGGACAAGTACTTACGATGGCATCTCAATTGCCTGGGCTATGGTTGAGTTCCTGCACGAAAACAAAATGAGGGCAAAAACATTGTTCGCAACTCATTATCATGAGCTGAATGAAATGGAAAATTCCTTCCAAAGAGTCAGGAACTACAATGTTTCAATAAGAGAAATGAACAACAAGGTTATCTTTCTGAGAAAACTTAAAAGAGGAGGAAGTGAACATAGTTTTGGTATTCATGTGGCTAAAATGGCAGGGATGCCAAAAAGTGTTGTAAACCGTGCTGACGAAATACTGAAAGAACTTGAACAAAGCCATGAAAAACAGGAACTGGTTAAACCAATTGCCGGTCTGGCTGATCACAGAGAAGGATTACAGCTAAGTATATTTCAGCTTGATGATCCTGTCCTGAAGCAAATACGTGATGAAATACTGGATCTGGATATAAATAATCTGACCCCGGTAGAAGCTTTAAATAAATTATACAATATTAAAAAACTATTGAAGTGATTTATCGGGTTTTCTTCACGGTTTTTTTCATTAATTGAATAAATTGTTATATTATTGTATATATAACACTAAAACTAAAAAAAAATGGAATCAGAACAGGACAGGAAGGTAATTATCGGGGCAGTGATCTTGGTACTTTTACTGCTCCTGGCAATCGGCGCATTTTTTGTGAATGCCAAAACAAAACGTAATCTGAATGCTGAAAAGCTTAAGTCGGAATCTCTTTTATCAGAACGGGTTCAGGTTGAACAGGAACTTGAAAAGGTTAAAAACGATCTTGCTTCCCTTCAGGAGGTAAATGAAGCAAGCAGTAAGGAAATTGCAGACATGCAGACATCCCTTACTCAAAAAGACAGAACAATAGCTTCTTTGTCACGGGCAAGAAAAACATTAGAAGAAAATAATGCTGAACTGGAAGTGATAAAAGAAGAGAAAGACGGTCTGGAAAATGAATATGCGCGTCTGAAAACCGAATTTGAAGAAAAGACAGCTGAAAATGAAACAATGCAAAACAACCTTGTTGCTATAGAAGAAGAAAAAGAATCTCTTGAAAGCCAGTTACAGGAGATGTCACTGTATTCTTCAGATAATTTTCTTGCCTATGGTTCAAGAGGCAGGAAAAGAGAAAAGCTTTCTTTCTGGTCATGCCTGACAAAGAAGCTTAATGTGCAATTTGAAGTGCCACAGGATCTGTCAGAAGAAATAAGTTTCACGATCACTACTCCTTCAGGAACAACAATAACACCTGATAATTCATCTCTTAGCTGGGATATATTACCTGATAAGGATTCTTATACTGCTTCTCTTTCATCTATGCCTGGAAAGGCAGAACAGATGCGAACAGTTTCTCTTACATATTTGGCTGAAGAAAAATTGGACAAAGGAGAGTATAAGATTGAAATAATATGCAATGATAAAAATATCGGGAATTGCAGATTAAGACTTAAGTAATTGTTTTTTCTTGTTTTTAATACTTTGTTTTTAGAAGGATGCTCAAATGGGCATCCTTTTTTCTGGTTAGCTGTTAATGTTTTTGCCGGGTAATCAGATTATTGATTGCCTTATTCTGGGTTTTATCCCGGGATTTCATTATATTTGTAAGAGGGCATATAATTTTATTCCTTACGACAGAGGTTTTTTAATATATGTAAGATATTTATAAAACAATGTCAGCTAATGCAGATATACGTAAGGTTGCTGTTCTTGGTGCAGGGCATGGCGGTCTGGCTATGGCCGGTCATCTCGCACTTATGGGGCATAAAGTGAATCTGTTTAACAGAGGGGAAGAAAGGTTATGGGGAGTAAAATCTTCAGGGACAATAGAACTTACAGGAGAGATTGAAGGGTTCGGAAAGCTTAATATGGCTACCAACTCAATGAAAGAGGCCATAGAAGATGTTGAGTTCATAATGGTTGTTGTTCCGGCTTATGGCCATCGCTGGATGGCTGAACAAATGGCGCCTTTTCTGTCAGATAATCAGATAATCGTACTTCATCCGGGAAGGACATTCGGAGCTATCGAATTCAAGCAGGTCTTGTTAAAAAAGAAAGCAAACACAAATGTTATAATAGGAGAAGCTCAGACATTTATTTATGCTTCCCGGGCCACCGGCCCGTCGCAGGTACATATATTCAGGGTAAAACATTCAATTCCTGTGGCAACGATAAGAGCACATCTGATCCCGGATCTCATAAGTAAACTGCGTCTGTTGTATCCTCAGTTTGTCCCGGGAGACAATGTTATAAAAACGAGTTTTGAGAACATAGGGAGTGTGTTTCACCCTGCATTGTGTATTCTCAATGCTGGGTGGATAGAACACGATATTGATTTCCAGTTCTATCATGAAGGGGCAACTCCTGGAGTAACAAGAGTTCTTGAAATGATTGACGAAGAGCGGATAAAAGTGGCAGAGGCCATAGGAATACGTGTTATTTCAGCACAGCAGTGGTTGTATATGGCATATTCATCTGCAGGTAATACCCTCTTTGAAGCCATGAGAAAAAACACAGGTTACAGAGGTATAATGGCACCCCGATCCTTAAATGTAAGATATCTCAACGAAGATATCCCTTTCAGTCTTGTCCCGATAGCCTCAACCGGAAAGATGCTTAATGTAAGTACTCCGTCCATTAATTCAATCATTCAACTGGGTTGCGTAATTAATAATACTGATTACTGGGCAGACGGCAGAACAGTAGAGAACCTGGGCATTGCCGGAATGAGTGTCAGGGATCTCCGCTTACTTGCAATAGGAGAGCAGGTCAAATAGAGAAGAGCTGCTGATATTATTTAATCTGAAACAATTGCGCTATGAAAAAGATTATTGGTGCTGCCATAGGCAGTTGCGTGCATGTTGCAGGGCTGCATCATTTTCTCAGGCTGGCAGAGATGGAAGGATATCGGACTATTACTTTTGGCCCTGCAGTACCGGTGGAAAGACTTGTCAGATTAATAAGAGATGAAAAACCAGATATAACTGCTCTGAGTTACAGACTGACTCCTGAGGCAGCAGCAGAACTGTTTGCAGATCTTGGTTCCGAATTAAAGAAAGCAGAATTAGAAAAGACAAGAATGATTTTCGGAGGGACAGCCCCGGTGGCCGAACGGGCAGTAAAATCCGGACTGTTTGAAAAGGTATTTAACGGTACAGAGTCTGTTGAATCAATAAGACAGTATCTGAGAGGGACAAACATAAGGGCAGCTAAAGGTTCATTATCTGATACTCTTATTGGGAGAATAGAACAAAAGTATCCTTACCCTCTTCTGCGTCATCATTTTGGCAGACCTACAATGGCAGAGACCCTTGAGGGGGTAATTAAAATATCAGAAGCCGGTGTGCTCGATGTACTAAGTATTGGACCTGATCAGAATGCGCAGGAGCATTTTTTTCATCCTGACGATATGGATCCCACTCAGGATGGAGCAGGTGGTGTTCCTCTAAGAAAGGCAGAAGATCTTGAAGCCATATACAATAGTACGAGATGTGGAAACTACCCCCTGGTCAGATGTTATGCCGGAACACGTGATCTTATGAAGTGGGCGGAGATGAGTGTCAGGACGATAAATAATGCATGGGGTGCAATACCCTTATGTTGGTATAATGTCATTGACGGAAGATCAAAAAGACCAATGGAAGAAGCGATAAGAGAGAATCAGGAAGTAATGCACTGGTATGCCCTTAAAGGTATTCCTGTTGAAGTTAACGAATCACATCAGTGGAGTCTTAGAGATGCGCATGATCCTCTGGCAGTGGCAATGGCCTTTCTGGCAGCTTACAATGCAAAAAAAGCCGGAGTCCGGCACTATGTATCACAGTATATGTTTAATAATCCACCCGGGACATCAGCTGAAATGGATATTGCAAAGATGCTGGCGAAAGATGAAATGATAAGAGAACTGGATGACGATTCTTTCACTATATTCCGTCAGGTCAGGGCAGGTTTGGCACATTTATCAGCTGATCCTTCCATAGCAAAGGGTCAGCTGGCTGCATCAGCTGTCATCAGTCTGGCTCTTAAACCACATATTCTTCATGTGGTTGGATTCAGCGAAGGCGATCATGCAATCTTTCCTGATGAACTCATACAGAGCTGTAATATAATACACGGTGTCCTTCATAATACTCTCTACGGATTACCCGACATGACGGGAAACACAATTGTAAGAGAAAGAAAGGAAGAATTAAAAAATGAGGCCCGGATTCTGTTGGAAGAACTTAGAAGAAGAGGTAAGGACAAAAGCGATGATCCCTGGTCGGATGCTGCAGTTATAGCTGAAGCAATAAAAACGGGATTATTTGATACACCTCATTTCCAGGGAAACCCACATCTGTGTGGAACTATTACCACAAACCTTATTGACGGTGCATGGTACGCTATAGACAGGAATACGGGAAGGAGATTAACTGAAGAAGAAAGAATTAAAAAGCTTAAGGGGATTTGAAACGATTATAAATTATTAAATACTGCGACATTTTATAAGGTTTTTATCCTGCCTGTATAAATACGCAGGAAAAGAAAAACTGTCACAGTATACAAAAGAAAGGAATTGAGATATGGCAGGAATTGCAGGAATAGCAACAAGAGGTGCAAACGTGGAGGTTGAAGCTATGCTTGACAGGATCCGTTACAGGGGAATATCGGGGATTTCAGTATTTGAAGCAAATGGAAATACTGTAGGACTCATCTGGAACGAATCGGAAATAGAAGGTATCAGAAAACATATCTCTGAAGGTAATGTGGCATATAACAATGGTCCGGGTCATTTTGCCTTTGTTAAACCCGGAGAAAAAGATATTATCCTGTATCGTGATGAATTGGGTGTTGCTCCTTTATATTATGCAAGTGATAAGGACGGGAATCTATGTTTCGCTTCAGAAGTGAAAGCACTGCTACCGGTCACCAATGAAATAAAGGAGTTACCTCCTGGTCATTTTCTGGATAATGAGGGCCTGAATTCCTTTTTCCGTTTAAAGGGTTTGCAGACTGTTGAAGATGATCCTGGTATTATAGCTGCTGATTTACTTGATCATCTTGACCGGGCAGTATCCGATTGTATTAAATCGGATGATGTAGGATCATGGCTTTCCGGAGGCCTCGACTCAAGTGCAATATGTGCTTTGGCAACAAAAAAGATAAGACGATTAAAGACTTTTGCATCGGGGTTTAAAGGTGCACCTGATCTGCGGTATGCAAAAGAAATGGCACAGTTCATTAAATCGGAACATCACGAAATGATCGTCACTATAAATGATCTGATAAAGAAATTACCGGATGTTATTTATCATCTTGAATCATTTGATGCCCTTTTGGTGAGGTCGAGTATTACTAATTATCTTGTTGCAAAACTGGCTTCTGATTATGTGAGTGAAGTCTTTTCCGGAGAAGGGGGAGATGAGTTGTTTGCAGGATATAGATACCTTAAATCAATTCCACAATCAGGTCTTGAAAATGAATTGCTCAGAATTACCGGCAGCCTCCATAATACTGCATTTCAAAGAGTTGATCGTTGTGCCTCTGCCCATGGGCTGGTAGCTCATCTGGTTTTTGCCAATCCCGATATTGTCAGATATGCATTTACCATTCC
>Ga0116163_1002254_pt1 | contig 11437 bp, 10 predicted proteins | sample AD_UKC107_MetaG_FD_89889 | JGI IMG/M metagenome (GOLD analysis project Ga0116163, IMG submission 89889) | Active sludge microbial communities of municipal wastewater-treating anaerobic digesters from Hong Kong - AD_UKC107_MetaG | ecosystem: Engineered > Bioreactor > Anaerobic > Digestate...
AAAATGCTGCGAAAAGACAAATTAGGGACTGGAAATTATTATATAAATGAAGAATTATTTGACTTATTAACAAAGAGATAAAAAAGCACAGTCGGTAATAAATAAGGCTTCGTGTGGTCTATAAGACCCAGCATGAAGCCTGTGTCATTGATGCCCGAGTTCTATTCGTAATTGCGTAAAGTTCAAATTAGTTTTCTGTCGTGTTCAAATTTATAAAGTTATTTGCTGTACTGCTCTTGGTGAAGGCTATACTGGTCTACCAGATCGATTTAATTCAAAAGCCGATCAATAACTCGAGATAGTTTGTCAACGATAATTTCAGAGGCAATACTCCCGACAGGACCGCCTGAAAAATAATCTACTATAATACCTTCCTGATCTATTACAAAAGTAGTAGGGAATCCAGTATTTCCTAGTAATTCATCCCGAAACAGTGAATATGAATCAGGGATTAATATGGCATCATAGTCCATTTTTCGATTATTCAGAAAGTTCGACACGACTTCCTTACTCTCATTACACAGACCAAAAATCAGTACTTTTTCAGAGGGGTATTTTTTGGTAAGTTGGTTGATGCCCGGAATCTCACTCAGGCAAGGAGGACATTTTGTAAACCAAAAATTAAGAATCAACACTTTGCCTTTCAAGGAATCTGTGAGATATATCTTATTGCCAGTATCTACGAGACGAAGACTGGGAAGAGCCTGTCCGATGAAACAATTAGCTGATTCTTTGTTTCTATTCGAATACTTGTTTCCATCATACTGACTTAAGCATTCATTGACTTGGTCTTTATAGTTGCTTTGCTGACTGTAATTAGCTATTGGCAAGAAGACGATACATACCAGAACATGTATCATCAGTTTTGGAAGGAAAAAATATTCATAGTTTTTTCGCATGTAATACAATCTTTTGTAGGACAAAGATAATGAAGTCTGTCAGTTGATAAAAGTGCCATTATATTTTGACACCGATGATATCCAAGCTATCTAGAAACCCAAAAATTCTTGAATCCAATGAATTCCCTCTGTTGTCCCCTAGAACAAAGTATTTTCCGGGTGGTATCTTGACAGGTCCAAAATTATTGTTAGTCCAACTAGGTTCTACTATTTCTGATACTTTATATTCTCGTATGCTTATGATGGGTGAGTCGTAAAATTTTTCCAATTTTATCTTCGCATTCAATCTTTCATAAGCTGAACTTGTGATGGAAACAAAAATCTTACCCCCATATTGTGGTAAATCTTTTGGTAGAGATAGACCTTGTTCATTCTTATAATTTTTAAAGTCATCCAGTGACATCAAATACAAATTCTGAGTTTCATAAGGTGGTTTAAAAATGGAATCGTTTATGTAAATGAAACCTTCTTTGATCTCTATCATTTCATTTCCTAAGCCTACAATGCGAGAAAGGTAAGTGTATTCGGTGGGAGATTTTTCAAGTAAAATTGAATTTTTTCGAAATGCAACAATTGAGTTTCTTTCTATTTTTTTAAACGGGGTTGTCATTACTACAGTGCCTGTTGGAAAATTAGGTTCCATTGAACTAGTGCTAAATTTATATATCTCATAAAAATTTACCAACCGACCAATAAAAATCAGAACCACTAAAATTAACCCGAGATATAATAAATAGATTGCTTTCATTTGTAGTAATAGTGCGAAAAGTACTTATATTTTTTCTAATTGTTCTCTTGTAAGGACCAATTGGGAATATAAAATTAATTATTTTGACGAATAAAATTAAAATAGCATTTCAAATATTTCTGCCGAGTCGGGATTAGCTCCGTCTTCTCCAAACATATCCTCGACCAATTGCATTTTATGAGATTGAAGTGACATGATTTTTTCTTCGATGGTGTCCTTTGTAATAAATCTGGTGACCAGCACTTTTTGTTGTTGACCCATACGGTGAGCTCTGGCGATGGCCTGCTGCTCGATACTGGGATTCCACCAAGGGTCTAGTATGATGACATAAGGTGCCTCCGTCAGGTTGAGTCCAACCCCTCCGGCTTTGATGGAAATAAAGAATATTTGATGGTCTGATTCCTTTTTGAAATTTTCAATGGATTTTTCTCTTTTTTCCGTACTATCGCTCCCCGTTAACATAGAAAATCGGACACCTATACTGCGATAATATTGGCTAAATATTTCTAGGTGCTTGACGAATGAAGAGAACACCAATACTTTTTCGCCTGATTTTAAAATGGTGTTGATATACTCTATGACATCCTGTGTTTTGGTTGATAGACCCTGGTAATTTGCATCACTGAGAATGGGGTGGTTAGATAATAACCTGAGTTGTGTAAGGGCATTAAACACATGGAATTTGTATGATTTTTCTTCGCTATCCAATGCAAGAATTCTATTTCTTATAGAGGATTTGACCTTTTCGTAATACTTCGATTGCTGCTCTTCCATTTCCGAAAATATGACTTGTTCTTCCAATTCCGGTAAGTCATTCAAAACGTCTTTTCGAGTTCGACGCAGTATGAATGGATCTACCATTTTCTTTAATTCCAGGAGAGCGGATTCGTCTTTTTGCTTTTCAATAGGTGACTGGAAATGTTTTTTGAAAAATCCAAAACTACCCAGTATTTCGGGATTGATAAATTGCATTTGCGACCATAAGTCTGAAAGTGAGTTCTCAATGGGTGTACCACTCAGGGATATTTTGTGCTTTGACTTGAGTTGGTTGACCGCATTGAATATTTTACTATCACGATTTTTAATATACTGACTTTCGTCTAATACCAGATAATTGAACTCGTGTTTTAAAAAGACATCAATATCTCGCAGCAAGATTTGATAATTGGTCAAGATGATATCCGACATGTCGAAATCTCTGATAATATCTTTCCGCCGAGTGCCGGTATATCTTCTTATAAACAAGTCAGGAGCAAATTTTTTTATCTCTTTTTCCCAATTATACACCAGTGAGGATGGCAGGACTATCAAGGCTTTCAGTCCATTATTGGCAATAGGAACTTGGTCAAATAAATTGAGTTGAATATTTTGGTGAGGAAGTTTCACCTCTCCAAGCTGCTCTTTAAAATAAAGCATTGCGGTCAGTGTTTGAATGGTTTTACCTAGTCCCATATCGTCTGCTAGGCAAGCTCCCAATCCATTGATTTGGTGATTGATAAGCCAAAGAGCCCCATCTTTTTGGTAGGGTCTCAGTGTGGCTTTGAGAAGGGTAGGGATACTAAAATCTGTTATTGTATTGAGTGTTTTGAATTCATTTGTACCGAAATCGGTATTGTCTTCTGTCGGTTCCAATAAGGAGTATTGGCTCTTACGAATTTTAACTTTGCCATTTTCGACTTCAGCCACGTGAGACAATGTTTCTAATTTTTCTAACCATTCTAGTGGAATGATAAAAAACCGATGGTCACCAAGTGGTACGAATCGATCATTTTTTCTGATGTATTCGAGAAGGGTAGTGAAGTAAATATTTTTATCCCCAACCACAATCGTAGCATAGATGTCGAACCAGTCCTGACTTTGATCGACTCGATGATCCAATCGAATGGAATGGTCACAGATAGCTACTTTTTTACCGTCGATGAGTGGCTCAATAATTTCAAATTCTTGTTGAGATATAGTACGGGATACAAAATTTATTAAACCGAATTCGTCTCCCGGATGACTTTTAAACCATCGATTTGCTAAATTTTTCTCCAGACCTAGGTCTTCTAGTCTTTTTTCGTGTTTTGCTTCCAGCTCAAAATTTCTTATGGTTTTGATGAGTTGGATTTCACCATTTTCACTGATATTTAATTTTACATGGTTTAGTTGATTTTTATTGTATCCATTAAATTTCACGTGTCCATATTGGAAATCAAGGTTTAACAAGTATTGATGATTGATAAAATCTCGGCTAAAACTCAGTTGTGGTGATGGTATGGGTTCACTTTCTATAAAATCAAATCCCGTGGCATCAATGGTGGTATTGGCGGCAAGATTGGTGACCACATCCCTGAAATATTGCGTGACCAAATGATTCGCAACAAAGATATATTCTTTGGAAAGGAAAGGTTTTAGCTTATTGGCATTGATTCCGTCAATGGGAAAGATGGTTTTTCCTAACATAATGTAACCCGGAGAGTTGGTTATTATTTTGATGTCAATGACACGGAGATCTATGCTTTTTTCATCGAGATGTAGCTTCAGCTGATATTTGACTCCAGTTTGGGTTTTATTTAAGATGACATGCGTACCTAGAGCTTTTTCGGATATATTTAATTGAATTTCATACAGCTCTATTTTTCTTTCGATATGATCACACAGAATCAACTGATTATGACCTATGATATGAATGAATTTGGCTAACTCGGTGTTGATTCGATGTGCAATGATGGGTTTCAATTTAGTATCTTGTAAAAGTGTCGAGAGGGGATATTTTTTGCCTTTCGCATTGTACCGAGATTCTAATGCCCCCACATTTAATTGGGATATAATATCTAATGCTTTTTTATGGGCTGTATCCTTATATGCGATGCCATATTCGTCCAATAGTGATTCTGTAGCCCTCCTTTGCATATATAGAGGCCTACCATTTGAACCGAAATTGGCGATAAAGGCCTCTGGCAGATAAATGCCAGATTCCGGTCTCAAGCTATAAACAATTCCGTATTTTGTATCTTTCATAGAATAAAAAAGCCATAAACCGCAAAGTTTATGGCTTCAATATTTTTACTAAAATTAATGTTCTATTCTACAACGCCTTGTACCAACAATGATACTTCATTTTTAAGTACTTCAACGAATCCTTTTTGAATACCAAAAGTTTTCTGAACACCATTGCTTTCTATGATTCTTACTTGCCCTTCTCCCAGAGCAGAAACAATGTTAGCGTGGTTGTTGAGTATTTCGAATTGACCATTTATTCCTGGAACTTTCACAGAAGTTATATCTCCGTTAAAAATCTCCTTTCCTGGTGTCAATACAATTAAATTCATGTTTTAACTTTTAATATCAAAAAAATTAAGCGTCTGCCAACATCTTCTTACCTGCCTCGATCACCTCGTCGATATTACCTTTAAGGTTGAAAGCGGCTTCTGGATATTGATCCATTTCACCATCAAGAATCATATTAAATCCTTTAATCGTGTCCTCTATCGGTACCAATACTCCCGGAATACCAGTGAATTGCTCCGCAACGTGGAATGGCTGTGACAAAAATCTTTGCACTTTTCTTGCTCTGAATACCGTCAATTTATCTTCCTCTGATAATTCTTCCATACCCAAGATGGCGATGATATCTTGCAATTCATTATATCTCTGAAGGATACCTTTTACCGCTTGAGCCGTTCTATAATGTTCATCACCGATAATTGCCGGATCCAAGATTCTAGAAGTAGAATCTAATGGATCTACCGCAGGATAGATACCCAAAGCGGCGATTTTTCTACTCAATACCGTTGTGGCATCAAGGTGGGCAAATGTAGTCGCCGGAGCAGGGTCAGTCAAGTCATCCGCAGGTACATAAACCGCCTGAACAGAAGTGATTGAACCTCTTTTAGTTGAGGTAATTCTCTCTTGCATCAATCCCATCTCTGTCGCTAGGGTAGGCTGATAACCCACCGCTGAAGGCATCCTACCTAAAAGGGCAGAAACCTCAGATCCCGCTTGCGTAAAACGGAAGATATTGTCAATAAAGAAAAGGATATCTCTTCCTCCATTAGGGTCTTTTAAATCACCATCACGATAAAATTCCGCAATTGATAAACCAGAGAGAGCCACTCTTGCTCTTGCGCCTGGAGGTTCATTCATCTGACCAAAAACGAAAGTTGCTTTTGAATCTTTCAATTTGCTATAATCTACAGACGAAAGATCCCATCCGCCTTCTTCCATGCTATGCATAAATTCTTTGCCGTAATTGATGATACCCGCCTCAAGCATCTCTCTCATCAAGTCATTTCCTTCACGAGTTCTTTCTCCAACACCAGCAAATACAGAGATACCATCGTATCCTTTGGCGATGTTGTTAATCAATTCCTGAATCAATACTGTTTTTCCAACACCGGCACCACCAAACAATCCAATCTTACCTCCCTTAGCATACGGCTCAATCAAATCGATAACTTTAATACCTGTGTAAAGGATTTCTGTCTCAGTGGATAAGTCCTCATATCGAGGTGGTTTATTGTGAATAGGACGACTATTGTGTTCTTTACTCACTGGAGCCAATCCATCAATTGGGTCACCTACTACATTGAATAATCTTCCTTTGATCGCTTCACCCGTTGGCATCGAGATAGGGTGTCCCATGTCGATGACTTCCATGCCTCTGATCAAACCATCTGTAGAGTCCATTGCGATGGCTCTTACACTGTCCTCACCAAGGTGCTGTTGTACCTCTAGGACTAAATCGCCACCTTCTCTTTTAATGATTAATTCGTTATAAATTTCAGGTAGAACTGAATTTTCACCAGTAAATGCAACGTCAACTACTGGACCGATTACTTGTTTTAGTTTACCGATATTGGCCATGATATTACTAAAATTTTATTAAATTGTTGTCTATTCTTGAAAATCGGTGCAAAGATAGGATTATTTACTGTATTAAAGTAATGAATATTAAAAATTAATATGTATTTCGTCCATTATTATTGGATTACAAAATTTGTTGAATTTCATTTTTTCAAATTAAACTATCAATTACATGCCCTTTAATGAGTGGAAACCGATTGTTATTTGGAAATTTAATGAATCCCTCGCTTGTGTTAAAAATGAAAAAAGCCCGTAATGTCTTTTTATGAGCTTTACACATATTTTCAAATTTTATTTACAAATGTATCACTTCATCATACGCTGCTGCCGCCGCTTCCATGATGGCTTCGCTCATAGTAGGGTGTGGATGTATGGACTTGATGATTTCATGACCTGTCGCTTCTAATTTTTTAGCCACGACGATTTCTGCAATCATCTCGGTCACATTCAATCCAATAAAGTGAGCTCCTAGGATTTCGCCATATTTTGCATCAAAAATGAGCTTAACGAAGCCTTCTTTTGCTCCTGCAGCACTGGCCTTTCCTGAAGCACTGAATGGAAATTTGCCAATCTTGAGTTCATAACCCGCCTCTTTAGCTGCCTGTTCGGTAAGTCCGACACTCGCCACTTCCGGTGAGCAATAAGTACATGAAGGAATGTTATTATAATCGATTGGATGAACATTAATTCCGGCTATCTTTTCTACACAAGTGATTCCCTCAGCACTGGCAACGTGTGCCAAAGCCGGAGTAGGGATGATATCACCGATGGCATATATGCCAGAGACATTGGTTTGGTAATAATCGTCGACCAGTACAAAACCTCTATCCGTCTTGATGCCAAGAGTTTCTAATCCGATACCTTCCGTGTTAGGACTGATACCTGCAGCGGAGAGTACCACGTCACATTCGATGATGGCTTCTTTGCCATCATTGCGACTTTTTGTATGAACTTTTATGGATTTACCTGAAGTATCTACAGATTCTACTGAGGTATTTGCCAGCACATTGATTCCTTGTTTTTTAAATACTTTTGCCAATTCTTTGGATACATCGGCATCTTCTCTCGGGAGTAATCCCTGTTCCAAAAATTCGACTATGGTTACTTCTGTTCCCAATGAGTTGTAAAAATAAGCAAACTCTACACCGATGGCTCCAGCCCCTACTACAACCATTCTTTTTGGCAATTTTTCTAGGGTGAGAGCTTTGCGGTATTCTATGATTTTTTCGCCATCGATTGGGAGATTAGGAAGTGCTTTGGCTCTTGCTCCGGTAGCTAGGATGATGTGATCAGCACTGTATTCTGATTTTTTTCCTTGTGCATCTGTTACTACGACTTTTTTCCCTCTAGCTAAGGAAGCCGTTCCCTCGATGACTTGGATTTTATTTTTACGCATCAAGAAACTCACCCCTTTGCTCATGCCATCTGCTACACCTCTTGAGCGACCGATAATTTTGTCAAAATCTGCCGTTCCTTTTGCATTGTCTATGCCATAATCTCCCGCATGCTGAATATAATTGTACACCTGAGCACTTTTAAGTAAGGCTTTGGTCGGGATACATCCCCAATTTAAACATATTCCTCCTAAATTTTCCTTTTCTACAACCGCGACTTTTTTGCCCAATTGGCTCGCTCTGATGGCTGCAACATATCCACCTGGTCCACTTCCTATAACGATTACGTCAAAATTCATTTTCTGTTATTTTCTACTACAATTTTAAAAAGCGCAAAGATAAAGCAAAACTTATTGCTTTGACTTAATAATAAAAGGTTAAATTGTAAAATGTAGCTCTGAACTAGGCTTACGCTAGCAATTCAGAAATTTTTTCGATGGGTCTTCCTATGACTGCTTTATTATGATATACGACAATGGGTCGTTCAATCAACCTTGGATTGTCGAGCATGATTTGAATCCAGTCATCATCCGTATATTGTTTTTGAGAGTAGTTGTCCTTATAAATTTGTTCTTTTTTTCTGACGAGTTCCTCTGGTTTGATTCCGAGTTCGGTAATCACTTCTTTTAATTCCTCTTTGGTGAATGGGTCATTGAGATATAGCCTGATTTTTGGTTTTATACCCATATCTTCGATAAGACTGAGACCTTTTCTGCTGGTTCCGCAGCTCTTGTTGTGGTAAATGGTGACTTCGTTCATGTGTTATGTATTTTAGTTAATTATAAGGATTTTCTTGACAATATTGATTGTATTGGTTCGTATCATCACGATATGTAATCCAGTTTTATCAAGATTTGAAGTTGGTATCGATACAAATTTAGAATTTGCATCTTTGATATTTGATGAAATTTCTTGACCCAAATCATTTAGAAGAATAATATTGAGTTTATCTTTCGCCAAGTCATCACCAAATTCAATATTTATTAAGTCTCCTTTTCTGATTGGATTGGGCAAAATGGTAAATTGACTAGAATAGATATCCTTAACGGCATCAGCTTCAAGTATGGTGTGCAGAGTCGTATTTGTTAGAATTGCCGGATTTTGGTCAAAATAAATTGCTGCAGTATTTTCTATTTTATCACCTGGATTTAGTTCAGATACCGGTTTTATGCGATACCGTATATAACCGTGACTTTGGCTTTCATTAGTGGTGCTGTCTGGTAGAAATATTTGAGGAAATACAAATCTAATTTCCCGTCCATTAATTGCAACATGATATGAATGACTTGCATCTAAAGGTTTGAATGTTTCGAGATCCAATTGGTCAGACAATTGATCTACTATGACTATATTTTCAGCAGGGTAGTTCCCTGTATTTTGAAATCGGATGGTATAAACTATTGTTTCGTTGGTGTCTATATAATTATTAGATCCTCTATTAATATTAGATAGCTTATCATTTGGGTCAAATGAGCAAAGTAATTGATTTTCATAAGAAGCTTCAAATACGGGAACTTCAAGGTTATTTCTATTGACAATGAGATTGGCATTTAACTTTATTTGTTCTCCAATGGATTCTGGGCCGTCAACGATAAATTCGGGAAATAAACTTATCTCTTGGCTAGGAAGTATTTCTAAATACTTAGAAATTTCATTTTGATTCATTTGGTACTGCATCAAAGTATTAGCTGAAGGAGTGATATTATTGGAAAATTGGAACGTAATCTTACCAACGATGGTGTCAGAACCAGTATTACGTATTGTGCAGTTTGCTTTCGTAATTTCATTGCATACGGCATCCGCCATCTCTATCTGGCCAATAGCACTTAGTTTTTCGACATTATATTGTAATCCAAAAGTTAAATCCTCTGAAGAATATCTGTTTTGACTGCGGTGAATGGTTGTTTGACTAGTACCCTTGGTGAGTATTAAATCACTATCCTTGATTATATCTATGGTCAAGGATGTGTCTTGAAAGGTGGTATTGATATTGCCTGAGTTGCCGGTATAGTAATTTTTACCATTGAGTAAAAAATTTATATTATTCATGGCGAATTCACCTGAATCTTTTCGACCATTTCCATTGGTATCATAAAAGCAATGGATAGTAATGTCGGAAAAATCACTTGTATGGTTTGCAGATAGGTTTAGGTTAAATTTTTGGTCAAAAATACCGGCGATTCTTATCAATTCAACTTCGATATAGTTATTATCAACGGCATAATTATAGAGCTTTACAGCAGCCTCATGCTGTAGATTGTCCTCCGAGGTGAGGGTGAGCATCCCTTTATATACGAGTTTGTCCGTTTTATCTGCTCCAATGAAGGATTTTATTTTAAACAGTGCGGAGAGCATAATTGTTCCCCATGAAAAACCATCTCTATCTTGCGGCCCATAAGCTAAATCGCTCATGGTATTCACTTCCTTGTCATCATTCGTTTTTATTTTGGTGAATAATTTGGTATCACTATAGGTCGCATATTTGTCTGGGCCGCTCACCTGTGGTATGGGTCCAAAGCCATCATATTCTGTCATAAAAGATTGGGCAAAATATTCCTGAAATGATTCCGATACACCTCCATTATCTACAGAAGCCACCATAAGCTGATCCATATAGTAATCCATTAAGGCACAAGCTATCCAATGTCCGTCAGTAGCAGTACCCACAGCTTTTCCAAATGCAATAAGATTGTCAGATGAACTTGCTTTAGTGTATAGCAAATTAGTTTCATCATTAGGATTGACACTAATTTTATTGATAATATTTAAATCCGATACTCCTAGGAATCCTGTCTTCTCATCTAAATATTTTTTAGCATGAGTCAAATACCATATAGCCATCGCTCCTTTGTATTCATCGCTGCCAACAGAAAAATCCAAATTGTTGTCTTCATTACATGCCGGAGTGGCCAACTCAAAGTACTCACTTTCTATACAATAAACTGCTTCCTGCTGGCTATTAAGTGTAAGGTTGATATATGGATTCTTGGTTTTATCAAGATAAAAATTGTTATTCGCAAATGCCGCAGAGGGAATTGGTAGTTGGACATAGCCACTAAAAGGCCCAACAAGTATATTATTAGTACCTGCTTGTGTTTGGGATTTCAGCTGAACCAAAGCCAGCAATAAGCATAAAACTAATAGTGTTCTTTTCATTTTTTTAAATTTCATTTTTTGTTATACAAATATTGTTTTGATCATTTCCTTGTCATTATTGTCTGAATCGCAGATTACCACGGATTTTTGGATTCCACAGATATTCCTCCCCCGCTCTTCGAGCACCCCCTCCAGAGAGGGATTGGTGTTTCTGCGTCATCCGTGTTATCCTTCTAATCTGTGATTCTGACATTTTACTTTCTTTATTATTTATATTTTTTCTTGCTCTTTTCTTACTATTGTATAGTAGCTCGGATACAGGCTGAGAGGACCGTGTTTCTTATTTTGTCATTTCGAACTTACCGAGAAATCAACTTTTGTTCATTACTCAATTCTTTTTTATTAATCATTCGCTTTCTCTTTTTGTCTTTTCAATTATAAGCTATCGGGTT
>Ga0116163_1002264_pt1 | contig 11405 bp, 9 predicted proteins | sample AD_UKC107_MetaG_FD_89889 | JGI IMG/M metagenome (GOLD analysis project Ga0116163, IMG submission 89889) | Active sludge microbial communities of municipal wastewater-treating anaerobic digesters from Hong Kong - AD_UKC107_MetaG | ecosystem: Engineered > Bioreactor > Anaerobic > Digestate | place...
CCCCGTCCTCCTCTGCTTCAATCACCCAGGCCCGAAATCTTCATCGCTGCGGGAGGGCTTTCACGCCCCTCCTCTGTCTTCATCCCTTTCTTTTTTCAGGAGGGAGAGTGGACTCTTCTCCTGGAAAAACGCACAGGGACGATCTCTCATCCCGGCCAGTTCGCTTTTCCGGGGGGGCATTACGATGAAGGGGACAGTTCGCTTATGGCCACAGCCCTTCGTGAGACATCTGAAGAGATCGGGGTTCTTCTCAGCGACCTGGAACCCGGCGGGGCTGTGGGTGTTGTGGTCAATCCCTGGGGGAAGGTGGTCCATGGGTTTTGGGGTGTTTTGAAAAGGGAGACGATGGAGGATCTCCGTCCTTCTCCCCGCGAAGTGGAATCTCTCCACCTCCTCCCGCTCCGGGAGATCCAGTCTTCCTCTTCCTTCCGTAAGGGCATACTGGAGTGGGAAGCTGTCCCACAGACAGGGCCAGAGCTTACTTTCAAAGCCCGGCAGGAAGCAGGGAAGCCCCTCAGGCATGAGATCGTCTCTTTTTCTGCCTCTTTCGGTGTTATCTGGGGGATCACAGGACGTTTTCTTCTCATGGTGCACCAGCTTCTCCTGCCGCAGGGGGAGCCGGTCAAATTCCCTTGACTTTTAAGCCTGTTTCTTTACAATTCATCAAAAGGATTAAGGAGAACTGTGCATGGGTAAATTCAAAGACGTCATGATATGGATTATACTCTTTTTTATTTTTATGCTGGCGTTCAGCTGGCTGAATAAATGGCAGAAAAACACAAAAACCGTGGAGATCACCTACAGCGAGTTCATCGCTCAGGTGGAGTCGGGGAATGTGGATTCGGTAGAGATTCAGGAGATGGACGTCACAGGGCTGTTCAAAAAGCCCTATCCGGACAAGGCCACAGAGTTTACGACGGTCATCCCCCTGGATCAGGCCAATACCATCGATCGTCTCCTCAGCCAGAATTCCGACATCAAGATCAAAAAACCCTCATCGGGCGACTTGAAGCTTTTTCTTATCTATGTGCTGCCAACCCTCATCTTCGTAGTCTTTTTCATCATGTTTCTGCGTAATATGCAGGGAGGTAACAACAAAGCCTTCTCGTTCGGCAAAAGCCGTGCCAGAATGATCGCCAAAGGTGAAGTGGGTGTGACCTTCAATGATGTCGCCGGTTGTGAAGAAGCAAAAGAGGAGCTGGAAGAGATCATCGATTACCTCAAGGCGCCCTCCCGCTTTCAGAGGCTGGGAGGCAAGATCCCCAAGGGAGTCCTCCTCGTGGGGGCCCCGGGAACAGGAAAGACCCTTCTGGCCAAAGCCGTGGCAGGAGAAGCCAATGTCCCTTTCCTCTCACTGAGCGGGTCGGATTTTGTGGAGATGTTCGTGGGTGTGGGCGCCGCCCGGGTCCGTGACCTTTTTGAACAGGCAAAACGGGGTGCACCGGCTATTATCTTCATTGACGAGATCGATGCCGTGGGACGCTCAAGAGGGTCCGGACTTGGCGGCGGACATGACGAGAGAGAACAGACACTGAACCAGCTACTTGTGGAAATGGATGGTTTTGACACGAAACTCGGTGTGATCCTCATCGCTGCCACCAACCGGCCGGATGTTCTGGACCCGGCCCTGCTGCGTCCCGGGCGTTTTGACCGTCAGGTCGTCATCGACCTTCCCGATGTAAAAGGAAGGGAAGAGATCCTCAAAGTCCATACCCGTTCGATTCCCGTCCACGCTGATGTCCGTCTCGATATCCTGGCCAAAGCTACACCCGGGATGAGTGGGGCTGACCTGGCCAATATGACCAATGAAGCCGCTCTCTTGGCAGCGCGTCTTAACAAAGAAGCCGTGGAGATGGAAGATTTCGAAGAAGCCAAGGACAAGGTCCTCATGGGGAAAGCGCGTAAAAGCCTGGTCATCACCGATGAGGAGAAAAAAAGGATCGCATACCACGAATCGGGGCATGTCCTGATCGGTAAACTGACTAAAAACGGAGATCCCATCCATAAAGTGACCATCGTTCCCCGGGGCAGAGCCCTCGGTGTGACCCATTTTCTGCCCCTGGACCAGAAACACCTCTATACAAAAGATTACCTTACGGGGCTCATGCAGCGTATCCTCGGAGGTAGAGCCGCCGAAGAGATCATCTTCAACGAATACAGCAGCGGTGCTTCCGACGATTTGGAGAGAGTCACCGATATCGCCCGGAAAATGGTCTCCAACTGGGGGATGAGCGATGAAGTCGGCCCCTTGACATTCGGGAAAAAAGAGGAGCATATTTTCCTGGGAAGAGACCTGGGAAGCACCCGGGACTACAGTGAAAGCACAGCTGAAAAGATCGACCGCTCAGTAAGCAATATAGTAACAGAGGCTTACCGGGAAGCTAAAAAGATCCTGGCTGAAAACAAGGACATCCTTGTCAGGCTGGCTGAAGCTCTTCTGGATAAAGAAGTCCTGGAAGCTGAGGAGATCGACACCCTCATCCGGGGGGAGGGGACAAATGGATAAAGCAAAGATCCGCAAAGCCGTCAGGGACCTTCTGGAAGCCATCGGCGAAGACCCTGACCGGGAAGGCCTGGCTGATACTCCGCGTCGGGTGGCCGACATGTATGAAGAAGTCTTCAGCGGGCTTCACAGAGCCGACGAAGAGCTTAAAAACATCGTCGTGACATTTCATGCCGATTTTGATGAAGACGAGATGGTCATCGTCAAGGATATCCCCTTTTACTCTATGTGTGAGCACCATCTTCTGCCGTTTTTCGGCAAAGCCCATGTCGCTTATATTCCCAAGGAGAACCGTGTAACCGGACTCAGTAAGATAGCCCGGGCTGTGGACTTGATCTCCCGTGCTCCCCAGCTTCAGGAGAGGCTCACGACGAAGATAGCTGATACCATTATGAATCTTGTCAACCCTCTTGGCGTCTTTGTCATCGTTGAAGCGGAGCACCTTTGTATGATCATGCGGGGGATCAAAAAACCGGGGTCCAAGACGGTGACATCAGCCATGCGGGGAGCTTTCAAGAGAAAATCGACCCGTGAAGAGGCTCTATTCTTGATAAAGGGAGGGCATTAATATCAATTTCCTGATCTATCTGCAAAATATTACGATTCTAGATATCCTGGATATTCTTATCGTGGCCTCTATTATTTATTTTCTCCTCCTGACGTTCAAGGGGATAAAGGCTTTGCAGATGACCATCCTCCTGATGATCATACTTCTTCTCTTCTTTGCGGCCCAGTGGCTACAGCTTCATATGCTCCACTATCTCAGCAGCCTGTTTCTTGTCATCTGGGGAGTCTTCTTCCTCCTTTTATTCCAGCCGGAATTTCGTAACATCCTGGATAAGGTCTCCAAGCTCCCGCTCTTTTCCCTCATCATGAGGAAGGCTGTCTCCGAAGAGGAGGCTTATATCAATGAGATCATCGAAGCCGTCATGGAGATGTCTTCCCGGAGAATAGGAGCTCTTATTGTCTTCGAGCAGAACACAGATATCAGGAATTACATCGAGAATGCCGTCGTCCTGGATGCAGCCGTCACCCGTGAGCTTCTTGTGACCATCTTTTCGCTGAACACTCCTCTTCATGACGGAGCCGTGGTTATCCGCAACGGACGTATTTATGCTGCCCGCTGTGTCCTGCCGCTCCCGGAAGGGGCCAATATACCCCGGGAGTTCGGGACGAGGCACAGGGCTGCGGTAGGACTGAGTGAGCTCACCGATGCAGGGGTCATCGTGATCTCCGAGGAGACAAAGCGGATCTCCTTTGCTCATCGGGGACAGTTCCTCACCCGTGGTATGAACAGAAATGAGGTCAAGGATGTCCTCTATGACCTTCTCATAGAGAAGGAAAGGCTGGGTCAGGAGACCCTGAAGAAGGAAAAAAGGGAGGAGGGCGATGGGAAAGAGACTCCTTAAGCGTCCTGCCGGTGTTTTCTTCACGAACACCCTTTACAGGATCTTGGCTTTCTTCATCTCTCTGCTTCTCTGGTTTTCTTTAGTACATAACCGGGTTGTCACGAAAGCTTTTCACCTCCCTGTCCGCTATTCAGGGTTACAAGAGAGTCTCGTCATCGCTGCGATGGACCCTGAGGAGGTCACCGTCCGTGTGGAGGCCAGGGGTAGCGATATCATCAAATTGATGAAAAAAGAGCTCTATTATGAAGTCAAACTGAATGGTTTTGAAAAGGGTAAATATGAACTTTCCCTGGATAAAAGAAATATAATGGGGACGGAAAACCTCAGCCTATTTCAGATCAGCGAGCGTCATGATTCCATCAGAGTCGTTATCGATGAGAAAGAAGAGAAATATGTCCCCATTCGGATCGTCTCCCGGGGAACACCTCCCAAAGGGTATAAACTTATGCAGCCGATTATCGTGACGCCCTCGGTAGTGAAGGTCAGGGGGCCCAAAAGCGTCGGGATCCTGGAGACCTATCCCCTTGATCTGGAGGGGATGACCGAGTCCTTCAGCAAAGAAGTCACCCTTGATATTCCGGAGAATACCACTCTTCTCAGAGATGAAGAAGATAAGATCTTCGCCCGGATCGAGATCGTCAAACTAAAAACAGCCGAGGTCAGAGATATTCCTGTCCGGGTCACCGGATCCTATTCACTGATATTCCCCCGGGTAGTCTCACTCAAATTCGAAGTCCCCGTCTCCATGGAGACAGAAGCGCTTCGGGAGAGTATCAGCGTCAGTCTGGACCTAAGAGACTATGAGAAAGGGACATACAATCTGGTCCCGGAGATCGGCCATCCCGAAGCAGTCAGCCTCATTGACCTCGATCCCAGCAGCATACAGGTCATCATCGAGTAAACGGTTGAAAAAGAGAGCCCTTCATGATATGATATAAGTGAAAAACCATACGATGAAAGGGGCTTTATGGAAAAGCTTATCAAAGAGATAAAAGAAGCCGGGAAGGGGAAAAAGGTCACAGTCATTGCCCTTCAGGGATATCTGGATTCAGGGACAGCCAATATACTTGTCCAGCGCTTTACACGGCTCCTGGCCGAGGAAAAACTTCAATTCGTCCTGGATATGTCTGATGTGGAGTTCGTGGCTGCCGTAGGGTGGAACACCATTATTGGGATCCTGAACAATATCAAGGCGGGGGGCGGTGATATCAGGATCACAGCTCTTCGTAAAGACCCTGAAAAAGCTTTTCATCTTCTGGAGTACGACCGGATCCTCTCCTACTACCGTGATCCGGCTGACGCGGTCCTCTCCTTTTACGACTCTTCGCTCTCTCCTACGGATATCCCAAATATCAATCTTGATACAGTAGAAGACTTTACCGATGTCAAAAATCTCACGCTCCGGGAAAAAGTCGAGCGGATCCTGGCCACTTACCCTCAGATCAGCCTTTCCGGGATGAAAAAACTTCTCCGGACCCCGGCCTATGATTATACAAAAGTCTCGCTGTTCAAACTTATACTGGTCAAAGCGAAGACCGCCGGAATATCCGGCCGATAGGAGATGACATGGCAGATCCCAAACGATATAAAAATGTCTATTCAAGGGTCGGAGAGCTTCTTGTCAGCAAAGGGCTCATCAATGAGGAGCAGCTGGATAATGCCCTCTCCTACCAGAAAAAAGAGGGGGTCAAGCTGGGGAAGGCTATCATCGAGCTGGGCCTTGTCGACAAGGATGATTTCCTTGCCGTCCTTGCTGAGCAGCTTAATGTGGATCTGGTCACACGGGACATGTTCGTCAATATCAGCCCGGACGTCGTCTATAAGATCCCCCGTGAAGTAGCCCAGAAGTATAACGTCCTTCCCATCAGGTATGATCAGCGTACGGATAAACTCTATGTGGCCACAGAACATCCGGAAGATATCATCCTCCTGGAAAATCTTAAAAGTATCGTCTCTATGAATATCGTCACCATGCTTGCAGACGCAGAGGATATCACCGCTAGCATCGAACGCCTCTATTCTGAGATCCAGAAGGTCAAGGAGATCCAGATGCAGACCGAAGGGGAGATCTCCTTTGAAAAAGAGGAGGAGACAGAACCTGAAATGGTCGTCTCCGAAGAAGATGAGGCTCCGGCCATCCGCCTGGTCAACTATATTCTCATCGAGGCCATCAACAAGAACGCTACAGATATCCATATCGAACCCTTCGAGTATATGCTGAAGGTCAGGTTCCGTATCGACGGAAAACTTCTGGAGATCGTCACTCCGCCCAAAAAGCTCCAGGCGGCCATCGTCTCCCGAATCAAGATCATCGCCAATATCAATATTGCTGAAAAGAGGGTCCCCCAGGACGGGCGTTTCTCATTCCGGCATAAGAATTACAATGTGGATATCCGTGTCTCGACGCTTCCCACAAGTTACGGGGAAAAGATCGTCATGAGGATCCTGAACAAGTCTATGGGTCTGCTGGACGTGGAAAGTCTCGGGATCTCCAACAGGGCTCTGCCCCAGTTTATCGAGAACTTCGAGAAACCCTATGGCATCATCCTGGTTTCCGGCCCCACCGGAAGCGGCAAGACGACCACCATGTATGCGATTTTAAAAGAATTGGTGAGTCCCGACAAGAACATCATCACCATCGAGGATCCCATTGAATACAACATGGACAATGTCAATCAGGTCCAGGTGAATGAGAAAGCCGGACTCACTTTTGCCGCCGGCCTCCGTTCCATGCTCCGTCAGGACCCCGATGTGATCATGGTAGGCGAGATCCGGGACAAAGCCACAGCTGAGATCGCCATCCGGGCGGCTCTTACGGGACATATGGTCCTTTCCACCATCCATGCCAATAATGCTTCTGCCACAGTGGCCAGGCTCCTCGATATGGGGATCCCTCCCTACCTGGTAGGCTCTTCCCTCAATATGGTAGTGGCCCAGCGCCTGGTGCGGCGCGTCTGTGACAGCTGCAAGGAAGCCTATGTGGCTGACAGCGAAGCTTTGGAGAAATACGGCCTGAAAAAAGATACTGTCCTTCACAGAGGACAGGGCTGTCTGTCCTGTAATAATACAGGCTATTCAGGGCGGGTGGGGATCTTTGAGATCCTTTCCATCAGCAAATCCCTGCGTAAGATGATCTATCGCAATGCCGATTCCGATGAACTCAAAGCGGAGGCCCTGAGCGAGGGAATGCTTCTCATGCGTGATGACGGAATGGAAAAAGTGGAAAGGGGCGTGACCACTGTGGAAGAGGTCTTTGCAGCCACCTTCGGGGAAGAGTGATATGCCTGAATACCGTGTGACCTACTTTGAACCTTCAGGGAAGAAGATCAGACAGAATATCTTTGCTGTGAACCGCGAAGAGCTAGTCTCCATGCTCAGGGACAAAGACAAGACGATCCTGGATATCCATGAAAAGGGCGTCTCATCCAAACCTTCGCTGATCGATTTTATCAAAAGCCTTAACCGGATCAATATCTCAGGGACCTCTGTCGATGCTACGACGCTTATTATGTTTTCCCGGCAATTAGGATCCATGATCAGCGCAGGGCTTCCCATTATGCAGTCGCTGGAGACATTGACGCGGGATGAGAAAAATCAGGAGTTCCGCGAGATCCTGGGAAAAGTCATCGACGATATCCGGGGAGGAGTCGCTTTTTCCGATTCCATTGCCAAATATCCCAAAGTCTTTAACCGCCTTTTTGTCAACATGATCAAAAGCGCCGAGGCTTCGGGAGGCCTTGACGTGACCCTTATCAGTATAAGCGAGTATATGGAGCGGTTGAAAGACATCAGCGACAAGATCAAATCGGCTACCCGCTACCCCCTCTTTGTCTTTTCCTTTATCATCCTGGCCACTCTGGGTGTTATGCTTTTTGTCATCCCTAAATTCAAGACGATCTATGCGGACATGGGGGCTAAACTCCCGCCCATCACCCTGATGATCATGTCCGTAGCGGAATTCATGAGAAAGAATTTCTTCTTTATTCTTATCCTGATCATTGCCCTTGTGATATTGATGAAGTATCTTATCAGGACAAATGAGGCTGTTCGTTTCTACTACCATAAGTTCCTGCTCAAATTTCCCAATCTCGGCCCTATCTACCAGATGGGGATCCTGGTGAATTTTTCCAAGACTTTCGGGTTGCTTATGACTGCCGGGATCAATATCCTCGAATCCCTGGAACTGTCGCGCAATATAATCAATAACGAGATCTACAGGCGCTCTCTGGACCGAGTCAGGAAAAAGATACAGCAGGGATATACCATCTACGCCAGCATGCAGGAGGAGGGCCCCATCTACCCCTCTATCCTTGTTCAGATGGTGGGGACAGGGGAAGAGACCGGCTCCCTGGACGATATGCTGTTGAAGTTCAACCAGTTCTATGACAATGAGATCAATAAGAAAGTGGACAGGATCAGCCAGATCATCGAACCGATGCTTATCATTTTCATGGCCGTTGTGGTCATGATCCTTACCTTAGCCATTTATATGCCAATCTTCTCCCTGGGGAAAGCCATGCAGGGGTATTGACCGGCAGGGACAAAAAACGGATTGATTTGGCCGGAAGGCTCCTGTATACTCGCGAAAAAAAGGGGGTTCCATGAAGGTTATTCTTGCCGGCATGAATATTGACATGTCACTTCTGCAACTTATGGAAAAAGCCCTGCTGGAAGAAGACGAAAGATCCAGGGATGAACTGGTCCGCCTGCTGAAAAGCGGAGCTCTTACCCCTGAAACCATCTCAGCAGCCTATGCCCGCATCAGCCGGTCGCCCCTCTCCGTTGAGGAGCTGAGAAGCCAGGCTGTCCGGGAAGTCGAAAAGGCCCGGCGGTCCAATGAAAAGATCATTTACGGGATGGGGCACGGGTCTATTGCCGAGCATGCGGTCTTCAATTTTGATCTTCTCGGTATCTCCCGCCTGGCATCGGAATGGCTCCAGGAGCATCGCCTCCTCTCCTTTACAGAAAAATCACAAAGGTATATTAAACTTGGAAAAGATTTTATCACTCCCGATGAGATCAAAGACGATAAGGAGCTCACCCGGGAGTTCAGGGAACTGCTGGAAAGAGAAAACAGCCTCTATAACCGCTACTACACTGCTCTGCTCGCATATTTCAAAGAGAAGGAACCCCGGATTTCAGAACGGGAGCTGACAGGAAAGGCCAAAGAGGATGCCCGGTATATCCTTTCTCTGGCCACGACATCACAGATGGGGATGACAGTCAATGCCCGAAACCTCGAATATATACTTCGTCAGATGGCTGCCTCTCCGTTGTATGAGATCCGCATGCTGGGAGATGAGATATTCAGCCTGGTCCGGGACAAGGTTCCCTCTCTGGTCGTCTTCCATGAGCCCGGAGAGTATGATGTGAAAGCCTGGCGGGGAGGATTTCCAGTCAAAACACAACGATTGGATCCCGGTCCCGATATCGTCCGTCTTGTCTCGTGGACCTCAGACGGTGAGGATAAGGTAGTAGCCGGGCTGGTCTTTGAAGATTCCGGCCACGATTATCAGGCCCTTCTGGACAATATAAAAACCATTGACAAGAAGGCCGTTATCAGGGAGGCGATGAAGGGGATCAACTTTTATGACAGCGTGGACAGGGCCTTTGAACTGGCCACAGCGACTTTTGAAGTCCTGGCCTCGGCCTCCTGTTATGCCCAGCTGAAAAGGCATCGCCTGATGAGCCGGCTGACGGGGGAATACACTCCCGGCCTGGGGGTTACAGTCCCTGATTCCATCAAAGAGATAGGGGAAGAAGGCTCTTTCATGGAAGAGATCGAAAGAGTCAATGAATTTTATGAAAAAGTAAGATTATACGATAAGAACGGGGCAGGCTATGTCCTTACCAATGCCCACAGACGAAAAGTCGTGGTCAAAGCCAACCTTCGTGAATGGTACCATTTTGTCCGTCTCCGGAGCGATACCCATGCCCAATGGGAGATCCGGGCCTTGTCAGAGATGATACGGGAGAAACTCCATGAAGCCTATCCTCTTTTGACCGGACAACTCATGGGAAAAGATGCTTTTATAAGAATGAGAAATGAAAAAAAAGGAGAATAGGATGAGATTATCGTTCCATGGAGCAGCCAGGACAGTGACCGGGTCAAAACATCTTCTGGAGACGGGAAACCGGCAGATCCTCGTCGATTGCGGCCTTTTTCAGGGTAAGCGCAAGGAAGCCTTTGAGATGAACCGCAGGCTGGAGGGGATCGATCCGGAAGCTGTGGATGCCGTTTTGCTCACCCACGCCCACATCGATCATTCAGGAAGCATACCCACCCTGGTCAGCCGCGGGTTTGAGGGAGATATCGTCTGCACCCATGCCACACGCGACCTGGCTAATATCATGCTCAGAGATTCTGCCCATATTCAGGAATTTGATGTGGCTTATGTGAATAAAAAGAGGATAAGAAGCGGGAAAAATCCCTTCGAGCCCCTCTATACCATGGATGACGCCATCAACGCCCTCCAGTATTTCGTCAGTTATAACTATAACCGGCTCTTTGCCCTTAATGACGACATCAAGCTGAAGTTCTATGACGCAGGCCATATACTGGGTTCTGCCATGATCATGGTCCAGGCAGAGAGGAAAAACATCCTTTTTTCCGGAGACCTGGGCCGGAAAAACCTTCCTATTCTGAGGGACCCCGATTCCATCGACCTTCCCGTGGACTACCTGATCATCGAGAGCACCTACGGAAACCGGCTGCATGACGATATCGAGAATATGGAAAAGGAGCTGGCGGCAATCATCACCAGGACAGTAAAGCGAAACGGGAAAGTCATCGTCCCCTCTTTTTCCGTGGGACGGACCCAGGAGCTGGTCTATGCGCTTCACCGTCTTTTCCTCCGTAATCAGATCCCCGATGTCCCTGTCTTTGTCGACAGCCCCCTGAGTGTCAACGCCACTTCCGTCTTCAGGCTTCATGCCGAATGCTTCGACAGGGAGACCCATGATTTCCTGGTCAGGGAAGGGGACCCCTTCGGTTTCGACAGTCTTCGTTACATTCAGCATGTGGAAGACTCAAAAAAACTCAATGACACTCAGGATCCCATGATCATTATATCGGCATCGGGTATGGCCGAAGCGGGACGGATTCTTCACCATCTCAAGAATAATGTCGAAGATGAGCGCAATACTGTCCTTTTTGTGGGTTTTCAGGCTGAAAATACCCTGGGCCGGAAGATCCTCACCGGCGAAAGTCCGGTAAAGATCTTCGGAGAACCTTATGAAGTCCATGCTGAAGTAGCGCGTATCGAATCCTTCTCCGCCCATGCGGACAGAGATGAGCTTCTGGGATTTGTCCGGGGCCTGAAACAGGAGCCTGAAAAGATCTTCGTCGTCCATGGAGAAGAGGAGTCTGCTCTCGCTTTTGCAGAGTCTCTCGGTGAGATCTCGAAAGCGGAGATCTACGTGCCGGAAATGGGTGAATCCTTCGAGCTGAATTGAGCAAAGAGGCTGTTATCTGTCTTGACAAGTCTTAAAGG